>Ga0105247_10000330_pt1 | contig 41710 bp, 30 predicted proteins | sample KBSS24metaG_FD_81519 | JGI IMG/M metagenome (GOLD analysis project Ga0105247, IMG submission 81519) | Switchgrass rhizosphere microbial communities from Kellogg Biological Station, Michigan, USA - KBS S2-4 metaG | ecosystem: Host-associated > Plants > Roots > Rhizosphere > Soil | place... | reverse complement strand
TCAGGCGTGCATTGATCAGCGAGTATCCGGGTACCTGGTTGAATATGCTGTTGATGGGCTGCGAGTGGAAAGAAGACTGGAAGCTCCAGTCGATCCGCGGCGTCAGGGACCCTGCCGAACCCAGGGGAAACGCATACTGCGCGCCCGCACTGTATTTCCACTTTGGCGCGAACGGCGTGGTCATGTCCATGGTGATGCCCGAGGCAACCGCGGCCGACAGCAGTGACGTGTATTTGAATTGCAGATAGCTGGCGGAGGCATCGACTGACAATCCGCGGAACAGATGCAGTTCGCTCTCGAGCTCGGCCCCTTTGACGTCGGCCCGGCCTGCGTTCACTGGCAACGCGCACGGTGTCGGGGGAACACCCGGGAAGGGACAGTTGTTGACCGTGAGCTGGATGTCCTTGTACTTGTTGAGAAATACCGCGCCGTTCACGCGCAGGTGCCTGTCGAGCAGGTCGCTCTTGAAGCCTGCCTCGTACGCCGTGAGCTTTTCCGGGTTGAAGGGCACGGCCTGCTGCACAAAGAAGGGTCGCGGATTGACACCGCCCCCTTTGAACCCTGTGGCGATCTGAGCGTAGGTCATGAATGCCGGTGTCCAGCGGTACTGCACGGCTGCGCGGTAATCCCACTCGCTGCCGGCAAAGCGCCCGGATGTGCCGTCCAGTCCGCGAACTGCCGGCGGAGCGAGCCCACCCCACTGCAGATTGCCCGGAATGCCCAGGCGACCGTAGATGAAGGTCTTTTCCTGGCGGGTGTAGCGCACGCCGGTGATGAACTCGAGAGCGTGGGTCGCCTGCCAGTCGAAATTGGCGAAGCCGGCCTTGGTCTTGCCGGGAATTTCGTCGTTCTCCAGAAAATCGAGACGGGAGGGCTCCAGGTCCACGCGCCCGCTGTAGCGGCTCTTCTGGTCGAAGTACAGGCCACCGAGCGTTACGCTCAGCTGGTCGAACAGTTTCGCCATCAGGCGCAGCTCTTCGCTGAACTGACGATGCCACACGTAGTTATGAAAAGTTCCGGTGGCGACCGGCGTGGCATCCTCGTCCACAGCCCAATCGCCGGAGTAGGCGCGATAGGCTGTAATGGATTTGATGCTCAGCTCCGGCCTGAATTCATAATCGATCACGCCCGAGAATCCATAACTGCTGACACGGTTCACCGCCGGCACGGTGTACGGATTCTTGGACTGGCTGCCGTCGGGACTTCCGGGGGCGGTGCCGGAAAGCGGGCCTGGATCCGAGTAGGTCGAGTAGTTGACGTACGGACTGTGGCTGAACGTGTCCTGTGCACCGTAGAAGCCGAAGGGCGAGTAGCTGATGAAAGCCGAGCCCGTGGGTGTGCCGAGGGGCACGCCGGTGGGAGTGTTGCCGACTGTAAGGCCGTTATAACTCGTCAGAGGCGGACTGCCGCGGCTGGCAGTGATGCCGGGACCCGCCGGCACCACCACAGTGCCGCTGCGGACGACTGCCGGATGCCCCACGTAGATGAGAGTCAGCGGCGAAGCCTCCGAATTGTCATTGGTGTAGTCGGCGGCCACATTCACTTCAAGCCTGTCCGCCGGCAGCCAACGCAAACTGCCTCTGACCGCATCGTAGGCCTTGCCGCCTTCGGTCCCCAGCTTGCAATCGACGGAACTCGTCATGCTGGGAACTCCCGAGCCCGGGTGAGTGCAGCCGTAGTCGTATCGGGTTACGTAACCGTCTACGTGGTGGGAGACTCCGGCAATTCGCCCGAACAGGATGTCTTTGGCGAGAGTCACATCGCCACTGGCGCGAACATCCGTACGGTGGAAGCTTCCGTAGGTGGCTTGGACAGAAGCGGTATCTTCGCCTTTCGGTTTCTTCGTGTAGAGCTTGATCGCGCCGCCGATCGAGTTCTGTCCGGCCAGCGTGCCCTGCGGACCGCGGAGCACCTCAATGCGGTCGAGATCGAGCAGGTCCAGTATCGATCCGGTCAGCGTCGAGTAGTAGACATCATCGACATACAACCCGACGCCGGGCTCGAGGGCGTAATTGAAATCGCTCTGACCTACGCCGCGGATGAAGGCTTGCAGAGCTGGCCCGTAGGGCGCCGGAGCCGGCTTCAACACCACGTTCGGTGCTTCGTTCGCCACATCGACGATCGACGTTTGGTTGCGAGCTTCCAGCATCTCCGCGTTGATCGCTGTGATGGAGAGCGGCGCGTCCTGGATGCTTTGTTGACGAAACTGCGCCGTCACGACGATCTCCTGGAGAGAGTCGTTGGTTGGCACGGCCGCCTGCTGGGCCCAACTCAGCGCCGGCAGCACTCCGATGAGGAGCGAGGCGAGACGGACAGAACGTGTTGTCAGCAACATGCTTCACCCCCAGCGCCCGACCTTGTTCTGGGTGTTGGGTCGAGCACATCAAGCTGGCCGAGATTCCACGGGATGGAATATGAATTCCACCGCGGTATCAGCGTAGCAAGAGGTGATGGCGGACGTCCAGCGCCGGAACACCGCCGTCGGGCGCTTATGGGGCGCTGTAGCCGCCGGCGGCGCTCAACCGGCGCGCCTTATCAACAACAGCCGCGCATAGCTCGGACTCGTCGGGCTTGCGGAAGCGCGATGCAGGCATGGTGACGCCGATACAACCAACGACGGCACCCCCGGGACCAAACACCGGTGCGGTCACGCCAGCCATGTCGAGGGTCTTGTCTTCGTAAACCGCATAACCACGCTCCCGGATGCGCTCCAGGTCCTGGCGCATCGCTTTGCGCGTTGGGAGCCGCCTGCCGCTGATCGGACCGCGATGGTCCTGGGCAAGCACCGCCTCCACTTCCTCGCCCGGCAGGTAGGCGAGAATCGAACGTCCCATTGAGCCCCATGCAAGGGAGATTTCCGCGTGTGGTTCCACCACGAATTGCAGGGGATGCGGTGTACGGATGGTTTCCACAACGGCGGCGGTGCGAGTCGTGGGTTTGTATAAACAGAACGAGCAGGTTTCCTGCCACTGCGTCCATAACTCGTGCAGCAGGGGCCGGGCGAGCTTGTGCAGCTCGAATTTCTGCAGGACGAGCGCGCCGATTCGAAACAACTCGGGCCCGAGGCGATAGGCTTTGGGACCGGCGCGCTCCACCAGGTCCGCCTGGACGAGAAATCCCAGCAGGCGATGCGTCGTGCTGGGCGCAAGCCCGGTGCGCGCAACGAGGTCCTTGAGCGCGAACTCGCGCTCCCCCTCCGCAACGCATTGCAGCAGCCGCAGTACCCGTCCGGCGGCACTGTCCGCCTCGTCAGATGCCTCTTTCATGCCGGTTTCCGCCATGTCAGGGATGTCCCCTCCAACTCTCGCCCCAGGATAAGTATAGCGCCGTGGCCTTCGGACCCGAGCGGAAATGGAATTGAGATTCCATTTTCGTTGAAAGGCAGCCCGGGGCGGTGCTAGCCTGATGCTACGCCACGGGACAACAGACAGGGTCGACTATGCAGGCGTTGCAGGGTATTTTTGTTGCTGGGGCCCCCATGCCGGAATTTCGCCGGATCCAGGTCGAGCCGCTGACCGGCGCGTGCGGCTGCGAGATCCGCGGTGTCGACTGTTCCCGGCCCCTGGATGAGGAGATCCTCGCCGAGGTGATGCTGGCGTTCGAGCATTTCCTGGTCATTGTGTTTCGCGACCAGCAGCTCACCCCGGAGCAACACAAGAGCTTTTCCCGCTACTTCGGGGCGTTGACCGAGCTCCCCCAGGCGCCCACGTATGCCGGTCATGCCGATATGCAGGAGGTGCGGCGCGAGGCAAACGAGCCTGCGAGCGTCGTGCCCTCGTTCGAGCATTTCCATACTGACAGTCCGTTCCTGGAAACCCCACCGCTGTGCATCGTGATGCGCGCGCTGGAGGTGCCGAAGTTTGGAGGTGACACCGCATTCTCCAGCACTTACCTCGCTTACGAGGAGTTGTCGGATGGCCTCAAGAACCTCCTGGACGGATTGCGGATCGTGTACTCCGGCAAGGACATCTGGGCCAAGAACGCGAAGCTGGAGAAGGATAGACAGCTGCGGCTACGCGAGACCCACGGCTTTTCCGAGGCTCAGCTCGAGAACATTCATCCTGCCGTACGCAGACACCCGCGGACCGGCCGGAAGGGGCTCTACGTGACCCGCGCCTATTTCAAGCGGTTCGTCGGCTGGAGCGAGGAGGAGAGCAGGGCGCTGCTCGATTATCTTCAGACCTTGCCACATCGACTCCAGTATCAGTGCCGTGTTCGTTGGAAACCCGACACGCTGATCGTGTGGGACAATCGCTTCCTTCTGCATCGTGGTATCCACGATTTCCGCAACGAGCGCCGGCACCTCGTGCGCACTACCATCGTGGGCGAGCGCCCGATCTGAACATTCCACAACGGGAAGGGTGGACCGGGAGAGCCATCTACACGCTTGGCTTTCTCACGCTCATATCCTCGTTCAATTATCTCGATCGCTCCGTCCTCGGGCTCGCGCTGCCCCTCATCAAGGCGCAGATGCATGTGTCGGATACCGTGCTGGGTCTGGTGGTCGGATTCTCGTTTGCGCTCTTCTACACACTGCTCGGGGTACCGATTGCGTGGCTCGCCGATCGCTGGAATCGGCGCAACATCATTGCCATGGGCTTCGCATTCTGGAGCCTGATGACCATGGCAACCGGGTGCGTCGCGAATGTGTGGCAGCTGGCGGCGGCGCGGTTCCTGATGGGCGCCGGGGAGGCCTGCGGCATTGCGCCCTCGAACTCCATGTTGGCAGACCTGTTCGGCAAAGTGCGGCGGCCGACGGCGCTCGCGATCTTCGGCACGGCGTTCTCCATCGCGTTGGTCGTTTTCTATCCGTTGCTGGGTTGGATCGGCCAACACCACGGTTGGCGCATGATGTTCATTGTGGCTGGAGCGCCGGGTCTGCTGTTGGCCGTGCTTTTCTTCCTGACGGTAAAAGAGCCACGCCGCGGCGCGGCGGACTCTACAGTCGCGCTCGAGCCGCAGCCGCTCTGGGCCACGTTGCGCTTCCTTGCGCGATCACGAGTCTATTGGCTGCTCCTGCTCGGCGTTACGTTCATGGGTGCGAACATCTATGCGGCGGGTGCCTGGAATCCGACATTCCTGCGGCGCGTCCATCGGTTGACTCTCACGGAGATCGCCTCCTCAATCGGGCCGATGCTGGGTCTGCTGGGCGCAGCGGGCATATTGTGTGGCGGTGTGCTCGCAAGCCGCTTGGGTCTGCGCGATGAGCGCTGGCGTTTGCGAGTGCCCGCCATCGCGTGCCTGCTGGTTGTGCCCGCGCAGCTCTGTTTCCTCCTGGGTGATGCCATGCCGATCTGGTTGGGCGGCTTCGCCCTGACGAGCTTCCTGACACTGATGCATCAGGGCCCGATCTATGCCGCGGCTATGACCGTTGCCGCGCCGCGGATGCGGGCCGTAGCAACCGCGCTGATCCTTCTGTGCGCAGGCCTCTTGGGACAGGTGTTGGGTCCCTTGCTGGTGGGCCTGGTGAGCGACTGGCTCGAACCCACGATGGGCGAGCTATCGATTCGCTACGCCATGCTTGTCACCGCCGCTTGCCCCCTGGCGGCCGGAGCCTCGTTTTGGGCGGCTATGCGGGCATCCGATGGCCCTCAATAGGATCTTTCAGCTGCATCACTTCACGTCATCCTGGATAACACATCGTTGGCGCGATCGCGATCGAGAAAGCGGTGTTTCAGTGCGCCGGCGACATGCAATACCACCAGGAACAGGAGCGTGTAAGCCAGGTAACGGTGCAACGCCTGAAACACTTCGAAGCGGGCGTCGTTTTTCGGCAGCAACTCCGGCAAGTTGACTCCGAAGAAGAACACTCCATCGCTCTGTGTGTAAGAGCTCGACATCGCATACCCCATGCAGGGGACGACGAACATCAGCACGTACAGGGCGGTATGGCCGAGTTTCGCCGCTCGCGCTTCCCAGGGAGCAAGTCCTCCCGGCAGCGCCGGGACCGAGGTGCGCAAGCGCCATGCAAGGCGCACCGTGACCAGCAGCAGAATCAGCATCCCGAATGACTTGTGCCAGGGATAGAAGACATCGAACTTCACCGGCACCCGGTCATCCAGCGACACCATGGTCCAGCCGGCCCAGATCATGCCGAAAATGATCGCAGCCATGCTCCAGTGAAGAATCCGCATCGCCAGAGGATATTTCATGGGTTCAATCTCGCTGCAGGATCGATGGCCGGCTGGGGTTTTCAGAAGTGCGTGCGGAACTCCAGGCCGATTGTCCGCGGTTGGTTGGTTACCAGGCGCGGCCGGCCGGCAGTCTCCGCTCCGATCGAGCGGCTGTCCGCCAGGTTGGCGTGCTCGTTCGTCAGGTTCTTGGCCACGAGAGCGAGTTCCCACTCATTATGATCGAGGGCGACGCGGGCATTCAACAGAGCATAACCGGGGCGCTCGCGCGTACTGAACCCGTTGACGCCGGTGATGTTGTTGGCGCTGAAGCTGCGGCCGACGTAAGCGTAGTCGATGCCGGGAACGATGCGGTCCGACCCCCACACCGGCTGGGTCCAGGTCAACGAGGCGTTCGCCGTGAGATCCGGGACCTCGAACACCGGATCTCCCGGCCGCTGCGGGGAGTCCGCCCCGGACCGGGTGATCTTGGCATCCTGATAGCCAAGGCCCACAGACAGTTGCAGGGGCTGCAGCGGCCGTGCGTTGACTTCGATTTCGCCGCCCTTGCTGCTGGCCGCACCGGCATTGGCGCGATATTGGAAACCGCAGCCCAGCAGGATCAACTGTTGAATGTTCTTCCAATCGACATAGAACGCCGCCGCATCGACGGTCAGACGGTGGTCGAACCAGGAGCTCTTCAATCCCAGCTCGTAATTCCACAGCGAGTCTGATTTGAAGGCGCGTGTTTGATCGACTGTCACGCCGGCGGGCAGTTGCGTGCCGCACAGCGCCTCGGGCACCGAAGGCACCAGCCCCCCCGGGCGGAAGCCCTTGGCGGCGGTTGTGTACACCATGACATCCGGGTTGACGTGGTAGTCGAGCTGCACTTTGGGTGTGGTGCTGGACTCCTTCGTCGTGACCGGGGCATCGACGAGTTGGCCGATGCCGGCGTAATAGTCGTCCACGGATTCCGTGACGGCCCCTTCCTGGTAGCCCCCTGCCGTGGTCTTTACCTGGCTCCAGCGCAGGCCCGCGGTGGCTTTCCAGCCGGCAGCGAACTGATAGGAGACCTCACCGAACACGGCGGGCTCCTTGATGCTCGTGTTGTAGTTCGTTCCGAAAATCTCGTCCGGATTCTTCGGGTTCGGGCAAAAGTACGTTCCCAGAGGCGCATTCGGTGGACACAGATTGAACACGTTCAGGAGAATGTTGCCGAACCCGGCCGCCGTGTTCGCCGGATAGTAAGCCGCGAAAGGGATTTGCCCGCGCAGGTCCGAATAAAATGCGCCAGCGACGAGCTGCACCGGGCCCGGCAACTGCGACACGAACCGCAGCTCCTCGACGAAGCGCTGATAGTCCTTTTTTTCGGAAACCGAGTCAGGCAGCGCCTGGTAGCCTCCGAGGGGAGCGGCGAACAGCCAGTCCGAGACATCCTCGGTCTCGAACACTTTGCGGCTGAAGTAGGCGGTGGAGGAGATCACATCGCCAATGCCGGTGCTCCAGTGGATGTTGAGACTTCCGAGCTTCCAGGTGTCATAGCCTCCCTCGGGGACATTGAACATGCGCGCCTGCACGAAGGTGCCCGGGCGCAGAGTTGGCAGGGAGGCCGGAACGAACGGCGAAGGTACCGGATAGCCGTAGCCATTGGCCGGCTCCGTCAGCACATCAGCCATCGGAAAGCCGTTGTACTCGGCGCGCTGCGCCATGAAACGTGGCGTGATCGTCAGTGTGTCGCTGACCTTGATGGTGAAGGTCGCGGATCCGCCGTAGCTCTTGATCTCGCCGATGTTGTCCATCACGGTTGTCGCCGACGGGTTGGAATAGACCGATAGCGGCGTGCACGTCGGCGTCGCGTCGAGGTTGTTGGCCGTGGTGTTGATGTCTTTGCAGTAACTGCGCTTGAAGTAGCCTGCCTGGTCGTCGTAGAAGCCGGAAAGCCGCAGTGCGAGCCGGTCCGCGATGATCGGAATGTTGACGATAGCATCGCCGGTATAGTTCGGCCGACTGGTGTTCCAGGTGTCGGATACTCCACCGTGAACGTCTGCGCTGAACTCGGACAGCTGTGGCGTTTTGGTGATGATGCGGACGGTGCCGCCCATCGATCGGGCGCCGTACAGCGTACCCTGTGGTCCGCGCAGCACCTCGATGTGATCGATATCCAGCACACGCGGATCGATCGAATCAGGCAGCGGCGTGTCATCGATGTAGAAGCCGGTGGTGTTATCTCCGGCGATGCCCCGGATGGAGATGGTGCGTGAGGTGCCCAAGCCGTCTCCCGTCATGGCGAAGGCAAGGTTGGGAACCTTGGTGCCGTAATCGAAGAAATCGGTGATTGATTTCTGTTCGAGCTCCTTCTCGCTGAATGTCGTGATCGACAGTGGGACGTTCTGCGCACTCTCGGTACGCTTGGTCGCCGTCACGGTAACCTCTTCGAGGGCCTCCGATGGCGCGGCCGGTGCATCGGTGGCGGCCGCCGTGCCGGCCCAGCAGCCCACTATGCACGTGCAGAAGGCGAGCGCTCGGGCTCCTGCTGCCGCCAGATTTACAATATCTTGTGAATGGCTCGGCTTGTTCGAAAATCTCAACAATGAAGGCAACATGTTTTTATAACCCCCGAGACGGCGAAGTGGAACAGCGAGCGGCTTAGACCCCCGACATGCTGCGGATCAGGCCAGCTGCGCTTCGATCAAATAGGGCCCTGCTGTCTGCAACCCGACGACCAGGGCTTGGCGGAATTCTGCAGTCGAGGTGGTACGGACACCGGGTACCCCATAGCCTTTCGCCAGCGCGATCCAATCCACGCGAGGCGAGTCGAGACGGGTCAAAACTGACTCCGCGGGCTGATCGAGCGAAGCGCCCGAGCGCCGCAATTCCGTTTGCAGAATGCCGTAGCGATGATTGGCACAGATGATCACTGTGACATTCAGCGCCTCTCGGGCCATCGTCCACAGCGACTGGATGGTGTACTGAGCGCTGCCATCGGATTGAAGGCAGATGACCCGCGCATCGGGTGCGGCTACGGCGGCGCCGACGGCGCACGGAAGCCCCTGTCCGATGGCGCCTCCGGTGTTGGTCATTACACGATGTCGCCGGGCCCGGTGGGCACGTTGCAGGTAAGGTCCACCGAGTGTCGAGCCCTCGAGAGAGACGATCGCGGCCTCCGGGAGTTGCAGCGCGAGCTCCTCTGCGATGGCGATCGGCGAGAGATTGTCTGAATCTTCACAATGGAAGGACGGCGTCGGTGGTGCTGAGCTGGTACCAGCTGTCCCGCGCAGACGCTCCGCGAGTTGTTCCAGGGCGAGAGCACAGTCTTCGCCGGGCGAGGCCAGCTCCAGCAAGCGCTCGCTTTGAGCGAGTTGGCTCGGCTTGCCTGCGTAGCCGAAATAGCTCACCGGTGCCCGTGCGCCCGCCAGCAGTACTGAGCTACTCCCGAGTTGGTTCAGGACGTCGTCTGGAAAGTAGGCCAGCCGCTCCAGCCGCGGCAGGTCCCCGCCCAATGGAACGATTGCCGGGTACGATTCCATGATGAGCCGAGCACCGGTGGCGTTGGCTATCTGCTGGGCCGCGCGCTGTCCACGCTCACTGAGTCCGTCGGCTCCCAACAGGAGGACTGCGGGGTTCCCCGCAAGCAGACGGCTGGCGACTTCATCGATTCGTTTCCTGGAAACCGAGCGTAGCGCTCTTTCGGGAGCGGCGGGCCCTGCAACGCCAGACGACGCTGGATCGGCAGGGTCCTCCATCAGGTCGCTTGGCGCGATCAAGGTCACGACGCCTCCGGGCGGCGCCATGGACTTGGAGACCGCTTCTCGCGCGGATATCGCGACGCTGGTGCTCGACTCCAGCCGGACCACCTGCACGGACATCGGTTGGGCAAGCGATTCAATATCAGATGTGAGCGGCGCATCGAATGGGAGGTGCCACGTTGCGTGATCGCCGACAATGTTGATAACAGGAGAATGAGCACGGCGCGCGTTGTGCAGGTTCGCCAACCCATTGGCCAAGCCCGGGCCCAGGTGCAACAGTGTGAGAGCGGGTCTGCCCGACACACGGGCATAGCCGTCGGCTGCGCCCGTACACACACCCTCGAAGAGTCCCAGAATCGGGCGGATGCCGGGCACCTCGTTCAGCGCTCGTACGAGAGCCAGTTCCGTCGTTCCTGGGTTGGCGAAGCATACGCGAATACCCAGGGTATGCGCCGCATCCAGCAACGCTCGCGCGCCGTTGGAAGTTTTGCTCACTGAACGTCTCGCGCGATCGCCTCGAGCCCGTCCTTGAACTTGGTTACCAACTCATCGATGTCAGCTTTCTGGATCACCAGCGGTGGCGCGAACACCAGCGTGTCCCCGAGCGCCCGTGATATCAACCCCATCGAAAACAACTTTTTCAGCAGACGGCGGCCCACCAGCGCTTCCTTGGGGAAGGACTGCTTGGTGGCACGTTCCTGGACGAGCTCGACGCCCAGCATGAACCCGGTGCCCCGAATCTCACCCACCAGGGGATGATCGCCAACCGCGGCGCGCATCTGACCGTGGAAATAGGGCGCGAGCTCGGCCACATGCGAGACCACCCGCTCCTGATCGATGAGCTTCAATGTCGCAAGCGCTGCGGCCGCTCCGACCGGATGCGCGGAGTAGGTGTAGCCGTGTCCGAACAATCCCGCCTTGGCCGATCCGGCTTCGATCACCTGCCAGATTTTCGGCGCCACGAAGCACACCGACATCGGGAAATAGCCGCTGGTCACGCCCTTGGCGGCGGTAATGAGATCGGGCTCGACGTTGAACTTCTGACTTCCCCAGTACGTGCCGAGCCGGCCGAAGCCTGAGACGACCTCATCCATCACCAGCAGGATGTCATGACGGCGCAGGATCGGCACGATGGCCTCGAAGTAGCCTTCGGGCGGGGCGATCAGGCCACCGGCACCCATTACGGGCTCGGCGAAGAATGCGGCGATCGTATCCGCTCCCTCACGCTCGATGACGGATTCCAACTCCTTGGCCAGGTGCTGCGAGAACTGCAGCTCCGTCATGCCAGCGGGCGCCTGGCGGTAATGGTGGGGCGCGGTCAGATGTAAAACGGGTCCGAGGGGCAAGTCGAAAAGAGTGTGCATGCCGGGCAGGCCGGTGAGGCTTGCCGTGGCGATGCCCGAGCCGTGGTAGGCATTCCAGCGACTGATGATCTTCTTTTTCCGCGGCCGCCCCAACAGGTTGTTGTAGTACCAGATCAGCTTGAGCTGAGTCTCGTTCGCATCGCTGCCGGAGACCCCGAAAAACACTCGGGCCATCGGCACCGGTGCCCGCGCCAGAAGTGCGTCGGCACACTCGATGGCGACATCCGTCGACATGCTGTTGAAGGCGTGGAAGAACGAAAGCTTCCGGCTCTGAGCAGCTATTGCAGCGGAAATTTCTGTTCGCCCGTAGCCCAGGTTCACGCACCACAGGCCCGCCATGCCATCGAGGTACTCCTGCCCGCGGATGTCCTTGACGCGGACGCCGCTACCCTCGGAAATGACGAGCGGCCCATCCCGCAAGTGGTCGGCCACGGATGTGAAGGGATGAAACAGGCTTTCCCGATCGATTCGCCCCGCGTCGCGCCGCTGGCGCTTCTCGGGATTCCCTCCGCTGTGCTCCGGTTGCGCGGCGTTCTGCTTGTCTAAAGTCATCGCTTACTCCCAGCGCCCGAAGCGAGCGCCATTTTCTCAGGCTGGCTGGCCACCTCGATGAGAAGACGCAACTTAGCTCTTTTCTTAATTGGATACAATAGAGCAAAAACAGTCGATTCGTTGACGAAACGAAACAAATACCGCGACCAGTCAAAAATGCATTTCTTGGTGCAATTTCAGTCGATAACCGGGCTGTGCCGCCCCATTCGGGGGCACGCTCCGGGGCTACCGCGCCGGCCTCAATGTCCCAACAACGGTGTCAGGAACTCGCGCACCTGCGCGTGAAATTCAGCAGGAGCATCGTCATGAACATAGTGTCCAGCGCCGGCGATGCTGATGGCGCGAATGTTCGGATTGCGGGCGCACATCGTCGTCACCGTGCTCGCCGGACAGAAATCGGAGCGCTCGCCGCGAATGATCAAGGTCGCGGTCGTGATCCGCTCGATCACCGGCCATAAATCGACTGTCCGCGCGCAGTCCGGAGCGACTCGTGTTTGGCGGATGCCGTCTGCGTCGTAACGCCAGACGATATGGCCGGTCGGTTCTTCGCGCAGACTCTCCACCACCCGTTGCTCGATCGCGGCTGCGCTGAGAGAGGGCCGCAGCGCTCGCCAGTATTGGCGTGCCTCGGCCCAGGATTCGAAGCCAGGGGGCATGGCCTGCATTTCCCTGACGATCCGCTGGGCACCCGCGCCCGACACCGATGAGCCAGGCGCGATGTCCTCGATCACCAGCGCCGCCAGGCGCTCGGGATGCCGCGCGGCGTACACATAGGAGGTGGTGCCTCCCATTGAGTGCCCGAGCAGCCCGAACCGCTCCAACTCGAGTTGGTCTACGACGCTTTCCAGATCGGACAAGTAGGCATCGGTGTAGTAGTTGCGCTGCGGATCCCAGTCACTCTCCCCACGCCCGCGTTGATCGAACGCGATGAGCCGGAACTGCTGGCCCAGCGCAGCCGCCAGCGCGCGCCACGTTCCGGAGAAGCCGCGCAATCCGTGCAGGAGCACGAGCGGCGGGGCGTCCGTTCTGCCCCACTCTCGACAGAGCAGCCGCAAGCCGTTGACCTGCAGCCGCTGTGTGCGCTCATCGAGACCCTCTGCAACGGCTGCGGCTCCGTGAAGTTGTTCGGCTCCGTTTTCTGCGCCCATCGGGAATACCTCGAGCTGCTCTCAGCGCAGGCCGTCCTTGCCGACGATCTCGTCAGCCTTGATGCCACCAAGCCGGGCATGCAACCGCCCGCGTGTGGCCACTGCCACCGCGATCACCACTTCATCCGGTCCCGGCGCATCGGTGAACGAGACGGAAATCGTGTCGTAATGCGAGCGCACGTACAACGCATCCTTGTGGGCGAACGGAATGTCGATCGTCGCCCCGGGACCGGCACGCTTGCCGGTTGAGGGAATCCAGGCCTTGCCACCGCCGAGCGCTTCCCGAATGGGATCCGCGAACTCAGTGGTGAGAAAGGCGTTGCCATGCTCGTATTCCCCGTTGGCTCCGACCAGGGCCGCTTTGCCGTAGCTCTGCACGTGCGTGTCTCCCAGCATTGCCCGGAAACGCCTGCCGAATTCGCGTCCCAACGAGCTCGACCGCAGGATCACCGAATCGAAACGGTCCGTGAACTGCCCGGCATGCGGATTGTCCACCGCCGCGGCGAGCACCAGCTTCACAACCGGCTCGCCGTCCGCGAGTTTCCCGGTCTCCAGCGCCAGGGTCTCTTCGCGAAACTCGTACCACTTACGGATATGCAGACCGTGGAAATTGGCGGGACGTGTACTCATGGAGGATCTCCGCTGTGAATACCATTAAGCAACAATGAGCTAAAAATAGGCGTATAATTGCAAACGGTCAACAGAGATCCGCCAACTCGGCGCAGCTGTTGACCAAAAGCAAAAAAAAGGCAGAATTGTTGCCCATGCGTGACAAAGACAGGGTTCAGGTCGGCAACGTGGTCGCGATGATGTCCTTCGCGGCTGTGGCGAACACGGGCAGCTTTTCGGCGGCTGCCCAGCAACTCAACTGCTCGAAAGCTGCCGTCAGCCGGCAGATTGCACGGCTGGAGAGCGCCATCGGATTGCAACTTCTCACGCGAACCACGCGCAGCGTCGCGCTGACCCCCGCCGGTCGCGAACTGTACGGCCGCTGCGCACGCATCGTGGATGAGGTCAACGAAACCAACCAGATCATGGCCGGAATGCTTACCACCCCCCGCGGCGACCTGAAGGTCAATGCGCCGGTCGTCTCGACCCTGTTCCGGATCACGGAGATCGTTCCCCGTTTCGTCAAGCAGTACAAGGACGTCCGCGTCCACATGAATCTATCCGACAATAAAGCGGACCTGCTGCACGGTGCCTTCGATGCGGCCTTCTGGGTGGGTGAGCCGTACGACTCGGCACTGGAGGCGGTCAAGCTGCGGGAATACGAGATGGTGTTGGCTGCGGCGCCGGAGTACCTCAAGCGTCGGCGCAAGCCCTCGACCCCCGCAGATCTCAAGGAGCACGACTGCATAATCGAGACTCACCTGTCGCGTCCCGGGGAGTGGCGACTTGCCAATGACCAGACCATTTCCGTCAGCCGCGGGCCCCTGACATCCAACAGCGTCAGGCTGACCCGCGAGGCGATCCTCGAGGGGATGGGTATCGCATTCCTGCCGCGATTTCTCGTCGCGGATGACATTGCCGCGAAACGCCTGACGGCAGTACTGACCGACTACGTTTCGGCCCGCCTGCCCCTGTACGTCATGTTCCCCAGAGGGCACTACGTGTTGGCCAAGGTGAAGGCCTTCGTGGATTTCCTCACCGCGACCATCAACGACAAACCGGTACCTGAGTCCGGCTCGCTCCGCGCCGCGAGCCGCTAGCTCCCTCCCGCCAGATCTGCCGAGCTTCGCCCGGACCGGGCTTGCGGGAAGCTTCGGGGTTTCCCCTGACATACATGCCGATTCGGACATGTCGCGCGACTAAACTGACAACTCTTACTGTTGGCGAGCGCATACAGTTGCACCGGCTGTCCGCTCCCCATACCATCCGCGGGCGAAATCGATATCAGTCCTGCCCGCGAAGCCCTGCGCCGCCGCGCAAGCGTCCAACACTAACAGAGGGGTATAGTGATGGCATTTGCGCTGAACATGTCGTTTCTCGGCCGCGCGGCTCGATCCGCATCGATTGTGTTGGTGTGTTGGGTCGCCAGCCTCCCGGCACAGGCCCAGTCCTATACTTGGCAGAATGTCCAGATAGTCGGCGGCGGATATGTGGACGGCATCATCGCCCATCCCGCGCAGCAGGGGCTGTTCTACGCCCGCACCGACGTGGGAGGAGCCTATCGTTACAATGCGACCGCCAGGACCTGGGTCCCGTTGAACGATTGGACACCGGCCGGAAACAATGACTGGCTCGGCGTCGAAAGCATCGCCATCGATCCGAACAATCCCAACATGGTCTATATGACCGTCGGGGCGTATGACAGTTGGTCCTATGTTCCGGCGGGCGCGGTTGTAGTGTCGTCCAATCAGGGGGCGAGCTTCACCGTCCATCAGATGCCGTTCCCGATGGGGGCGAACAATACCGGCCGCGATGCCGGCGAGCGTCTGCAAGTTGATCCCAACAATGGGTCCGTCCTGTTCTACGGCACCCGCAACGACATCATGCCGACACCCTACAGCAATGGCACCAACGGCTTGTGGAGCAGCATCGACGGTGGCTCCACATGGACCCAGGTTTCCGGCGCCAACGCGCCGCCGCTGTCCAGCGACGGATCGGGCTCCGGCATCGCCTTCATCGCCCTCTACAAGCCTTCGCGGTCCTCAGGCCGCACCCAGACCCTGTTCGCCGGCGTTTCCGACGACAAGGCCCCGTCGACCCTGTATGTCAGCAAGGACGCCGGCGCCCATTGGAGTCCGGTCAGTGGCGGGCCGGGGTCGACGAGCAGCGGCGGCATGTATCCCAACCACGGCCTGATCGGGTCGGACGGCAATCTTTACATCACCTATGGTAACGCTCCCGGCCCGTACAGCATGAGCAACGGCCAGGTCTGGAAATACAGCGTCAGTGGGAACACCTGGCAGAACATCACCCCGGTCGTTCCCTCTTCAACCGATACCTTCGGCTATGACGGACTGGCGCTCGACCCGCAGAGGGCGGGGGCGGTCGTCGTCTCGACGGTCGATCGCTACGGCAAAGGCGACACCCTGTTCCGCACGATCAATGCCGGCAACAACGGTAGCTGGGTGGACCTGGGGGCGCTTGCTCAGTTCAGCGACTCGCAGTCTCCGTGGGCGGCATGGGGACACAAGCTCGGGTTCGCTAATTGGCTGGGGCTTGTCATCGATCCGTTCAACTCCGCCAATGCCTTCTACGGCACGGGCGGCGGTATCTGGGGCACCACGAATCTGACCAATGCCGACAGCGGCCTGGCCACCAACTGGAGCGTCGCCGCCAAGGGCGTCGAGGAAACGGTGCCACAGGCCATTGCCTCACCCAGCTCCGGGGCGCCGCTGATCGCCGCGATCGGCGACGTTTGCGGCTTCGTCTTCAACTCGCTGACCACACCGCCTTCGTCCATGATTTCGACCACCGGTGGTGTTGGTGCCGCCGGCGCCTGCACCTTCGGCAGCAGCATCGACTGGGCGAAGTCCGCTCCCTCGCATCTGGTGTTGGTGGGCAGCAACCCCTACGCGAGCACCGTCCCCGTCGGGGTCATCTCCACCAATGGCGGAAGCTCCTGGACCGCCTTCCCCACGCTGCCGGCCGGGGTGAAGAAGGGTGAGGGATCGGTGGCCATTTCCCCCGACGGCGGTTCCATTGTCTGGGCGCCTAGCTCGTCCGACAACATAGCCCCGGTCTATACGACCAATGGTGGAAGCTCCTGGACGACGATTTCCTTCTGGAGGAACACTCTGCCCGTTGGTGCCAAGGTCCTCACGGATGGAGTGCAGAATATCTTCTATGCATGGAGGTGTCGGCGGTGCCCACCCGGGGCGGAGAGCTGTGGATGGCCTCGAACAACGGGCTGTATCGCAGCACAAACTCAGGTTCTTCCTGGACCGGGCCGACCACCATCTCCTGGTACGGCTTCGCCTTTACCCCGTCGGCCATCGGCTTCGGCAAGGCCGCCAGCGGGGCCAACTATCCGGCCATCTATGTCGGTGGGAAGTTTTCCGATGGAACCACTGGCTTGATGCGCTCCATCGATGGCGGGTCGACCTGGGTGAAGATCAACGACTCCAATCACCAATGGGGTGGAATTGGCTCGATTGCGGGCGACTATAACACCTTCGGTACCGTCTATCTGACGGCCGGCGGCGGCATGGGGCGGGGCATCATCTACGGCACATCGCCGAACTGACGGCGCCAATCACACCCCCTCCCCGTGTCGAGCGGGGAGGGGCGACAGGATTTGGCGGGCTCATTCGAAAAGCGGCTCAAACGGGATGTTGAGCGCCTGCCCCTGATTCCTCTCGAGCTCTTCGATCGCCGCCCCTCCCGCGAACGCGACGCGCTGGCAGAACACCTCGAGTTGATGCCCGTCCGGATCGAAAAAATAAATCCCGGTCGAAACGCCGTGATCCAGGACCTCGTTGATCTTCACGTTCTTCTGAATCATCCACCCATACAGACGCCGCAGACTGTCGATGTCCTTATCGCAATCGACCTGCAATCCGACGTGCTCGAACTCCTTGCCCCGGGGAGAGTTATCCGTGGTCGGGAAGAGTGCGATGTCATGATCGTGTTCCCCGAAGGTCATGAAGACACCGCCTTTATAGGGTCCGTCCGGCACCCGCGCGCTCACTTTCATCCCTAACACCTCGCCATACCAACTGGCGGAGGCTTCGGGGTCGCGCACGTACAGCACAATGTGTGCCAGACGTTTGACTTTAGGGATGCGCATGACCTGACTCCTCGATGCGCGATGGCACGGCGGGGAGCCATGTCACATCGGTGATTTCGGGAAACTCGCGCCATTCCTTGCGCCAACTGTAACCACCGTCATTGCTGCGAAACAGATGGCCGTACTTCGTCCCTGCCAGCAGCAGGTTGGGGTCCGAGAGGTTGGTGCCGATCGCCCAAATGGTGGAGTTCGGCTGAACAGGGAAGGGGGCATTGACCCAGGTTGTACCGCAGTCCGTGGAACGCAGGAACAGCGATGTGGAGCCGGGGGTGCCGTCCCCTATCCCCATGTACAGCTCTTGATCGCTCCCCGGTTTCTGCGCGAGGACCCGCGAGTAGTAAATGCCAAACTTCTCGCGAACAATGGTTTCGGTCCATGTTTCCCCGCCGTCTATGGACGTGTAGAGCGCGTTAACCACCATGACCACGATTGTCTTCGGCGGCCCCCGCAGAATCGCGATGCTGTGCACGTCGGAATTGCGGACGTCGCCAGGCTGGTTCGCGTCGATTCGCTTCCAGCTATCACCTCCGTCCCGCGTGCGGAAGAGGCCTCCTTCCTCTATCCCCACCCAGACGTCCTGCGCGTCGTCAGGGTCGATAGCGATCGTCAGCATGCGGGGCCGACTGACTCCCGCGCATTTCGGCGGCATCTCGAGCGAAGTCTTCTCCCACGATCTTCCGCCGTTCCTCGAGCGAAAGAAGGCCGCCCGCGTGGGTGAGCCGGTTCCGGCGTACATGATATCGGGGTGTTTGGGGTCCACCGCGAGCTTCCAAATGGCGTACGCATTGAGCTCGCAATCGATCCGGTGCCAGTTGATGCCGCAATCGGCACTGCGGAACAAACCCGTCTCCGCCCCTGCAAACACAGCTTGGGGGTCGCGCGGATCGGGCAGCAGGCAACGAACGCAGTCGTCGAACTCGAGTGCCTGGTCGACCTTGATCCGCTGCCAGGTGTTGCCCGCGTCGTGACTGCGCAGGACCGCCTGGCCATCGGTCGCGACCAGCAATGTCTTCGGCTCACTCATAACCACTCCAGTCAGGATAGATTGACCCACACGCTCTTGACCTCGCTGTACAGCTCCATGGCCTGCCGGCCATGCTCGCGGCCCCAGCCGGACTGCTTGAAACCTCCGAAGGGCGTGGCGGGATCGATCAGGTTGTAACAATTGATCCACACGGTCCCGGCCTTCAGCGCGGCAGCCGCCCGGTGGGCCTGCTTGAGGTTGTTGGTCCAGAGCCCCGCGGAGAGGCCGTACTCGCTGTCGTTGGCCATCGCGACCAGGTCATCGACATCCTTCCACGGCAGGGCGGTCAACACCGGGCCGAAGATCTCCTCGCGCACGATGCGCATACCGGCGGTTGCATCCACAAACACGGTGGGCTCGAAGAAAAAGCCGCGCTCCAGCGCGGGCGGCCTGCCACCACCAGTCAACACGCGTGCGCCCTCCTGGCGGCCAATGCCGACGTATCCATTGACGCGATCCCATTGCTCCTGGGACACCAGCGGCCCGAGGTCGGACGTGGGTAACAACCCATCGCCGACCTTCAGCTTTCTGGCCGCGGCCGTCACAGCCTCCACCACGCGATCGAAGCAGTCCACGTGCGCGTACAGACGCGATCCCGCCGTGCAGGTCTGACCCTGGTTGAAGAAGATCCCACTGGCCACCGCAGCCGCCGCCCCCTCCAGGTCCGCATCCGGAAACACGATGTGCGGCGATTTGCCGCCCAGCTCGAGGGACAACTTCTTCAAATTGCCCGCGGCTGCCTTGACGATCAACTTGCCCACTTCCGTTGAGCCGGTGAAAGCGATCTTGTCGACTCCGGGGTGGGCCACCAACGCTGCGCCCGCATCGCCGAATCCAGTCACGACATTGAGCACCCCGGGCGGAAAGCCCGCCTCCAACGCCAGCTCGCCCAGGCGCAAGGCGGTCAGCGGAGTCTGCTCGGCCGGTTTCAATACCACCGCGCATCCGGCGGCCAGGGCGGGAGCAACCTTCCAGGCCGCCATGGAAAGAGGATAGTTCCACGGGACGATGAGACCGGCTACACCAACCGGCTCCCGCGTGGTGTAGTTCAGGATCTGCGCGCCGCCGCGCGGCGATACCGGCAACGTCTCGCCTCCGAACTTGGTGGGCCAGCCGGCAAAATAGCGGAAGGTCTTGATGGAGCCCTCGACTTCCACCAACCGCGTCAGATGGGCCGGCTTGCCGTTGTTCAGACACTCGAGGACGGCCAGGTCTTCCGCCTCCTTTTCGATCAGATCGGCCAGCCGTAGCAGCAGGTTCGTGCGATCGTTGGCGCTCATCTGGCGCCATGCCCGGTTCTCGAACGCGCGCCGCGCCGCGCCAACGGCAAGATCGATGTCACTCGCATTTGCGCGAGCTACGCGCGCTAGTGTTTCACCCGTCGCCGGGTTGAGCGTGGCGAACGTTTCCCCCGAGACTGACGCCTGGCGTTTGCCGTCGATCAGCAGCTGTTGGGGAGCGGTGTCAAGTTGGGCTCTGAGGCGTTTGGCCCGCTCGAGCGCGGAAATTACGGTCACGTTGAGACCTCCGGCGGATTAGGCAGTCACTATAGCCAATGTACGAAACGCAAACAATAGAGAAAAAAACGCCTCACTGTTGCGAACTCGGGACAATTGGCGCATGCTTCAATGGCGTGTTCTCAGGCGGCGCGGTTTTGCGGGGTGGACGCAGGTCATGAAATTGCCGGGCTCATATCGCGGAAGGCCGATCGCATGCCCGCCGTGGAAGTAATGTCCATGGCGGACGTGAAGGGACCCGCTGCTCCAGGCTTGGATGCGCGCGGCCTCACGGCCGCCGTGGTCCTTGGCACCTTGGGTGCACTGACGATCATGGTCGTTCCGGGGTTTGTCATGTTGGTCGGCGGGCAGTCGAGCCTCGATGATCGCCAGCTCGGTTTTGTCGCTTCGTGGGACATCAATGCCAGCGCCGCGGCAATCGGGCTCGCAACTTTCCTGATCGCGCGCTGCAGCTGGCGGCAGCTCGCTGCCATAGGCCTGACCCTCATCGTTGTGGGGAACGTATTGACGGCCGCAAACCATACCTACACCGCCATTGTTGCGGCGCGGGTCTGCAGCGGGATCGGTGAGGGACTTGCGATCGCCGTCGCTTTCGCTGCATTGGGACGCGCTCGCAATCCGGATCGGGCCTTTGGTATCTATCTCGTTGTCGGCCTTACCGCGAGCGCCGCCATCCTGACCGCGCTACCCCTCTTGGCGAGCCGATTCGGTTCCGCGGCAGTGTTTGAAGCCATGGCCGCTCTCAGTTTGCTGTCGACCGCGCTGCTGCCGTGGCTGCCACGAGGAACCGATCCATCCTTCAGCCAGGGCGAAGCCGCCACGCCGATCTCGAAGCACTTGGCGGCGGCCGGCTTGATCGGTGTATTCCTCTATTTCATAGCGCAAGGCGCGGTGTGGAGCTACTTCGAGCGCATCGGTGCGGCAAGCGGAATCGAACCGGCACTCATTGGCGAGGCCATGGGAGTCTCGTCCTTCGCAGGCGTGGGAGGGGCCCTCGCCGCGGTGGCGTTGGTCGCACCTTGCGGGCGGCGCTGGCCGCTGATCGCAAGCGGAATGATCTCATTGGCGAGTTTCGGGCTCCTGCGGGGTCACGTCAGCGGGACCGAGCTGATGACCGCAGGGATTCTGTTCAACTTCGCGTGGAATATGGCGCAGCCGCTGGTCTCGGGTGTTTGCTCGGATGCCGATTGCCGCGGACGTATCGTGGTGGCCATGGGCTGTATTCAGACAGTGGGCTTCGGAATCGGGCCGGCGCTGACGGCAACCCTGTTGCACGGGCGTGACTATGGTGCTCCCTTGTGGGTCAGCGGGGCAGTCCTGATCGTGAGTCTGATTGTGATACTCGGCGGCATACGGGCGCACGCCGCGAGCCAGCCGTCTGCTACGTAATCGGTCGAGAAAAGCGCCTCGCGCAGATCGACGTCACCTAACCAGAAAGAGCCAAAACGATGGATTGGGGATTGAGCAATCGTGTCGTGATCGTCACGGGCGGCAGTGCCGGCATCGGTCGGACGGTCGCGAAACTGTTGGCCGCCGAGGGAGCGCGCGTCGCGATCGCCGCACGGCGCGCGCAAATCCTGGAAAGCGCAGCCGAGTCGATTGAACAGGAGACGGGGCAACGGGTGTTGGCGGTCTGCGCCGATACGACAGTCCAGGAGCAAGTCGACCAACTCGTCGCCCGGGTGATGGCCGCGTATTCGCGCGTGGACGTCCTCGTCAACTGTGCCGCGAGCCCTTCCGGCCTGGTCCGCAACGAGGTTCAGTATCTTGACGACGCAGCGCTGCTGCAGGATCTGAACACGAAGGTGGTCGGTTACGCGCGCTGTGCCAAGGCAGTGGCTCCCGGCATGGTTCAGCAGCGTTGGGGGCGAATCATCAATATTGGCGGACTGACGGGCCGAGCCTCCAACGTCATCAGCGGTATGCGCAATGCCGCCATATGCCACCTGACCAAGACCCTGTCGGACCAACTCGGGCCTTGCGGAGTAACGGTCAATGCCATCCACCCCGGCGTGATCCAGACCGAGCACATCGTGGAGCTGTTCGAGACCGAGGCCCGCAAGCGCGGCAAGACGCCTGCTGAGATCGAGAGCGAATACGCCAACGCCACACCGATCCGCCGGATCATCCGGGCCGAAGAAGTCGCCTACGCGGTGGCATTTCTCGCTTCCGAGCTCGCGGCAGCGGTCACTGGCGAATCCCTTGCCGTGGATGGCGGAATCACACGCGGCATCTACCTATGAGCGCCCTGAATCAGCCTTCCAGCACCGAGTCGAATGCAACGGTCGAAGAGCGTTTGATCGGGCAGGCCCGGGCGCTCATTCCGACACTGCGCTCGCGTGAGAGAACGGCGATCGAAGCCGGCCAGGTACCGCGCGAGACCATTGAAGCTTTTGTGGAGGCAGGCTTCTTCCGAGTGCTGCAACCCAGCCGGTACGGCGGCTTCGAGCTGCCCCCGCGAGTTTATTGTGAAATCGCGCGGACCTTGGCTGAAGGTTGCATGAGCAGCGCTTGGGTGTACGCGGTCATTGCGGTCCACAACTGGCAGATGGCCTTGTTTACAGATCAGGCGGCCCACGATGTCTGGGGGCGCGATCCCAACATTCGCATCAGTTCCTCTTACATGCCGGTCGGCAAGGTCACAGTGGTGCCCGGCGGCTATCGTTTGAGCGGTCGCTGGGCCTTCTCGAGCGGCTCCGCGCACTGCGATTGGGTCATCCTGGGAGCCAACGTTCCACCCGACAGCGCGGCTGCCAAGCCGGAGCCGCGCAATTTCCTGCTGCCGCGAACTGACTACCGCATTGTCGAAAATTGGGATGTCATGGGCCTTCGCGCGACCGGCAGCAACGACATCGTGGTCGAGGACGCGTTCGTCCCGGAACACCGCACGATTTGCGAGCTCGACATGTTCAACCTCCAGTGCCCCGGACATCAGCACAATCGTGCGGCGCTCTACCGTATTCCATTCGCACAGATTTTCAATCGAACAGTATCGACGACGTCCTTGGGCGCGCTGCAGCGGGCACTCACGGTATTCGTGGAAACCACCAGAGAAAAACGTGCGACTTACACAGGCGAGCGCCTTGCCCGTGACACTACCATTCAGTTCGTGGTTGCAGAGGTGGAGCGAACCCTGGATGAACAGATGTTAGTCCTCGATCGGGACGCGTGCGAGCTAATGGAGCACGCTGAGCGCGGTACCTGGACCCTCGAGCGTCGCGCGGCCCTGGGTGCATCGACCACAGCGACCGTCAGCCGGTGCGTGCAAGCCGTAGACAAACTGATGGAATTCAGCGGTGCCAAGGCACTGTATCGAGGGCACGTGATCCAACAGGCGTTCCTCGACATACACTGTGCAAGGGCGCATGTCGCCAACAATCCATACCCTTATGGACGTAACCTGGGAGCCATCCGCTTTGGCTTCCCGAACGAGTCCCTGGACATCTGAAGTGGCCGATTCCGTCATCGACCCGCGTGTTTTGCGCAACGCCCTCGGCCAGTTTGCCACGGGTGTCACGATCGTTACGGCGTGCGGGCCGAACGGCGAGCGAGTGGGTGCTACGGTCAGCTCTTTCAATTCCGCATCGCTGGATCCGCCCATGGTGTTATGGTCCTTGGACAAGCGCGCCTACAGCCGCTCGAGCTTCGAAGCGAGCACCCATTTCGCGGTGCATGTGCTCGGGTTGGACCAGAAAGAGCTCGCGCAGCGCTTCGCGATGCGGGGCACGGACAAATTCGAGGGACTGCAGTGTGGCGGCGGCCTCGGGAATGCGCCACTCCTGGCGGACTGCGCGGCCCGTTTTGAGTGTGAAACGAGACATCGATACGATGGCGGCGATCACGTGATCTTTGTCGGTGAGGTGAAGCGCTTCGAGCACGTGGCGGCGCCGCCCCTGGTGTTTCATGGCGGCGCCTTTGCGGAGACACGCCTCTTGTTCGGTGGGCCGATCGATGCTGCGGTCGACGAGGCTACGGGTCGGTTTGGCCCGGACTTCCTGTGCTACCTGCTTGCGCGCGCACACTTTCAGACCTATCGCCCGCTGGCCGCCGAGTTCGAGCGTGTTGGGATCACCGAAACGGAATACTTCGTACTCTCGATGCTGTCCATCCGCGATGGCCTGACCTATACGAGCCTCGCTTCGCTTCTGGAGCATACCGGCCACGCCCCGACCCGCCAGGACCTGGCTGCAATGGCGGCGCGGCAACTGGTGACCGCCGCGGCGGGTGAGGAGGGGGCCGTTCGCATTACGGATTCGGGCCGGCGCACTTATGTCGTGGTGCTGTCGACCGACGGGTGCATCGCCGCCAAGGCTCTGGGCGGCTTCACCCCGCGGGAGATCGCTGAATTTGCCGGCTACCTGAAGCGGGTGATCCACAACACCAACGCGGGCACTCCCGACGTATGGACATACTCGGACACAGTTGAAAGACCATGACTTCCTTGGAAATTCTGCACACCGTCAAAATCAGCAGGGCCTCCGAGCTGCTGCTCTGGTCGCGCAATAATCAGACGCGCTTGCCGGGGCTCGCTGTGGATCTGGCCCCGCGCGACATCAATGAAGCCTACGAAATTCAGTTGGCCGTTGCGCTGTTGCGCCCCATGCCCAATGCGGGATTCAAGCTGGGATTGACCAACGAAGCGGCGCAGCGTGCCGCCGATACTTTCGCGCCCATCGTCGGCCGGCTCGCAGCCCCCGATATCCGCCGGAGTCAGTCGATAATCCAGCTGCCTGAGAAACATCTGCGGATTGTGGAAGCCGAGGTGATCTTCGAGCTTGGCACCGATCTGTCGGCCGGGCAGGCGCCTTACACCGAACAGCGGGTGATGGCGAGTGTGCACCGCGCTTTTGCCGGTATCGAGCTATGTAACACGCGCTTCGACGAAAGCTTCGATCCCCCTCTGGCCTTTGTGGTGGCCGACAACAGCAACGCCGACCTGATCGTGGTCGGTGACGCGCTGAGCGCAGAGGAACTCGGGTGCCTCGACAACCTGTCCGTCACCCTGCAACGTCGCGGCGAGCCTGACATCAAGGGATCGACCCGCAACGTGCTGGGAAATCCGGTGCGGGCGTTGACCTGGTTGGCCAATTGGCTGGCCAGACGAGGTGAGAGCTTGAAGCGGGGTCAGTTGATCAGCAGTGGAAGTTGTACCGGCATGACGCAAGCGGCTGCCGATGACGTGGTGATCGCCACGTTCGGCGCCGGAGCCCGGGTCTGCTTGGAACTCGCCCTGGAAAACCGAAAGAACGAGGTGAAAGAATGAGCCTGGAGCTGGGATTGGCGGGTAAAGTCGCGATCGTTACGGGTGGCAGTGTTGGCATCGGTAAGGAAACCGCGCGTAAATTGGCGGCCGAAGGCGTTTCGGTAGTCATCGCAGCGCGCACCGTAGACACCCTGGAAGCGGCCGCGAGCCAACTGCGCGCCGAAACGAAGGGAACCGTGGTACCCATCGCAGTCGACACGACAAAGTCCCAGTCAGTCCGGGATCTCGTTGCGGCGACCGTGCAGCGGCTGGGTTCCGTGGACATCCTCATCAACTGTGCGGCCGCCCCCGGCGGACTGGTGCGCAACAACATCGAGCTGGCTGACGAAGAGGCGCTGCTCCTGGACCTGAACACCAAACTGGTCGGCTACTTTCGCATGTGCAAGTATTGCGTGCCGCACATGCGTGCGGCCAAATGGGGTCGTATCGTCAATGTCGGGGGGCTTACGGCCCGCTGCACCGAGGCGATGAGCGGCATGCGCAACACCGCCCTGGTGCACCTCACGAAGACTCTCTCCGATCAACTGGGCCCTGACGGGATTACCGTCAACATCGTACACCCGGGTGTCACGCGTACCGAACACGTCGAGTCGTGGTTCGCCGAAATGGCCCGCTCGGAAGGGATCGCCCTGGAGGCGGTCGTCAAACGCGAAGCCGGTGACCCGGCCGCAATTCGCCGTATGCTCGAGGTCGAGGAAGTTGCCGATTCAATTTTGTTCCTCGCTTCCCGGCGCGCCAGCGGACTTACAGGGGAGTCCATCGCCGTGGACGGCGGCCTTTCGCGAGCCGTGTATCTTTGAGGCCGCCGGCCGGCGCTCGATTTCACCGCGAGCCTGTGATGAGCGCGAGGCTGGGTTCGGTAGTGGGCGCCTCACCCGGCGAGACTTTGCGCGTCAACCATGCACGCAACGGCTCATCGTAGTATTTCAGGAGCAGCCAGGCGAGGAGAATCACACCAACATACAAACTCGCCGCCACGAGCCACAGCTGTGGCGTGGAGGGGTGTGCCCGCCAGTACCAGTGAGCGAAGATATAGATAAGCGGGTAATGAACGATGTACAGCGGATACGAAAGCCGGCCGGTGAAGCGGCTCAACCTGCCCGCAAGCCCGTTGAGTTGGGAAACGCCCGCGGCCAGGCAGATGGTCAACGGGAATACAACTATCACGCACAGCGCTTCGAGGAGGCCGTCGAAACGGCCCATGGCGGGCGCTGCGAACACGCCGACCAGCAACAGCGATAGCCACAGATAGGGATGCGGGAACCGCACCCGCAGCTTCAGCCGATACAGGAGCAAGCCTGCGAAAAACGGATAGCACAGCCGAACGGGGGCGGCCCAGAAGTCGGCCCAAGCCCAGCCGGCGCTCAGATTGCCGAAATGCAGCGCGGTCAGCAGCAATGCCAGGGCGCTCGCGGCACAAAGCGCGCCGAGGATGCGGTTGGAGAGCCGGGCGCCGAACAGACCGTAGACTACGTTCGCGAGATATTCCTGGAGCAAAGTCCACGCCGGCGGATCCATCGAGTGAGTTTCGCCGAACCGGTTGGGCAGAATGGGTGCCGGCAGCAGCAACATGTGCAGCGCGAATACGAGAATGAGCAGACCGCGCGAAACCTGGGTACCGATGACCGGACCCGAACCGACGTAAGGGTCGAAGACATAGCCCAGCAGTCCGATGACCATGGAGACGAGGACCATCGGATGCAACCGGATGAGGCGGCGCAGGTAGAACGCCTTGAGTGTGAGTCGTGCGCCCGGAGCGGCGCAGTGGGAAAGGCGTGCATCGTAGGCGTGTCCCAGCACAAAACCGGAGAGCGCGAAAAAGAAATCCACCGCCAGATGCGCGTGCCGCAAGGGGTTGTGGGCCACGTCGGCCGAGGTGATCTCCATTATATGAAACAGCAGCACACTGAGGGCAGCCGTGCCGCGCAGTCCGTCCAGAACCTCGAGATGTGACTTCACCTGCAACTCCCCATGATGCCAGCGGCTTTCGTCGGCGGTAACGGTACCGCGAGGGGCGCAGTTGTTACAACATGCCTGGCTGTGCGTGTGCGACAGCGCCGCGAGCCGTACATGTCCAATGGTGTATGTGCCGGAGCCTATTTGTCATTGGTGGCCCCACGGGTTCAACCCTAAGATGGCGGGATGTTTGCGATTCTTTGTCTAGCTACTGCAATGGCGGCCGCCGCTCAAACACCGACCGTCAATGTCCCCGGCATCGACGCGCCGCTCAGGTGGATCCAGGCACCGCTCGACTACCAGCTTACCAAGACCGGCATAGTGATCACCGCACCTGGGAAGACGGACAAATACATCGACTCACGCGGCGGCTATGCGCCAGATAACGCCCCGCGGCTGGTCTTCGATGCTTCTGATGGCGACTTCATTGTCAGCACCGCGGTCAGTCACAAGTTTGTCGGCAGGTGGGACTCAGGCGGACTGATCGTCGAGGCGGATGCAGCGCATTGGTTCAAATTCGAGTTTGAGCGTGACTATACGGGTGCTCATCGCGTGGTCTCGGTCGTCACGAACGTCTATTCAGACGATGCCAACGCGATGCAGATCGACTCGGATGCGGCATATCTGGAAGTCGCCAGGATGGGCGACGCTTTTTGCCTGTATGTCTCGGAGGACGGCAAGAGCTGGTATTTAGTGCGGGTGTTCAATTTCAAATATACGGGCTCTCTCAAGGTCGGGCTTATCGCGCAATGCCCTGAAGGCAAGGATGCCACAATCAGATTCTCCGACCTGAAATACAGCCGTACGCGCATCAAGGACGTTTGGAAGGGACAATGAACCAGGCTTGCGCGTCAGCCACGCACGCGAGTTTTTACCGCGTATAGAACGCATCCGTGCGCCGGCAACACGATCTTCAGGCGATCGGATGCCGCCAGCTGATGACCATCCCACAGGTCTCGTGGGACAACATTGCCGGAATCCAGGCCGAGTTTGTCCCAGGGCGCCTCGACGGAGGCAGGCTGGTCATCGAGATTGAACACGGCGAGGAATTTGAGCGACTGCTGCCGCCCGGTCCCTGAAGCGACCCACACGCGCAGCTTCTCGAAGCCTGCTGGCAGGTTCTCAACAGGATGATTGTCGCGTGAGGTCTGATTGATCGCGATGACATCCCTGTTGGTGATCAGGCCCCGCGTCGGCGCATCGAGCTGCGTCAAATTGGCCCCGAGGATCAGTGGCGCGCGCGCAATAGCCAGCAATGTGAACTGAGTGCGCTCCTCTTCCAATGTCAGACGAGTGTGCCGGGCCTCGCCCAGGCCCGGGTGGGGCGCCAGCATGCCGAACGGCAACATGTCAGCATCGGGCCAGTGCCCGTCGCGCGCCTGTCCTATCCAGGGTTGCAGCCGCTCGAAGATATCGCGCACGCCGATGGGGAAATCGTCCTCTTTTGGAGGCTCGTGCATGAACCGCCAGCTGTCCCAGATGTCATTGGAAATCCGCCACATCTGCGCGGACTGGCGGATTTCGGCGGCATGCTCCGGCTGCGTCGGACCGGGAGAGAGGCTGAGCACAATTGCCCGACCCGTCTTGCCGATGGCTGAGGCGATCTGGCGGATCTCGGTGGCCTTGTAGGGATGGTCCGCGATGCAATCGACTTTTATGAAATCCAACCCCCAGCTTGCATACTGCGCCAGCACGGAATCGTAATAGGCCTGTCCGGCCGGGTTGTCGCGCACGCCATAGTTGCCATCATCCCAGCCGCACGTGTCGGCGGTATCGGCTGCATCGGCCGCACGGAAGGAGGATCCAGCGATCGGCAGGTTGTCCTGTACCGCCTGCTTGGGGATGCCGCGGACGATGTGAAGACCAAACTTCAGACCCTGGCCGTGCACCCAATCGGCCAGTGGTTTGAATCCCTGGTTAGCGGCCGATGAGGGATAGCGGGCCGGCGCGGGGATCAGCAGCCCATGTGAGTCGAGGAAATACTGCCGGTTCTGCAGCTTGTCCCCGAACGGGTTGCCCATGTACCAGCCTTCGTCAACTACGGCGTACGTCCAGCCATAGGAGCGCAGCTTCGCCAGCTCGAGCGCATTGGCCTTGAAATCGGCTTCGTCAATGGTGAGGCCGTAGGAATCCCAGCTGTTCCAGCCCATGGGCGGCGTCGGAGCAACCTCGCGCGCCAACGCTGCAGGCGCGGCGCTCACGCAAACAATGACCAGCATCGCCCTGCAGAACCCGTTCAGCATTTCAATATCCCCCGAGGAGAATGGCGTGCAATAAATCAGACAAATTGAATCCTAGCACAGGGTGGTCGCCCTGCCATGGCGCGAGGGACTTCAGTATCGCGAGGCTTTCGCGCTGGCGATGACCCGCCTGATGGCGGTCGCTGCGCCCAAAAGCAATAGCGCTGCGCAGACGATAGGAATAGCGGCGAGCATCAGTACGCGTTGAGCGTTGATGTTCATCAACAGCAGTATTCCGGTGATCGTTGGCCCCAAAATCGATCCGACACGGCCAAAGGCCAGATTCCACCCCAGGGCTGCGCCGCGCGAGGCGGTCGGGTAGAGGCCCGTCAACGTTGCATTGTTACAACTTTGCGCCCCGATCACGGCGAATCCGGCGCTGAGGGCGGCGAGGGCGACCGCCGCCGGTGCCGATACAAGTGCCATAGCCACGATCGCGGCGGCGGCGGCAATGTAGCTCGCCACCACGACCCGAACCGTTTCGAACCGGTCCCCGAGCATTCCGATTGTGACCGTGCCTGCAATTCCCCCCAGTTGGAATGCAGCGGTTGACCAGGATGCCTCGCTAACCGAGAGGCCCCGAGAATGGATCAACGTTGGGAGCCAGTTGTTCAGCAGATAGAGCGTCAACAACGTGAAGAATGCGAGCAGACCGTAGGTGATGGTCACTACACTTCGGCCATCATTGAACAACAGCGAAAAATGCGACGTCGCGCGCACCTGTCGTTCTGCGATGAGCTTGACTGAATCGGCCCGGGTTGCACCGATCAGCCGTCTCAGTGTCACAAGAGTCTCCTGACTGCCGGGCTTGCGTAAGGCCAGGTAAGACAGTGACTCCGGCAGCAGCCATTGCAGCGTCGGCCACAGCAGCAAAGTCATGACACCCCCTGCTACAAATACCGACTGCCATCCCCAATGTGGGACCAGCGCGGTAGCCGCAACCGCGCCCATTGCGGCACCTATGGCCAGCCCACAGAAACACGCCGACACAATAGTCGTCCGCCGACGCTCGGGCGCGTACTCCGCGATCAGCGCCAGAGCGTTTGGAAGGGTTGCGCCGAGCCCGAGCCCTACCAGGACGCGCAGCAACTCAAGCATTGCTACAGATCGAGCTGCCGCGCACAAAAGCGTCGTGAACCCGATCGCGGCGGCACTCGCGACTATGACGCGCTTGCGGCCGAGACGGTCTGAAAGGGGGGCGAGTGCGAAGCTTCCGAGAGCCGAGCCGATGAGGCCTGCGGCGAACACCGGTCCGAATGCTCCAGTTGGCAAGGACCAGCTCTTCGACACGACCGGCGCGATGTATGCGACCGCCTGACTGTCGTAGCCGTCGACAAAGACCGAGAGCGCGGAAAGAACGAATACCCGGTATTGCAGCCGGCTCAGCGGCGCGCCGTCGATGAGGGCGCCGACGCCAATCGGAGCAGTGGCCAAAGTCATGAGCCGGATGTTCGCCGACATGCGGGCGCGCTGCATCAGCCGAACGGCGGATCAGCAGGCCGTGTGACTGCGATATCTTTTCATCGAGTCCGACCCACCGTCGCGAAACGAGCCGGAGTTGCACAGATGACGAGCGATCCACTGTTTCCGAAACTGGAACATGCCTTCTCGATCTCTGTCGAGCTCACCGGGCTGAAATGGGTACGCCCGAGCGCGATGGGTGCAACGCGTGGCGCGGTTTATGCCGCCAGTGGCACGGTAGAGGGTCCGCGTCTAAATGGCCGAGTCGTACCGATGTCCGGTGGAGACTTCCCACTGGTGCGCCCAAATGGGGTAATTGACTTCGATGCACGCTACCTGTTGGAAGCCGAGGACGGAACCATCATTTATATGCAGAACCGTGGCTACCGGTGGGGTGAAGAGGCGGTCATGGAGCGCCTAAGGCGCAACCAGCCGGTCGGGCCCGATGAATACTACATGCGAGTCGCGCCCAAGTTTGATGCTCCGGCGGGGCCGCACGAATGGTTGGGTCAGCACGTCTTCATTGGTACTGCGGAAAAGGTGCCGAACGGCAATCGGATTCACTACTTTGTGGTGCGGTGATCCAAGCAACGGGTGCCGAGGCAAGCTAATGACACACGCTGCCCAGCGTGCGTTGTACCAAGGCGGCACGATTACGTACGCCGAGCTTTTGAAAGATGCTCGACAGATGGCTCTTCACCGTCGCCAACGAAATACGCAGCAATCGTCCCAGCTCGCAATTCGTCTGCCCTGCGCAAACCAGCTCCACCACCTCCAATTCCCTCGGGGTCAGCGAGAACTCGCGTACCAAGCTCCTGCGCCAACCGATCAACGTGCCGCGCAGCGCTGCCTGGAAGCTCAGTTGAATATAGCGATGGAGGTTGTTTAGCACCGCCAGCTCGCCTCGCACCGAGGCCCGCGTCCACAGCAGGCTCATGCCGCCGATCAGTTCATTGTCGGTCCGGAACACCATTTCCGCCGCATCGATGATACCGAACGAGCTCAGAAAGGCCCGATAACGAGCCGGGTCAGCGCCGTGGCAGCGGCCCTCAGCAGTTTGCAGGTCGGTCAGCGCGCGCTCGCCGACGCCTGCCCGGATCGGACTGAGTGGATCGATACGCCACATTTGCTTGTCGTAATAAGTCGTACGGAATGCCGAAGGCGCTCCTCGGGAACCCAGCCACACGCGCTGGCCCGACTCATCGAACACATGCATGGTGACGGCGTGCGCCGATGACATCTGAGTGATGAATTGCATGCTCTCAGCGGCGAATGGCTCGATGCCGGTCTTCCGGGACGCCTCCCCGGTCCGTTGCATATGGGTCTGCGGCATCAGGTATTCCCCATTTGACTGGATTCGTGAGATTGCGCTCGTGACGGCCCGGACTCAAGCAGTGCAAAGGTTCAGCCATCCACCATTCGGTGGATACAGGGGAGGGCGGCGCCCGAATAGATTAAGGACGGTTCACCCCGGGGTTCGATGACAAATGATCAGCATCCAGCGCGCCTGTTTTACAGTAGCTCTCGGGGGATGGATGGCCGGAGCGAGCGCCGCGGCGCATGCGCAAGCAGCCCCGGGGCAAGGTGCGGAAAGCGCCGGGGTCAGCCTCGAGGAAGTGATTGTCACCGCGCAAAAGCGCTCTGAGACCATTCTATCCGTTCCGATCAGTATCACGGCCCTCAGCCAGGACGCTCTCGACCGCCAAGGCATCAAGGATCTCAGCGACATCGCGCGCACGACCCCGTCCCTGACCATTTCATCCAACAACGGCCTGGGTTATTCGAATGTCTCGATTCGCGGCATTGCTTCGGCTACGGGAGCGGCAACGACCGGCGTTTATATCGACGACACCCCCATCCAACAGCGTAACGACAGCCTCGGTCCGCCGGTGGCACCGCAGGTTTTCGACCTGGAGCGGGTCGAGGTGCTGCGCGGCCCCCAAGGGACCTTGTTTGGCGCCGGGTCCGAGGGCGGAACGATCCGTTTCATCACTCCTGCTCCGAGCTTCACGAGCTCGAGTATGCGATCGCGCGCTGAAGTCGCGTATACGGACATGGGTGCTGCGACCTACGAGGCGGGCGTAGCTGGAGGCGCGCCGCTCATCGACGGCAAGCTCGGCTTCCGCGCCGGCGCGTGGTACCGGGATCAAGGCGGCTACATCGATCGCGTGTCGCGTGATACAGGGCAACTGATCGACCCGAATTCCAACGGCAGCTTCACTCAGGCGGCGCGCTTCGCGCTGGGCTGGCGGCCGATCGATGGATTGACCATCACCCCCGCGGTGTTCTTTCAGCACTCGCATGTGGAGGATGCGGATCTTTACTGGGAAGAGCGGCCGAAGTTCCAGTCAGAGGCCAAGGTAGGGCAGCCCAACGATGACAAATGGACCTTGTCCAACCTCGCGGTGGACTACACGTTACCCGCGTTCTCTATCCGCTCCATCTCCTCGTACATGTCGCGGAAAAATCTGCAGGTCAACGATTGGAGCTACATTGAGCCCTCGCAGTTGCAGGGCGGTGCGGTGGACGTCCCTGGTCTTCCCGATTGGAGTGCGGCAATGCATGCCCGAATCGACCAGGGTGTTTTCACGCAGGAGTTACGGTTCACGTCCGCGGATACCGACGAGGCGCGCTTCTCCTGGGTTGGCGGACTTTACTTCCAGCACAATCACCTGCACCGCGTACGCTCGGAGTTCGAGGACCTCGATGCTCTGACGGGAGCCGTTTTCGGCGCGCCCGCAATCGCAATCTTCGGGTCGGCGCCACTGCCGGGGCCGGTGGGCTATGCGGAAGATACGACCAACATCGAACAGGAGACCGCCGCATTCGGCAACGTCACCTACAAAATCACCGGGCAGTTAAAGCTAACCCTCGGTGCGCGCGTGGCGCGCAGCAGGTTTTCCGACACTAATTTCCAGGATGGTCCTTGGAACGCGGGCCCGAGCCTTGCACAAGGCACACAGAAAGAGACTCCGGTCACTCCAAAAGCCAACATCACTTACAATCTGGCGCCTGACAACATGGTGTACGCCACGGCAGCCAAGGGGTACCGGATCGGCGGCGGCAATGCATCCTATGCGGGCAATCCGATTTGCCAGATCGATCTGCAGACGATCGGCATTCCCGACGCCCCGAGCACCTACAAGTCCGACTCCGTGTGGAGTTATGAGGTCGGGACCAAGAACAAGGTGCTGGGCGGCCAGGCTGAAATCTCTGCCAGTGCGTTCCGGATCAACTGGTCCAACATCCAGAGCCTCATCTTCCTGCCCACCTGCGGCAATATCTATACCGACAATCTCGGCGCGGCGGTGAGCCAGGGAGCGGATCTCGACCTGCACGCCCGCATTGCCCCCGGGCTCACCTTCAGACTGTCGGTTGGCTACACCGATGCTCACTATTCGCAGACGCGGACGATGGCTTCGGGAGTGACGTTGGCGCGGCAGGGGGAGCCTCTGCCGATCCCGAAGGTCTCCGGCAGCACCTCTCTCGACTTCGAGCATGCCCTGTTCGGATCGGACCATATGGCCTATGCCAACTTCACTTACGACTACGCGGGCTCGTACGACCGAGACCCGCCCACCGGCGTTTTCGGTGCGGATCCGACTACCCAGTTGGCCGTCGCCGTTCATTCGCTCGCTGCGCGGGGCGGAATGCGTTTCGGCGCCCTGGATCTTTCACTCTTCGTAGACAACATAACGAACTCCTCTCCAGAGGTGCTGCGCTACCACGAAACCAACGCGTCGCCTGTCTACAGAGGACGAACACTGCGCCCGCGGACGATCGGCTTGACAGCGATCTACGGATTCTGAGGATGTGACGCCCGTGCCACGGACATGAGTAAGCGGGAGACAGCTCGAATGGCTTTGTTCAGCGATCTGAAGCCGCGCCACTGCGGCGCGCGATGGGCGCGAGTGATATCCAGTCTGCTGGCGGGGGTCAGCTTGTCCGCCATGGCGGCGGGCCCGGTGGCCGATGCCGTTTATCAACATGGCAGGATTTACGCCGTCGATCAGACCGGCACCGTGGCGCAGGCGCTCGCCATCTCGGCGGGCAGGATCAGTTATGTTGGGACCGATGAAGGTGCGAAAGCCCTGATCGGCAAAACCACGACGGTCATCGACCTCGTAGGCCGCACGGTCATGCCGGGGCTGGTCGACGGGCACATGCACCCGGTGGCCGCCGGTAGGGACCTGCTCAAATGCAATCTGAACTATGCCTCACTCACCGTGATGCAGTTCCAGGCTCGGCTGCAGGGCTGTCTGGACGAGCGCCGTAAGAGTGAAGGACCTGACTCGTGGCTCGAGGTGGTCAACTGGTTTCGCTACGGAATGGGAGCGCAGGCGGCCGGGGTCGATCGGAGGGTTCTCGACTCCCTCAAAACCCAGCGCCCGATCATCGTTCACGACTCCTTCGGTCACTCGAGCCTGGTCAACTCCAGAGCGTTGGCACTGGCGAAGGTGACGGCGCAAACGAAAGATCCTGTGGGCGGTCGCATCGATCGTGATGCGTCAGGGGAGCCCACAGGCATTCTGGAGGATGCCGCTCAGGAGTCGATGAGCGCGCTACTCCCGAAGCCAACAGCAGCGGAGCATGTAGCTGGCGCGCGCGCAGCTCTGAACGCGCTGAGGGAACAAGGTGTCACTACGTTTCTGGATGCGGTAGGGACGGACGAAGACATTGAGGCGTTTGCGGCAATTGAGCGCGAGAATGCTTTGACCGCTCGAGCGCATTTTGCACCGCTGATTGCACCGGCTGAGGCACCGAATGTCGAAGCTGCGGGCCAGGCCGTGGCGAAAGTGGTCGCGACAGCGAAGAAGTACGACGAGGGTGCGATTCGAGCCGCGCCTTCGATCTCGGTCCACCAGGCCAAGCTCTTCATGGACGGCGTGATCACCGCGCCGGCCGACACGGGCGCTCTGCTCGAGCCCTACCTCGTGAACCGCGGAACCGCGCAGTCTCCTAAATTCGAACCTGCGGCCCGTCGCGAACCGGACGTGTATTTCCCTGTGCCGATACTGACAGCGATCCTGATCGACCTCGGTCGGAATAACATCGATCCGCACGTGCACACCGATGGGGACTGGGCGGTTCGGGCGGGTCTGGACGCTGTGAAGGGGATGCGCGCGGCGCTTCCCGGCCGGGACGTGCGGCCGGCGTTCGCTCACTGCGAGCTGGTCGACCCGGCGGACTACCCTCGCTACGCGCAGTTGAGTGTCATCCCCGTCCTGTCTTTCCAGTGGGAGAAGCCGGCGAGCGACACCGTCGACGGCGCGCGAGATTCGCTCGGTCCGCGGCGGTGGCCACTCATCGAGCCGGCAGGCTGGCTGGCGGCCAATGGCGCACGAATCGCTTACGGAAGCGACTGGCCTGTCGATCCGCTCGATGAGTGGTTTGCACTCCAGGTCGGTGTCACGCGCAAGGCCCGGCCGGACGCTCCGCCGAAATACTCCGGCAGGCTCGGCAAGGACCCTGGCTTGTCTCGAGCCGCCGTCATCCAGGCAATCACACTGAATGCGGCCTATGAGCTGCATGAAGAGCGTTACATCGGCTCTCTCGAGGTTGGAAAGCTTGCCGACCTCATCGTCCTGGACACAGACCCTGCAACCGTCTCACCGGAGCGGATTTCCGCCACCAAGGTATTGCGCACAGTGGTGGGTGGCCGCGTGGTCTACGACGCAGGAGAGCTGAAGAAATAGGGTGGCTGGAGCAGCGCGCTGCATGCGGGCTGCTGAATTGCAGGCAACGGGCCTTTGTTGCTAGAGTGGGCCAACTGCGATCGCTGATCGCAACAATGACCCCGGGGGGACGGGGCTACCGCCGCCCAGCAAGCCTGGGACGGCACGAACCAGGGTGCGCGCAAATGTGGCCATTGCGGGAACTGCGTCCTCAGGACGAGCCCCTTGCGATAAGACAGCTGCGAGCAATCAATCCGTGACCCGGAACCACGCGAGCGCAGTTGGCGCGTGTGGCGCCAACTCGGCTGAAGTGGCCGTACTTTTGTGGGCTGGTGTCGCTGGAACGTCTTTCTTCACGCTTGCACCATCCTTGATCGGGGCACTCATCGACGGTCTGCACCTGTCCGTGCGCGAGGTCGGTTGGATTGCATCCTGTCAGCTCGCCGGTTCCGCCCTGGGAAATTTCCTCACTCTGTTGTTGGGGCGCAGATTCTCGGTGCGGCACACGTTGACCGCCTCCCTGGTTATTGTGGGTTTTGCCGATCTTGCGACAGTGGCCGCGCACGATGTTACCGCGCTGTTGGTCTGCAGGCTCGCGGGGGGAGTCGCCGGGGGCGTGGCCTTCTCGGTGGTCAACGCCGCAGCCGCCCGACTACCGAGAGCTGGCGTGATGTTCGCTTCGATCGCCATCGCGCAAATGCTGTTCGGCGCCTTGGGATTTATCGGAATGCCTCCGCTCAAGGCCGCGTTCGGGCTGGGTGGGATATTCGCCACCCTGGGTGGCTGCGCGCTCGCATGTGCGGTCGCCTCGGCTGTCTGCATCGCCCCTGCGCCGGTCCATGGCTCTCGTTTGCGCGCCTCGCTGTCACTCACACCCCATGGCAGGGTGCTCCTGGTTGCATTATTTGCTACCTATCTGACTAGTACGGCGGTGTGGACGCACCTCGAGAGGATTGGCGTGGCCGCGCACCTCACGGATGGGGTGATCAGCGCGGGGCTGGCGATTGGAATGCTCGCCGGCATTCTGGGCGCGGTAGGAGCGACTTGGCTCCTGTTGCGGGCTGGGGATCCCTATCATTTCCTCATTGGAGGGGCGACAGTGATGGCGGTCAGCACGGGCCTGCTCATCAAAGCGTCAGCTCCCGCGGCATACCTGATCGCGCTCTGCGGATTCAACAGCGCGCAGGCGTTCATCACTCCCCTGTACCTGGCGAGACTGGCGGCTGAGAACAGTGGCGACGCCCGGATCCTGGTGGCAATGTTGGCTATGTACCTGGGGCTGATCGGTGGCCCAATGCTCGGAGCCGGCCTGGTCGTAGGGCTTGGCTACCAGGAGCTCGTCCTTGTGGCTGCTGCGTTGTTCGCGTCGGCGGCGATTCTGACATTCAGCGCGCGGCGCTCGACCCCGCAAATGGTGATACCGTGACACGCCAAAGAAGCGCCGTGGCGAGCTGCGCAGCCGCCGCGATCAATGCCGAGGCCAGAGTGATCGCGAGCCCAGTCCGCCCCCAAGTGCGGCCGATCAGCACTCCACTGGCACAGTTCGGTGCTCACACCGCGTTGTTCACGAGCCAGGCTCTCGGAGCGGAATGGAGTTGCTTCTACCATATCGACGCAGAGGGCCAGCCTTTTGGGTTCCAGGTCCACGGCACGCCTTGGGCCCTACGCGAATCCTACGTGACACAGGATATGGCGCGCAGCGATCCTCTGCATCCAGCCAGTCTCGTCGCGCAGAACTTCCGCTTCGTTTCCGTGTTCGATCCGCGTTTGAGCTGCGCCTTGGAGTCGCGACGCAATTATTGGAACTTCCTGTCCGCGTTTGGTACGCGGGATGCCGCGGAAATGATTTTTCGCGTGGGCGGCCGCGCGGTAGCCGGAATGAGTCTGCTTTGGGTCGGCCAGGCCGGCTCGCGTGCCGACCGGCAGCTCGGGGAGTCCGTACAATCCTATGTCGAGTTCAATCTGGCGGCCCACTATGGCCCGTTGTTGTCGGACCTCTTCCCAGAAACGGGCGCCGGGCTCGCCCTCACGGATCGAGAACTGCAGATCGTGCGACTGGTGTGTCACGGGTCCACCAATGCCCAGATCGCGCAGCGCCTGACTATCGGTGTGTCGACCGTCAAGACCCACTTGCTGCATGTGTTCGAGAAGCTCGGTGTGCAGACCCGTGCGGCGCTCGTCAGCCGCTGTCTATTTGCAATGCCTGCCGCCGTCGCTCGATGACTGCTTCGGTAGTGTCCCCGCAGCGACTATTCGCCTTCCTGCTCAACTGCCCCGGCGCCACCTAAAGAAATCCCCGAAGTCGCCGGAACGCCGCTGCAGATAATCTGCGCCGATCCCTACTTGTCCGTACTACGAGCCGGGGGTAAATACTGGCCTCGTGTTATGTAACGCCCGGTAGCGCGGCCGGGGGCGGCCCAGCCGCCCTCGGGAACGGGCGAACAGACGGCCTTCAGAAGCCCGTGAGGTGTTCCACCGGTGTGATTCGCTGCAGCCACGCCTGGCACTGCCGCCGGCGCCGGGTATTGGGCGAACCGGGTCCGTCCCATACATTTTTGGGCATGTCGCCGGGCGGCATTTTCAATTGTCTGAGTATTAGTCTCAGCGCTAGCATGAAATTGCAAACAGGGGGCGACAGCTGGCGAGCGTTCCTGCGCGGGCGCGGGACTCAAGACTGACTCGTCCTCCAATCGTTCAACGCCGATGGCGATCAACAGCCTCGGAAGGTCTTGCGAAGTTGCAGGGGGTTACCAGTGAAGCGATCTAATCAGGTCTGCGGGCGCGACCATCACTCAACAAACAATTACAGCGGTGAGGGTGAGCGCGGAGTAAAGCGGGCTGCTGCTGGCGCGCAGATTGGCACATACGGCGCCATCACTCGTGCCGTGCGGGAAGCGTTGCGGCGCACGGCGAGCGGTGTGGGGCCGGCAATCGCCGCTGCATTGGCGGTGTCGGCCGGCGCCTACGCCCAGAGTGGCGTCAGCAACACCAGTGATACGGCCGTTGATCGCCAGAAAGAGCAGAAGTTGGGTGAGGTCGTCGTCACCGCGCGCCGCAAAGCGATCCAGAACGCGGATGAGCTGAAGAGGCAGTCCGAATCCATCATCGACGCGGTCAACGCCGACGATGCCGGCAAGCTGCCGGATGCGAGTATAACAGAGGTATTGCAACGTATACCTGGTGTGACCATCACCCGCTGGGGGGACCCGGACCACTTCCAGGCACAGGGTACCGGTATCCAGGTGCGAGGCCTGTCCGGCGTCGCAGGCCGCGTAAACGGCCGTGAAGTGTTCAGCGCCAATGGTGGCAATGGACTCAACTGGTCCGATATCCCGCCGGAGTTGATGGCGGGTGTCGACGTATACAAGGCCGCCACAGCAGACCTCATCGAAGGTGGCACCGGAGGTCAAGTCAACCTGCGCACGAAGATGCCGTTCGACTTCAGCCGATTCACCGCGCAGCTGTCCGGCACCGCGGACTACGCGGATTTCCGCAAAAAGACCTCACCGACCGCCTCCGCGCTGCTGGCAAACACCTGGGACACCGAAAGCCTGGGGCGCATCGGCCTGCTCCTGGACTACTCCTACGGCAAGTTCTCCTCGCGCTCGGATTTCATGTCGATCGAGCCGTCTTACAAGACCGTGGTCGGCAATACCAACGCCTACATTCCAGGCGGATTCAACTATGGCGTAGGCACGTACGACCGCACACGCAAGGGGGCGTATGCCGCTTTCCAATGGCGGCCGACGGAAAACTTCGAGCTCGCCCAGACCTACTGGGAGTCGAAGTACAACCAACAGAACGTTGGGCAGGCTGTATTCATGGACAGCAAAACCCTGACCGTGGATCCCAATGGCGACACCGTCTTCGACAAGTTCGGCGGACTGCGCAAGACGAGCAGCCTGTTCTTGTACGATCCGTCCCAGTTGGGCGTCCCCGCCAACGCGACCTTCTCCGCGGGCGGAAATACCGGCGCTGCTTCCTACGCCAGCGACACCCGCGACCTGTCTACGACATTCAAGCTGTCGGGATCCAGCGGCCGTTGGGAGCTGCGTGGGGCTTTCCAGGCGGTCGATTCGACCATGGACAGCCTGAGCTACGACGTCTTCCCGACGATTCCTTTCGCGATGAATGGCTTTGGCCTGGACGACACGGGCGTTGCCGCGATCACCGTGCCAGCCTCCACCGCGACCGCGCTCGCCGATCCAACCAAGTATACGTACCAGGCGACCATGGACCATCTGGCCGGTAACAAGGCCCATATGAACTCCTACAGCCTGGACTACGATTTCAACATCTCCGATTCGGGTTTTTTCCGGTCTTTGCAGGTGGGCGCGCGTTATGCAAACCACACGGAAACGGACGAGACCTCCGGGTACGATTGGCAGGCGTTGGGCGCGGGCTGGAACGGCTACCCGCCGGTCACGTTCGACCAAGGCAGTCCCGGAGACTACTCGGCGGCGGTGTTCAACAATTTCTTCCGGGGCAGGGTGCCGCTGCCGGGCAACGTTCTGCTCCCGAGCGTCACAATGGCCACCAGGGCGGACCTGCTTGGGGATCACAACAAGTATGGCAACCCGCTCAAGCAGGGGATCGTGTACAACCCGTGGAACCGTGCGGACGTTCGTTACAAGGACACGGCGTTCTATGGCCTCATCCGTTTCGCGGATGACAAAGGCGCGTTTGGTATCCCGTACCGGGGGAACTTCGGGGTACGCCTGGTGCACACCTCTCAACAAGCGTCCGGGTTCTATCACCAGCAGGCCGGCTCCTACGTGGATCCGACGACGAACACCCTGTATTCACTGATCGACGCGGGCGCCCCGATGTCCGGCGGTCGAAGCGACACGCGCGCGCTGCCGTCCCTCAATCTGCAGCTGGTGCCCAACGACCAGTGGCAGACGCGCTTCGCCTATAAC
>Ga0105247_10000329_pt1 | contig 41935 bp, 36 predicted proteins | sample KBSS24metaG_FD_81519 | JGI IMG/M metagenome (GOLD analysis project Ga0105247, IMG submission 81519) | Switchgrass rhizosphere microbial communities from Kellogg Biological Station, Michigan, USA - KBS S2-4 metaG | ecosystem: Host-associated > Plants > Roots > Rhizosphere > Soil | place... | reverse complement strand
CTTCACGAAACCCGCAGCCCCATCCATCCGGCCAAAACTCGGCGCGATGTAAAAGACAAAGTCACAGCGGTAATCCGCAAACGTACCCCGGAATGCCTCCATGTACTGCCGCACATGCGCAGTCAGATATTTCTCCGCCTCGCGAACCTCACTCCGATGACCATCGACGTACGCCCGATCGCGCGCAACGAGGTCTTCCCACTTGGGACCGGACGGAACACTGACATAGTCGTCGTTGTAAAGGTCCGGATGCGGATCGACAATCGTCGCCCGAAGTTTGGCCGCCGCGTCCCGCCCATCCAGTTCCTTCCAGAACTCCGGCATCAGATCAACGATCCGGCACCCCGCCCCGGCCGCCACCGGCCCCGAAACCAACAGACCCAAAACCAGGATCAATAGCCCATACAGGCTAGAACGAAGCCCATGTAACGTCATATCCCCCGCCATGTGGTCACGCCACCCTTCCGATCGGCGATCATAGCGGACTACGGCCCTCGGCAGCTGCCACCCCAATCAGCGCACCACGCCGCCGCGGCGCGATCTGCAGCGCCGCGTGGAATTCTCGTAGCGCATCAGCAGGTCTTCCTGCGGCCAGCAGAATTTCTCCAAGCTGCTCACGCGCCGGAACAATCGGCCCCGGCGTGACAGGAAGCTTCTCAATCGCCTCCTCCTTGATCGCCGCAGCACCCATCAACGAGATCGCAGTCTCCGCATCGCCCGACGCAACGGCCACCCACGCACGCCCCTCCTGTTCCAGAATGGTCGTCTGAGCAGCCCAATAACTGTTGCCACTCGCGTGCAACTTCTCATGGCATTCCTTGATCTTCGCCAGATCGGCAGCGGCACGCTCCGGATGGCCATCGCGAACCTTCCCGACAGCAGCCGCCCAATAGACAATAGCCGCAACTTGCGGGCTGGAATTGGGTAGCGGCTGCAAAGCCGCCGCGGAAGCCCATTGCCCCCGCTCGATAGCCAGCCGCACAGGCATTGCGTTCGCAGCGTACCCAACTTTGAAGTCGCCAGCCTCGAGTGAAGGCATCGCCGTGACCTCGCCCACAATTCGCTCCGCATCGTTGAACTGCCCGAGCTGAATGTATGCGTATGCCAGGTAATCCATCGCATGCAACTCCTCACCGATGTCGCCCTGGGCGTGCGCAGCCTGCCGCGCGGCCAGGTTGGAGGTGACAGAGTCTTCCCACAATCCCATGCGCGTAAAGATGTGCGACGGCATGTGAAGAGCGTGCGGAGCCGCTGGCGCGATTCGTGAGTAAGCACGCGCGGCTGTGAGCCCGCGCGAGGCGAGCTCCGCGCTGTCGTAAGCGTGTATGAGATAGTGAGCGAGTCCCGGATGTTCGGGAAACTTGCGGTACAACGGCTCCAGGATTTCGGCAGCATGCTTCTGATTGGCGTGCGTCCCATCGGTGGGCGACGCCGTCCCCAGCAGAGCCAACGAGTAAAAGATCCGGGCTTCCGTATCATCAGGATAATGCGCCGCAACGGCCGCCATGGCTTCTTCATAAGCCCGCGCGCGATTGAGATGTGGAAGGCGCTCCGAATCGCGGTAGAAGCTCGCCGCAGCCTCTATGTACGCCTGCTCTCGCGGGGTAGCCCTTGCGCCGCGGGCATCGTCAATTTCCCGCATCCCCAGCCGCAAATGCTCCGCGTCCGGCGGCGCCCACAGGGGATGAAAGTAGGAGAGCGCAATACCCCAATGCGCCATCGCGCACCCCGGGTCAGCGCGCGCCACATCGCGAAATTGCTCCTCGGAAGCGGTGTAGGCAAACGAATGTAGCAGCGCCACTCCTCGATTGAATGCAGCCGCCACTCGTGGCGCGCATGAGGTCTGGAAATCGACCTTGCCCAGTTTTTCCGGCGGCGGATGGGAATGCTCAGCTGCAGCAGCCACGCAGAACAGGCAGCTGAGACTTACGGCGCGGAAAAACAATTGCGCTCGCATGCCACAATCTTACCGCCGCCCCTCGATGTCGCCAACCAGTCCCCGCTGGGGACGTCACCGCTGCCGCGGCTCCAGTAGACCGCCGCGCGCTTTTGCTGCAGGCTGGCGGTTATGTTCGTCATCGAGCTCGTCTACAAAGCCCCCCTCGAGGAAATTGACGCGCACATGACCGCGCACGTCCGTTTCCTCAAGAAGTACTACTCGGCCGGCAATTTTCTCGTCTCCGGCCGAAAGATACCCCGCGACGGAGGCATCATCCTGGCAGTCGGCAAAACCCGGCAGGAGATCGAAACCATCGTTAAGGAAGACCCCTTCCACAAGCACGGCCTCGCGGACTTCCGCGTCATCGAGTTCAGGGCCAGCCAGAAGGCGGACGACATACAGAATCGCATAGAGTCCTCGTGATCGGATCGGACCGATGGACGCGGATGAAGCCGAACAACTGTGTGATGCGCTCTCGGAGCTTGCCAGCAAAGGTCCGTCAAAAGACCCGCGCGCGCTCGTGGAAGCAAGCGCCATCGTGCGGAAAATTACTCAGTCGCCACAAGCAACAACATACGTTCGAGAACGAGCCAACGAAGTGGACCGCGCCCTGCGCGGATGGCTCGATAGCGACGAGCGATTCCACCTGATCCTCAAGAGTCACAGCAGCGAGATCTATGCACTGATCGATCGCCTGCACAGCGCATTGCGGGAAGCGGCGCGCTTCAGACATCGCTGAACGTGCCGGCGCACGCCAGGTTGAATCGTTGTACTTAATTACAGCTTGCGATGGCGTACAGCGGGATAACCAATCTTAAACGCGCCCGCACGCGCGTATCTGCGACGCTGATCATGGCCACCCACCCGCTCTCCTGCCAGTCTAGGGCACCCCAACACATCGGATCGGCGCCAGGACGCGGAAATGATCCACAGTCTTGCCATACCCCAGGCCGTGCGGCGCTTCGCGCTCGTGGCGGCTCTCGTTATATCAGGCAGTAGCGCGGCGGCAGAGGGAGCGAATACGGCGTTCCGATTCGAATCGGTCAACGCACACTCGCAAGGTAGTACCTATCACGTGATCAAGGCGATCTACACAGGTACACGTGACTTTCATGGCTATCTCTCCTTGCAGAGCATGCGCTGTGAAATGGAGCCGCGCGAAGATATCAAAAGCAGCAGCGAGCCAGCGCGGCGCCCATTGCTCGAGTCAATGCACAAGGTCTCCGAGACCAGCGCAGGCCAGCTCGTCTTCGGAGGCTCGATGCTCATGGTCTGGACCGCCAAACCGGGAGCATGGTTTCTGTGGCGAATGGTGAAAGTTCCCAGGAACGTCGCGAAATGCCAGATGGAAGTCATCGTCTGTGGACATGGCGGGGAGAGCACCGGCAATTGCGATACCGGTCCAACCCTCTCCCTCACGAGCGAGTCACAGAAAGCCCAGCGACAGCCGCAACTGCCGGTGCGGGTTGAAAGCTCCACCTATCTCGTCCATGACATGCATGAGGGCGATTTCTTCCTGCGCCTGCAGGAGCTCACCAACCCGGGCGCCACCGACGTGATGGTACAACCCGTACGGAACGAAACCGCCGACGGCTGCGAGTTGCGGCCCGCACGGTTTGCACCGACTGAGACCATGCGCACCCTCGATGAGCCTATGTTGCTCGCGCCTGGCACGCACATGTTCCACCTTTCCGCTGCCAAAGTCGCAACGGCGAAGGCATCGAAGTGCTCCGTCCATGCTTCGTTTTCCCAGATCTGGCGCAACCGCTCCGGTGCGACCACACACACCGACCGCGCCAACGCATCCGGAGTGCTCGACTTGCTCGGAAACAGCCTCAGTTATTCGGAAGTTGCTCCGGACATCGAATACCAGTGACGTAGACGAGCGCTCGATGCGCAAAGGCCGGCTAAGTCACATGAGCGTTGCTGTGCGCAAGGCTTCGTACTTGGCGCGTGATCCCTCATCGAGCACTGGGATGTCCGCAGTCGGGATGGAATGAAATACATCGGCACTGTCCTGCACGTGCCGAACCTTCATCAGCGCCGTTGCGCCGTCAATACGCGCTCGCAAGGCAAGATCCTTGCGGCCGGTAGCAATATAAGCCTGCGCGAGTTTTTCGATTCCAACGGGTGGCAGCGCGAGAAGCTTGCCGCCATCGCGGCGCTGACTGTTCGCGCGGTCGGCCGCCTGCATTGCGTGGCTCAACTGGAAGATGGCGTTCTGATACGGAACTTCACTGTGCCAGGCCTTCAGATACGCGTAGGTCATTCCGAGCGCGACGTGCATGCGATAAATCAACTCCCAGTTCTCCGCCTGGTAGGCAGCGCCCTTCTCCTGGAACATCGCGTTCTGATAGCGTTCCATGAGCGCAGCGAGCTCTTGCGTCGCCTTGGCAAGTTGCTCACCTGCCCCGGCGCTTGCGTACAACTCGACCAAGCGCAGGAAAGCGTCCGGATCGGGACCCTTATCACCGAGGTCGATGGCTGCGGTGAAATACTGCGCGGCCCGTTTTGTGTCACGTTGCGACGAGAACTCACCAGCGGCCAGCAACACGTCGCGCATCGCAGAGCGGCCACTCGCGTGTTGGCCCAATGCAGGTTGCGTCTGGCCGGCCCACCAGTCGATATCGGCGGCGCCCTGGGGCGGAGTAACGATGACTGCGCGCAGTTGCCGGCTGCCTCGGCCCACTTCAGGATCGGACTCCACCTTCCCGAGATCGTTAGACACGGCTTCGCGCGCGGCATCGGAAAGCCCGTATTCCTTGGCAAGACGCACAGCCAGTACAGTCAACCACGCACGTCTCTCAACGGCGGGACGGGTCTGGGAGGTGAGGCACTTTAGTGCGAACCGGGTCGCAAGTTCCGTATGACCGCGTGACACGAGATCATCGGCGAGTGGCAGCAGCTCGGCCGGATTTGTCTTCCACAACAGCGAACCGAGCTGCTCATTGGCGATCGTGCTGTCAGGTGCCACTGCCACAGCCACACGGGCTGCCTTGATCGCTGCGGGCTTGTCAGTGGTTTGGAGGTATTTCGAATAGTTGAGTGCGTAGAGCCCTTTGTGACCATCGTCTGAGGCAATGGCACGCTCAAAGTATTGCTGCGCAGCGGCCCCATCACCTTTGCCTGCCGCCAGCACCGCAAGATTGTTCAGCGCGGCGCCCTGCTTCGGGTCTGCTTTCAGAACGTTCGTGTAGATCGCTTCAGCCTGCTGCAGCGAGGCCTGTTTCTCTACGATGTCAGTCGAGACTTGCGCGCGCCTGCTCAGCTCGACACCTTCAGCCACTGACCCCCTGGCCGCGGCCGCTTTGTCTTGTGCGCCGATGTTAGCGACAGCCAGTGAAAAGAGCGCGCCCAGAAACCAACGGTTATGGCATCTCATATACTTTTCCCCCGGCCGCACGCGCGGCTCATAGTCCGAGGCGGTCTGAGTCACCCGCCAGCTCGTCGCGAGGCTTATAGACCGAGATGTAGCAGAACGCCTGCGCGCCATTCAGGATCTGCAACAGCTGGTCGTTCCAGTTCTGAGGATCGAGTGTGATTGGCCTGGCATCGAAGCTCGCCTTGGTAATCGAACCACGCAACAGCACCGGAAATTCCGCAGCCGTCGCAGACGTTGCAGCCGGGCCAACCCGCGCTGCAATCTGGCCGAGCGTCATGGTGCCCTCCTGTTTCGTCTGATCGACGAGTTTGTCGAATCGCACTACCAGCTCAGTATCCGAGGAAAACAGCACTTCGTTCCACCGCCAGGGAATTTCAATCACCCGCTCGGCCGCCTGGGGCACGACGCTCGAGGCGATCGGCAAGCGCGCCACAAAGAGTTTGAAAAACTCGTCGTGAAAGGCGTCAGTGCGGACTTTCTCCAGGGTCTTGCTGAGTACCCGGGTCTCGAAGTCGGCGGCGCTGTTGGTATCCCAGTTGGGATTGCCAGGCGAATAGATCTCGATGGGTGCAAAACCCAGATCCGCCAGCTGCGCACCGGGACCCGCCCGGGCACCGAACCAGTGTACGAATACCTGTGGATTCGGCTGCATCGCCGCGTTCTGGTCCATACGCAAGACCAGCCGGCCAAGCTGCATCTGCGGTTGCGCCGGCGCCTGGACCAACCAGTGTGCGAATGCGTATTGCCTCTCCAACTCCGCTGCGACCGCGACGGCGACTGCCTGTTCCGTCTGGGTACGCTGGGGCAGGTTGCGTTGGAAGGCAGGTACTGCGATTTCAAACTGCACCAGCACTTCAGGTTTGCCGGCAAACGCAGCCCCACCCCCCAGGGCAAGCGCCGCGGCCAGCAGACCCATCACTATTCGGGTAGCCATGCGGTTTGCACCTTATCGGCCGTGACGGTGTACTTGATCGGGAACCCCTCAAACACGGTAGTTGGCGAAAGACTTCCCTGCGCAGGAGTGACGCGAACAGTCAGTGTCAGCTGATCACCGGCCCGCAGGTAGAACGTGGGCCAGCGGCGGGTCGCCGAGGAAAGGATCGCGGTGGCCATCGCGGCGCTTTGCGTATCGTTGCCCTTCGCCAGGAGCCGGTTCTGTAGATGATGCTCCAGCGCTCCAGGCGATTCGAGTTCCATGATGATCGGCATTTCAGCCGCCCCGGCGCCCGTGTAGATCGTCTCGCGCCGCAAATCCGTGAGCGTTGCGACCTTACCCTGCCGCTCCAGCTCGAGGTCGTAACGGGATTGCGGTTTCTCGTCGACCGCCGCCAGCTCGTGGTACAGCGCTTTGCTGGGCACAATCCGCACCAGGTGAAACTCGCGAGCCCTAAAGCCACCTGGCACGGTGATTCTCGTCGAGTGACCCGGCTCCAGAGTGCAGGGCAGCATTTCGTACCTCACCGGGCGAAGGACGCGGCATTCCAGCTCGCTCACCCTGCGCTGCCACAGAAACGGCCGCCCCGCCACCGCATTTGCGGCCGTGAGGGATACCGCCGGGATGATCGGGCTCTTATCCGCCTTGCGTACTACTTCGACGAGGTATTCGCCTTCGCCGGGCGCGCCTTCATACGTGAAGTAGATCGAGGCCGTGTGAAACCAGAGAAACACGAGCCCCACGACGGCAATGACCAGCGCCCAGGTAATGTCTGGCAGGGCGAGCAGCTTGCGGGAGTACTCCACCGGTTCCGCGTGCGTGAATTTCTCAAACAGCGCCCACATGGAGCGCAGCAACACCCAGCACGAGAACGCGCCACCGACAACGACGATTTCCGTGAAATACAACTCAAAGTGCCGCTGAAACCAAAAGGTCGCCCACGGCGCCACCACGCACAGGGCGGCAACATTGACCCAAAACCAGATTCCCCGCTTTGTATCCGGCGCGCTCATGCTCTAACTCTATCTGTAGCGAAGCCCTGCGTATTCGCAACCCCCGCAGGCATTTTTGAGTGGGAAGCGCGGTGCCCGCCATCCTGCACCGCACCACAGCCGGCGCGTATTTACGTGCTCCAGGCGCAATCCAGCGCCGGCTTTCCGAGGAAGCGGGCATAGGTCACAAAACCGACGAGCGGACACAAGTTGTAACGCCTACAGGCCGATAACCAAATGTTCCGCAAGAGATGTTGTCGGCAAGGGGCCAAATGGTGATCTACTTGCTTGCGTCGCTGCTGGTTGTTACCTGCGGCATAGGCATGCGGCCCGTTTTGCGCAGGGCCTTTGGTTTTGGGGTAGCCGTCGCGCGGCAGCCCGCGCTCGCCGGGCAGCCCGCCGCCGTCCGGCAGCCTATTGAAATTGTGCTCGAGCCGGTCGATCTGTCGCAGCTGCCAGAGCCCCCGGTGCTGGCAGCCGCTCCGGTACAAATTCTGGATCCCCCGGAGATTTTCCGCAGGCTCAGAGGTCTCGAGCTGGGTGTTACCGAGCTCGGGCAACCGCTGCCGGAGCAGGATCAGATCGTGGCCTCTGCGATCGCCGCAATTGCCGATGCAGCTACACAACGACGGTATTCCCCGAGACGCCCGAACCTGCTACCGCAACTGATGCGCGCGATCAATGACGAGGAGGTCTCGCGGCGCGAGTTGTCAGCCATCATCGCGCGCGATCCAGCGCTGGTAGGCAGCTTGTTGAAGATGGCGAACAGCGCTTTCTATCGCGTGAGCTTCCGCCAGGTCGAAACTATTGAACGAGCCGTCGTCATGCTGGGCAGCGATGGTCTTCGCTCCTTGGTTGCCGCCGCACTGATGCAGCCGATCTTCCAGGTATCCAGCGCAGGACGCTTTTTGCGCTTCCCGGACACTGTCTGGGACCACGCGCTGCGTTCGGCCCATGCAGCCATTCCCCATGCGGCCCTGGTTGAAAGAACAGACCCGTTCGCCGCCGAGCTACTCTGTTTGATCAGCGGCCTGGCCGAGATCGTATTGTTCCGTGCGGCCATGGATCACTGCGCCGCCTCGTCACCGCAGATTCAACCCGACCCTCTGTTGATCGCCTCACTTCTCGACTCTCAGTCCGCCACCTTTGCCTGGCGGCTCGGCGCAGACTGGCAGCTTTCGGAGCTGATGCTGGCCGCGCTGGAGGAGCAGATCGTAACATCCGAACCAACGACGCCGCTCGGCCGCTCACTACGCTTCGGCCGCTGCGCAGGCGCGTTGGCCGTACTGCACACCAACTCCCTCATAGATGACGCGACGGTGAGACTCTCCCTACCCGACGCCGGCCTGTCCCCCTCGCATCTCAAGTGCATGTGGACGCGGCTTCTTAACAAGCACGAAGATCCCAGGACAGTGCGCAGACCAGCGAAAGCCGCATAGTCGAGTATTATCACTCGCGCGGCACTCTACAGCCGCTGCTGCCTCTTAGAGGTTCGAGCCTGCACACACATCCACACGCTACTGACAGCAGTAGCGCCAATTGGCGGACTGAGATCGATTCTCTGGCGTTCCAACCCCCCGGTCACGCCGGCATGTGCGTAGTACATCGGCGTGCTTTCGAAACTCTGCTAGGACGCCCGGCATCGCCAACGGAATGCGTGGCGTACTTCGAAGCACATCAATCAGCGTTTGCGCAGGCAGCGCTCGCGAAAGTCGTGCGCGCCTCACTCGGCCCCGCCGAGAACTTCCATCTGACGAGCCGCGACGTTGCGCGAGCACGGCGCACGGCTGTTGACTGAGCGCGGCCGCCTGCTGCACACGGATGCCGCGGCGGCCGCTCCCTGGCCGCCTCGGCATCGGTCCGCGCCGGGGACCCGATGGCCCTGTAAACTACTCGACGGTCAGTCCCGTAGCCGTGTTGGTCAATGTGCCGGTGACGAAATTGCTCTTGTCCCAGAAACTTCCCGTGCAGGTCCCTGAGCACGCTGCCCCGCTCGTCCCGGTCGTGCCGAACACATTGGCTGCAATACGACAGTTCGTGCTTCCGGTCATCCCAAACGCAGGTTGAGAATTCGCGGAGCAGGTATTGCCGACCACGACACCACGATCGGCCCACGCAATGTGGATGCAGTTGCCGACCGCTCCGTTACCTATGCAGTTGTTCCCCGAGCAGACTATGCCGGTGAAGCTGCCACCACTCTGGCCTCGATCAAAATCTATTTGCGAGTAATTGCCGCCTGAGCACGTATTGCCCGAAACCGTTACTTGCGAGACAGCCACTCCATTGGCGAAGACAAAGATGCACCGCCCGTTCGTATGAGCAGGCTGCGCCGCGCTGTTGGCGTTCACGTTTACATTGCTGGAATTCTCCACTCGAATCGGGGTGCCGCCGGAATTGCCACTCGGCAGGCTCACGGAGTTCCCGCAGACATTGATCGGGCCGGAGCTCGATACAACCAGGATACCGTCGTACGTAGGCATCGCGGCAACGATGTTCCCCGTGACACTCACCGGAGCCGCACCTGCGGTAATGCCGGCGATACCGATGCCTGCGGGAGCGAGGGTGCGCCCGCTCGTCTGGATACAGCAATTGCGGATCGTATTGTTCGACACCTCAGTGCCGCCGGCCCCGGCTCCGACCACGTAGATACCGGCTCCCGATTGCCCGGAAATAACCGTGCCCTGGATGTTCTCGATGAAGTTGCCTGTGACTTGATTGAAGCTGTCGCCCGCGTCGGGCATGTAGACCAGGATGCCATACGCGGTATGCTGGCCGATGCGATTGTTCGCGATCACGTTCCTGGACGGAACCGTACCCGTATAGGGATCTTCAATCATGATACCGTGCAAGTTTCCGCCGTAACAGCGGTTCGAGGTGACGGTGTTGTAACTCGAGTTGCCATAGATTGCGACATCCGCCGAGTCGTCCACGGATCCCTGGAAATTGTGGAAGTAGCATTTATCGACGGTGCAGTAGCTCGAGGTATGCATGAGCACGCCCGCCCAATTGCACCCGCTCATCTCGCACTCGAAGCAGGAGCAATGAGTAGAGTTGTAGAACTCCACGGGAGCGGTATAGGCAGCGGTGCTGGTCCCCGTGACCGAAAACTTGATCTTTTCGACAGTCACTCCCGTGGCCCCGGTCGTAAATAGCAGGCTGATGCCGCCGTTGGCGCACGTAATTACCGTCCCTGATCCGGTTCCGCGCACGGTGACACCGCTCGGAACCGTGATCGTGCCTGAAATGACATAGTTGCCGCCGCTCTCGTCGAAGGCCAGCTTGTTCGCATTGCAGGCATCCTGGATTGCCTGTTTAGAATCTGTGGCACCGGTAGGATCGGCGCCATATCGCCGCCAGTCGCCGGGACGGCGTGTTGAATCCACTATGGTGGCGCTTGCGGCCGACTCCGCCAGAGTTATCGGGTAGCACGGTGGTGTACAGGATTGTGCCTGCGCGCGTTTGGCGATCAATGCCGATCCGGCGAACGCTGACAGTACGAGACCAGAGATTTCACGACGCTTCATGCGTGCCTCACTGTGATGTTTTGCATCCGACCCTTTTGAGTTACCTGGACGGGTCCCGGAAGCAAAGTCATCTCATGCGGTCACCGTCCGTGGCGCCTTCATGATCACTCGCGGGAAGCATTTGTGCAAGCACGCCGCCGGACATCCGCGGGCATAACGGCCTTGCCGGAGTGCCCACGCCAACGTGTATGCCATCCTGCACGTCGTGACCAATCGTTATTGATCGCTCCACCTCTTAGAACGCATACCAACTTCGCATCCGCATAGGTTCCGCCCAACATGACTCGCAGACCCGGGATCCTCTGCCAGCACCCCGCTCGTTTTTTTGAGGAAGTCCAGTCTGTCGATCAGCGAAGTCGCTGCAGCCGTGGTGAGACCGATGGTCTCGCTCAGCGCAGTGAGCGCCTTCATCGACCGGGGTCGGTGAACCGGCGGCATCGACAGATCAGTACGACCCGCAGCCAGTTGCGGCGCCCACAACCGGCAGCGGCCTGCCTGCCGCGGTCTACGGCGCATCAGTCCCGACTTCCCATCTAAGTCATTGATAGACAAGGCCAGCTCAATTTGGCACGGCTGTTGCTTTAGCAATGCTCGCCAGCCGTCGCCGCAGGTGACGCGCCCAATCAACCCAACTTATCTCTGGAGTAGTGACATGACCTCGAAGACTGCGATCCTTGCCGCCGCTGTTGGCAGCCTGTTTGTTCTCGCCGGGCCTGCTTTCTCGGCCGACGATTCATCATCCGAGAAATGCTATGGCGTCGCGAAGGCTGCCAAGAACGACTGCGCTGGTGGCGCCCATGCATGTGCCGGACAGAGCTCGAAGGATGGGAGCCCCAAGGAATTCGTGAAGCTGCCCAAGGGCACCTGTGCGCGACTGGTGGGTGGCAGCCTGACCCCGGGCAAGTAGCTTTCGCCGGGAGCACCAACGTGAGCACGCGTTTGCCTTCGCCACCCGCAGCGTCCCCTTCGCTGCGAACCGGCATTGGCTTGCGTGCCCAACATCATGCGGACATCGTTGCGCGCAAACCGGGCGTCGGCTGGTTCGAGGCCCATAGCGAAAACTACTTTGCGGCCGGTGGCGCGCAACGATCCTACCTTACGAAAATCCGGGCGGACTATCCCCTGAGTCTGCACGGTGTGGGACTTTCCATAGGCTCGACAGATCCGCTGAACCGAGCCCATCTGCGGGAGATTGCCCGGCTCGTGCACGATTTCGAACCGCTGCTCGTCTCCGAGCACTTGTCCTGGAGCTCGGTGGAGGGACGCTTCACAAATGACCTGCTTCCCCTGCCCTACACAGAAGAAGCACTGCGCCACATGATCACGCGCGTGCGTGATGTGCAGGATGTGCTGGGACGCCAGATCCTGATCGAGAACGTTTCGAGCTATGTGCAATTCACCTGCTCGTACATTCCGGAATGGGAATTCTTGACTTCTCTGGCCGAGGAATCAGGTTGCGGGATTCTCCTCGACGTCAACAACGTGTATGTCAGCGCCCGCAATCACGGGTTTGATGCGCATGCCTGGCTCAACACCATGCCTCGCTCGGCGGTCAAGGAAATTCATCTCGCCGGCCATACGGTCAGACCGATGGCAAGACAGGAGATTCTCATCGACACTCACAACACGCACGTCTGTGCGGCGGTGTGGGACTTGTACGCGGCGGCCGCAAATAGATTCCCTGGAGTGCCGGCTCTCATCGAATGGGACGCAGACATTCCGCCCCTTGATGTACTGGTGGCAGAAGCACGCAAGGCGGACGAGGTTGCGGAGGTGAATCATGTTGCCGCTGCGTGATCTGCAGAAGCGCTTCGAAAGCGCGCTGTTTGATGACGCTCCGGGTGCGATAGCGCCATGGATACGCGGCTGCGAGCGCGATGCAGCGGAATGCGCGGCCATCGATGCCCACGCACGACTTTCGATCTATCGTAACAACCTGCGCGAGGGCTTTCGCAAGGCGCTGGCGCTGGAGTTCCCGGTCATCGAACGTCTCGTGGGAGCGGACTACTTTCGCCAGCTGGCGTTGGCATTTCTGGCGGAACATCCGTCAAGTGCCGGAGATCTGCACCCAATCGGCGAGCCATTCGCACAATTCCTCCACCGGCGATTCGAAGATACGCAATACGCATACTTGCCTGATGTGGCGACGCTCGAATGGGCGTATCAACAATCGCTGGTCGCAGCCGACGCGCCACCCTTCGATCTGCAGATGCTGCGCGACATTCCACAGGAAGCTTACGGGCAATTACGCTTTACCCTGCATCCCGCGTGTGGGCTGGTGCGATCTGCCTACCCTGTCGTGCGGATCTGGGCAGTGAACCAACCCGAAGCGCCAGCAGAGGAGGTCGTCGATCTGTCGAGCGGCGCCGACTTCGTTCTGCTGCGTCGCGTCGCGATGGGCGTGGAGATGCGGCGTATCGCCGCCGCTGACTTCGCAATTCTGAACGAATTTGCGCAGGGAGCTGTCCTCGCCAACGCGCTCGGATCCGCACACGACCTCGACGCCGATTTCGATCTAGGTGAAGCGCTACGTCGCTTCATCGGTCTCGGTGTCTTCACCGGAGCACAACTTGGCTCCTCACCACCTCACGGAGAACCGCTGCCATGAAGAAACTCTTGCTTGAATTGACCGCCGCCCATGCCGCGCTCGGCCGGCTCCTCGATTACTTTCGGTCCCCACTGCTGCTGGCCACCCGCTTTTATGTGGGCTGGCAGTTCTGGAAGTCGGGCTGGCTGAAGGTGACGTCCTGGAGTAGCACGCTCGACCTGTTCAGAACCGAATATCACGTGCCGGTACTGCCGCCGGAAATCGCCGCCGTCAGCGGGGCTTCCGGCGAATTGTTCTTCCCGGCACTCCTGTTCCTGGGCCTCTTCGGCCGCGTGGGCGCCCTGGGGGCATTCTTCGTGAACGCCATGGCAGTCATCTCGTATCGCCAGGTGCTGCTGGCAGAGGGGTCGGAGGCCGCCCTTGCGCAACACATCCTGTGGGGTTTCATGCTCCTCGTCCTTACGGTCTTCGGCCCTGGGGGCATCGCTGTCGATTCCTGGCTGCAGCGCCGGAATGCCGCACGCTGCCGGCCATTCAGCCCTGCCGTACCGGCCTGACAAGATGTACGCTGGCGGGCAAAGGATGGCACGACGGACATGGCAGACTTTCAGGCATTGAAGTTGTTACGAGCGCTCGATGAGGGGGTTGGCGCGAAAACCGGCGCCCCCTACTTCCCGCACCTGGTCAGCTCGCTTGCGCAGACGCTGAACGCCACCTGTGCATTCGTTTCCGAGATAACGAGCGAAACATACGAAGCTCATGTGCTCGCGTACTGGTGTGAGGGGAAATATCGCGATCCGTTCGTATACGGCCTGTCCGGTACACCGTGCGAATGCGTGTTGGACAACGAGATCGTCGCCTTCCCGCGCAACATCTCGGAGATGTTCCCCGCCGACCGCGCGTGGTTCTCGAGCATTGGTGCGCAAAGTTTCCTTGCCATACCCTTGTGCAACGAGGAGGGCAAAGTCCACGGTCACCTGGCTGTCCTCGATCGGCAGGAGCGCGATTGGGGCGAAGTTGACTTCGAAATCTTGAGGATCTTCTCGGTGCGGGCCGGCGCCGAGCTCAGCAGGCGCATCTATGAAAAGCGGCTGGAGGGCATCAACCTGGCCCTCCAGAAGTCTAACGCCCAGCTGCGGCGGGAAGTCACGCAACGTCTGCAAACGGAGGACGAGCTCGCAACGACCAAGGGGCATTCCGAGCACGTCGCCGAGCTCGTCCGCGTGCTCAATACGGGAATCACCTCCAATACCGGGACAGAGTTTTTCCGTGATCTCGTCCGGTCACTCGCACAGGCTCTGGATGCCGCGACCGTGTTCGTTGCAAAAATCGATGTGGCCCGGTACGAGGCCGACATCCTGGCCATGTGGGCAGGGGGAACCTTCGCCGCCCCGAGCCGCTTCAATCTCTCGGCAACCCCCTGCGAGTCTGTGTTGGATGGACAGATCGCTGCCTTTCCGCGCCGGGTTGCCCAACTTTTTCCGGCTGCCAGAGCAGCGCTGGAACAGCTGGGTACCCAAAGCTTCCTTGCCATTCCCATCACCGATGACAGCTCGGGCGTGGTGGGTCATATCGCGGTACAGGACACCCGTGAACGCGACTGGGATGAGACCGACTTCGGGATTCTGCGTCTGTTTGCGAATCGTGCGGCCGCAGAGCTCAAACGCTGCGACCATGAGAGTCGGCTCGAGAATACGAATGCACAGTTCCAGAAGGCCAACGCGGCGCTGCGGCGCGAAGTAGCCGCGCGCCTGGACATGGAAGAGCAGCTCGCGAAGGCGAAGCAGGCAGCCGAGGCGGCGAACCAGGCGAAAAGTAATTTTCTGGCACACATGAGCCATGAGCTGCGCACGCCACTCAGCGGCATTCTCGGGTACGCGCAACTCCTGGGCCGCGACACGCGGCTCGATCCGGAACAACTCGAGCGCGTCGCCATGATCGAGAGGTCAGGCGAACATCTGCTGACACTGATCAACGACCTGCTCGATCTTGCAAAGATCGAGGCGGGCCGCCTTGACCTGCAATCGAGCCTCCTGGAGCTCGCACCGCTGCTCAAGCACGTGACGAATCTGATCTGCGTGCGCGCGGCCCAGGCGGGCCTGGCATTCACATACCGCACTGCCGCGGATTTGCCGAGTCAGATCCACGGGGATGAGCGCGCCATCAGGCAGGTGCTCCTCAACTTACTGGCCAATGCGGTTAAGTTCACCAGCCGTGGCACAGTTACTTTCGATGTCTCGAGTCTGGAGACTTCCCCGGGCCGCTGCCGGCTGCAGTTCGTGGTCGAGGATTCCGGTTCCGGAATCGCGCCGGAGGATCTGCAGCGCATTTTTGACCCGTTCGTACGCGCCACCGCCGACATGCGGATCGAAGGAACGGGCCTTGGACTTTCGATCACGAAGCGCCTGGTCACAGCCATGGGAGGAACCATCGAGGTCGATAGTCATGTTGGCGTCGGCAGCAAATTCACGGTCGCGCTGGAATTCGCCTGTGGCACACCGGACGCCGCGGATACTGCAGCCGGCCAAGGTCTCCCGCGCATCAACGGGGAATTGGACACCACATGGGCGACGGAACTCTACGACCTCGCCATGCAAGGCGACGTAAAGGAATTGGTGGTGCGTGCTGAAGCCGCGGCTGAACGAGATCCGGCGGGGGCGCCCATCTACCAGGAGGTGCAACGGCTTGCGCGCAAGTTCGACATGAAAGCCATCCGCGGGGTTCTGAAGGGCGCGAGGACGGGCAACACATGAAGGAAGTTCGGGATCAGCCCTCGATTCTCGTCGTGGACGACACACGCGCCAACATCGGCTTCCTGCTCGAAACCTTGTCACAGGCCGGATACCGGGTTCGGGTGGCGCCAGATGGAGAAACCGCGCTCGAACAAATTCAATATTCGCCCCCCGACCTGGTGCTGCTGGATGTGATGATGCCCGGCATCGATGGCTTCGAGACCTGCAAGAGAATTCGCAAGCAGCCGCAACTTTCACAGCTACCTGTGATCTTCATGACGGCGCTTTCGGATACCCAGGACAAGGTGCGGGCATTTGCCGCGGGTGCAGACGATTACGTAACCAAACCCTTTCAGTCCGAGGAGGTGCTGGCGCGCGTTCGCACGCACCTCGCACGCCGCGTGCTGGAGACCAAACTCGAGCAGGCCAATCGCGATCTGGAATCCCGTGTTGCTGCACGTACCGCCGAGCTCACAGCGGCTCTGCGTGAGGTAGAGACACTGAAGAGCCGTCTTCAACAAGAGAATCGTTATCTTCAACAGGAGATTGCGGAAGCCGCCAATCTCGGCCAGATCATCGGTTCCAGCCCGGCGCTGGGTGCCGCGCTCCATCAGGTCTCTGTCGTAGCTCCGACGGATACCACAGTGTTGATACACGGTGAAACCGGCACAGGCAAGGAGTTGATCGCCCGCGCCGTACATGAGGGCAGCCCGAGGCGCGAGCGGCCGATGATCAAGCTGAACTGCAGTGCCATCTCGGCCGGCCTCGTAGAAAGCGAGCTGTTCGGACACGTCAAGGGCGCGTTCACTGGCGCGACGGATCGTCGTGTGGGCCGCTTTGAGCTGGCCGATGGCGGAACGCTGTTTCTCGACGAAGTGAGCGAGCTGCCCCTGGAAACCCAGGCCAAGCTGTTGCGGGTCCTGCAGGAGCAGGAATTCGAGCCGGTAGGCAGCTCGAAGACCCTGAAAGTCGATGTCCGGGTCGTCGCCGCCACCAATCGCGATCTGGACGCCGACTCCCGTGCGGGCCGGTTCCGGGCTGACCTCTTCTACCGGCTGAATGTGTTCCCCATCGACCTGCCGCCCCTTCGGGAGCGCCGCGAAGACATCGAGACGCTCGCGCAGCACTTCATGCAGCGCATGGCCCGCAAGTTGGGCAGGAGATTGGATAGCATCGACCCCGAGACGCTGCGCGCGCTCAAGGCCTATTCATGGCCCGGCAACATCCGTGACCTCCAAAACACTATCGAGCGCGCAGCCGTACTTGCCCGCGGTACGACATTGCGGGTCGACTGGAATCTGGGCCGTGCGGAAGCCGCCGGTGCGGCTCCTAACGGCAGCGCGCCGCTTGCGGCAAGCGCTGCAACCCCGGATCAATCGGCCGCAGAGCAACAATCGATGCAAGCCATCGAACGCGCTCACATGATCGCCATGCTCAAAAAGACACGCGGCGTAATCGAGGGCCCCAACGGCGCCGCCCGCCTGTTGAACATGAATGCGAGCACCACCCGGTTTCGCATGAAGAAGCTCGGGATAACGCGCACCGATTATTCCCCAGACAACAACGCGCCGCCCTGAGAGCGCTGCTGACCTGACGCAGGTCGGGGTGCCGGATCTTCACGGACCGGCTCGGGTTCGCTCACATACCCTGCACGTTCAGATCGCCAACTCCTGACACCGGGCCTCTCCCCACAGCGGGTTGCGTCCCGCCACAACACGTTGCGGCCTTGGATGCGATTGTCGTAGCCCAAGCCTGCAATCAAACGCAGCTCCGCGCGGTCTCCTACGAGACAAAAGCCTCGTTCTTCCGGCACTTACACGGCCCGGCACGGGACAACGATGCCGTTGGCATGGCCGTTGCTTTGTCTGCGTTCGCAGGCGACGAGCACCGTCGCATCACCAACCTCTTCAGGAGTAAGCAATGAAACACGATTCAATTCTCAAGGCCGCTATCACGGGTGTTCTGGCGTTTTCCGGCCTCGTCGTTGCGGGCACTGCGCTCGCGGCTGATGACGGCAAGGAGCAATGCGCCGGCATCGCAAAAGCCGGACAGAACGACTGTGCCACCAGCACGAATGCCTGTCATGGGCATGCGACCGCCGACCAGACCGCAGAAGCCTGGATCTACCTTCCCACGGGTACCTGCGGCCGGATCGCCGGCGGCCGTGTGGTCAACGTCAAGGATCCAACCCCCAAGAAATAACAACCACCCGTACCAGCGTGCCCGTCGCTAACACGCCGAGGCACGTTGGGACGACAGGAGCAACCGTCGTGAACAACAAACCCGACCCCCGAGTTACGTTTGAGCCGGAACTCGCTCTGCACCTTGCCGGGGACTCGAAGACGTGGCTACCAGCCGGCGCCAGCCGCGACTACCCGGTTGCCCATGCGTATTGGCTGACACGCGCGTCGCGAGGTATTTCCTGGCACCGCTCGGGCCGCGCAATGGTTCGGGAGCAGTATCGATGAACGGCCTTCAGCACACCTGGGCCGTGGTGCTCGCAGCCGGGGACGGTAAGCGACTCTCCGCACTCACGGCCGACTCGGAAGGCACCCCGGTCCCCAAGCAATTCTGCTCCCTGAATGGAGGCGAGTCCCTTCTTCAGGAAGCACTGCAGCGCGCGAAACGAATTGTGCCCCTGGAGCGCGTGTGCGCAATGGTGGCAGGTCAACATCGCCCGTACTGGCGCCCCGAGCTGCATGCGCATCCGATTGCCAACGTGATCGTGCAACCGCGCAATCGCGGAACGGCGCATGGAGTACTGCTCGCCGTATTGTCGATCCTGGACCGCGATCCTCTCGCACGGATCGTGTTTCTGCCTGCCGATCACTACGTAGCGGATGAAAGTGCGCTGGCAGACACCCTGAAAAAAACAGTAAGCCTGCTGACTCGCAATGTGCACAGGCTGATACTCGTGGGTATCGAGCCCGACGAGCCGGATCCCGAGCTCGGCTACATCGTACCGGGCCGCGAGTTGGCAGACGGCGCCTATGCCGTCCGGCAATTCGTAGAGAAACCGCAACAGCGGCTCGCAAGCGAGCTTCTGTCATCCGGCGCCTTGTGGAACAGTTTCATATTCGCGGCGAACGGTGCGTCGTTGCTGGGCATGCTTCGCGAGCGAATCCCATCGAGCGTCGAAGAAATGGCCACCGCCTATGCCCGAGACGACCGGTCGCACGCACTCGGAACACTCTACGAACGTCTCGAATCAGTCGACTTCTCACGCGCAATCACACAGGGAGCCGAAGGATCGCTGCGCGTAGTAGCCGCCCCGCAGTGCGGCTGGACCGACCTGGGGACGCCCAAGCGTGTCGCAGATACGTTGCGTCGTCTGAGTCATACAAACTTGAGACCCCGTCTCCCCGACGCCGTACATAGGTCTCCCACCAGGGCATCTGCATTCGTTGACCTGGCCGCACAACATGCCCGTCTCGGGCTCTCTATCTAGAGGAGAATACCGTGAGATCCCCGCTGCTATTTTGCACATTGATTCTGCTCTCGGCTCACAGCGCCATGAGTGCAGACATCGTCAACCAACCGACGCTGACACTTGAAGGCGCCAAGCGCGTCGCGGCCGCAGCCGTAGCATATGCCAAAGCTCACGACGCGCCTGGCGCCTCCATTGCAGTGGTCGATGCCGGTGGGCACACCATGTATGTGGAGCGGCTGGACGGCACGTTTTCCGCGGGATCCGACATATCGATAGGTAAGGCTCGCACCGCAGTCGTATTCAAACGACCGACTCGCGGCATCGAAGAAGGCATCAACAAGGGTCGCACTGCGATGGTGGATGTGGCAGCCGTCACCTGGTTCACGCCACTTCAGGGCGGCATTCCGATCGTGGTAGGCAAGCAGATCGTCGGCGGAGTTGGTGTGAGTGGCGCCTCCAGCGCCCAGCAGGACGAAGAAGTCGCGATTGCGGGCGCGGCAGCCATACAGAATGCAGAAAGCACCGGCGATCCGAAGGCGGACGTGACGCATGTGCCCGCCGCAACAGTCTTGAAGTCGTTCTCGGAGGGCACAACCGGTGCGACCCTCGCAACCGGCCCAGGGTTCCGCGTGAACGCAAGCAGGCGTGATGGTCCGGGCGAAGCGGAACTGCACGTCACCGACACCGACATTTTTTATGTGCTCGAAGGATCTGCCACTGTCGTTACAGGAGGAAAAGTCGCCGCAGCCCATGAGGTAGCACCTGGCGAGGTGCGCGGGTCAGCTATCGAGGGCGGGACGACAACGCAGATCTCCAAAGGGGACGTGCTCACGATTCCCAACGGCGTGCCTCATTGGTTCAAGGTAGTCCGAACGCCGTTTCGATACTACGTCATCAAGTCAGTTAGCGTAGCAACTACTACGGGGCCGCAGTCATGAACGGGCTCGTAAAGCACAGCACGTTGATGGCGGCGGTAATCGCCTTGATGGCAGCAGGGAGCTCATCCGTATCCGCGGCCGCGCTTGACTCATCAGCCACATCAACCGCCCGTCCCCTGACCACTATCGACCTGACCACAGATTCCGGCGTGGCGGCAGTCAACGGAACCTGGCGCTACAGCGATGCCAAGGTCATCGAAACGTCCTTTCGCTCCCCTGACGCCGACGGGCAGCCAACAGGTGCGGCACTGCAGACAAACGACATCGTGCCGCACGCCGGTGTTGCCGAATTCGATGACTCACAATGGCAGGCGATCGGCCCCACCACACTCAGCGCGCGCCGCGGCAGCGGACGCGTGTCTTTCAACTGGTACCGCATCAACCTCACCATTCCCGCGAAAGCAGGTGATTTCGATGCAACCGGAAATACGGTGTGGTTTGAGACCCGTCTCGATGACTACGCCGAAGTGTGGGTTGACGGTGAAATCGGACGCTCATACGGACAGATGGGCGGATCCGTTGTGGCCGGCTGGAACGCCCCAAACCGCCTGCTCATCGGCCGCAACGTCAAGCCAGGCCAGCACGTCCAACTCGCCATATTCGGCATGAACGGTCCGATCTCCGACGCGCCGACCAACTATATCTACGTGCGCGAAGCGAAGCTACTCTTTTTTCCCAGCAGCGAAACGCCCCTGGCCGTTGAGCCTCATGAGGTGAACATACACATCGAGCGCAACGATCCGCGGATTGATGCGATCGTCCCTGCCAACGCCAAGCTCTACAAGGTTGCAGAGGGGTTCCAGTTCACGGAAGGACCCGTTTGGGTTCGTGACAAACAAGCCCTGCTCTTCAGCGATCCCAATCACAACACAATCTATCAGTACAGCGACGGCGCGCCACTGAAAGTCTTCCGGGACAAGAGCGGCTATGACGGTAGCGACATCGCTGAATACGGTCAGCCGGGATCCAACGGCTTGACGCTGGATAAGCAGGGCCGTCTGACCATCAACGAGCACGGCCGCCATCGCGTGACCCGGCTGGAGCGGGATGGATCACTGACAGTGCTCGCGAATGGCTTTGAAGGAAAACGCCTCAACAGCCCGAATGATCTCGTCTACAGGTCCGACGGCGCACTGTACTTCACAGATCCGCCCTTCGGTTTACCCAGGTTCTATGACGACCCGCGCAAGGAATTGCCCTACAGCGGCGTCTTCCGCTGGAAGTCGGGCCGGCTGCAGTTGCTGACGAAGGACCTCAAGGGACCCAACGGAATCGTGTTCTCGCCCGACGAGAAGTACTTGTATGTCAGCAATTGGGACCCGGCCGCGAAGACTGTCACCCGCTATGCGGTGCGCAGCGACGGCACACTCGACCGCGGCGCGACGTTCATCGACCTCACCACGCAAGTGCCCGGAGAGGAAGCCCTCGACGGCATGAAAGTGGACATCCAAGGCAACCTCTATCTGTCCGCCCCCGGAGGCGTGTGGATATTCGATGCCAAGGGTACACACCTTGGGACAATCACCGCGCCGAAGCCCGTACACAACTTCGCCTGGGGCGGGGACGACGGCCGCACGCTCTACCTGTGTGCGCGCAGCGCCCTGTACCGAGTGCAGCTGCTGATCCCGGGAATTCGGCCATGAGCCTCTCACGATCACTCATCGGACTGGCGGCCGAAGCCCTGGGTCGCGAATGGCTGGTGACGAACGGGATTGGCGGATTCGCAGCCGGTACCGTCTCACAAGCCAATACCCGCCGCTATCACGGCCTGCTGATTGCCTCTCTCAAGCCGCCGGTAGACAGGGTCGTTATGGTCGCCAAGGCCGATGTGACCCTCAGCTATCGCGGACGACAATTCCAACTGGGCTGCAACGAGTTTGCCGACGGCACGCTCGCGCCAGAAGGATTCCTGCACATCAGCGGGTTTCGTTTGGACAACCACATCCCGACCTGGACCTACCTTTGCTCGGATGCGGTACTGGAACAGCGTATCTGGATGGCCGATGGCCACAACACCACTTACGTGAGCTTTGAGCTGTGCGCGGCAAGCGCGCCGGTCGAATTCGAACTGAACCCCCTGTGCACCTACCGCGATTACCACAGCCACACCCAGGGTGGTTGGTCGATGGACGTGTGTGCCGAAACGCGAGAATGCCGCGTGACGGCGTTTCCCGGAGCGCGCCCGTATCGCATGTTGCTCGATCGCGGCCAGTTTGTTCCAAATCCGGATTGGTACTGGCGCTTCCGCCATCGTGCCGAGACAGAACGTGGTCTGGACGATACGGAGGACCTCCTTCATCCCGGGACGTTTCGAACTCGACTCGAACCCGGTGAAACCGTCACGTTCATTGTTACGGCTGAGACGGCGGAACCCGTGGCAGGTGCAATAGCGGCAGAGCACGACACCCAGCGCAGACTGTCGTTACTACAGGCCGCTCCGCAAGATGCGCCCACCTGGATCAGGCAACTCACTCTCGCTGCTGATCAATTTATCGTCAGCCGTGCGAGTTCGGTAGACGGTGCCACATCACTCACCGGCAAGACCGTGATCGCAGGGTATCCCTGGTTCAGCGACTGGGGCCGCGACACCATGATCGCGCTGCCAGGTCTCGCCATCGCAACAGGCCGACACACTGACGCGGCTTCGATATTGCGCACGTTCGCGCAACATACGAGCCAGGGAATGCTGCCAAACCGCTTCCCCGATGGCGGAGAGTCTCCCGAGTACAACACTGTCGATGCCGGCCTCTGGTACTTTCACGCCGTTGCCACCTATATCGAGGCAACCAACGACCGATCCCTTCTGCGGGACGTATACCCGACTCTGAAGGACATCATCGACTGGCATCAGCGTGGCACACGCTATTCCATCCATGTCGATCCAGCGGATGGGCTGCTACACGCGGGTGAGCCCGGCGTCCAACTCACGTGGATGGACGCGAAGATTGGAAACTGGGTCGTCACGCCACGAGTCGGGAAGGCCGTCGAGATCAATGCGCTTTGGCACTTCGCGCTGGCGCGCATGGCCGAATGGGCGCACACGCTCAAGGACCGACCGGCCGCAGCGAGCTACCTCGAAGCGGCCAACCGCGTCGCCGCGACGTTCTCCGACACCTTCTGGTTTGAAGAAGGCGGCTATCTGTATGACGTCGTGGACGGTCCAGATGATCCGCGCGACACACGCGGGCGCCACGTGGACACGAGCCTGCGACCCAATCAGATATTCGCGGTTTCGCTGGGAACAGACTTGCTGGATCCGCACCGTGCGCGCGCAGTGGTCGATACCTGCGCGCGGGAGCTTCTGACTCCGGTCGGACTGCGAAGCCTCTCGCCACGCGACTCCCGCTACACCGGGTTGTACTCGGGTAGCCCGGCGTCGCGAGATGCGATCTATCACCAAGGCACAGTCTGGAGCTGGCTGTTGGGGCCCTTCGCGCTCGCGCACTACCGCGTGTACGGCAATTCGCAGCACGCCAACGCCCTGTTGGAGGGCATTGCCGCGCACCTCGATGATGCCTGCCTAGGCACCATCAGTGAAATTCTGGACGGCGATGCGCCTCACCAACCTCGCGGCTGTTTCGCGCAGGCCTGGGGCGTCTCCGAAACGCTCCGCGCCTGGCACTTTCTGAGGAAACCTACATGACGAAGAAGACGGCTGAACAACTGCGCCTCGAGGCCCCGTTTCCCGAGGGCGAAGGTTGGAAGAAATGGGGCCCGTATCTTTCCGAGCGTCAATGGGGGACCGTCCGGGAGGATTACAGTGCGCATGGCAACGCCTGGGACTACTTTCCGCATGACCACGCTCGCAGCCGCGCATACCGGTGGGGCGAAGATGGCATCGCGGGGATCTCTGATTCCCAACAGCGGATGTGCCTTTCGATCGCGATGTGGAACACCCGCGATCCCATCCTGAAAGAGCGTCTGTTCGGGCTAACCAACGGCGAGGGCAACCACGGCGAAGATGTTAAGGAGCTCTACTACTACCTCGACGCTACTCCGACACACTCCTACCTGAAAATGCTCTACAAGTATCCCCAGGGCGAATATCCGTACGGCCATCTCGGTGAGGAATGCCGCAGGCGCGGAATCGGACAACCCGAATATGAACTGGTGGACACCGGCCTGTTCGAAGATAACCGCTACTTCGACGTGTTCGTCGAGTACGCCCAAGCCGGTGTGGACGACATTCTGATACGCATCACCGTCGAGAATCGCGGTCCGGAGCCGGCGCCCATCCATCTGTTGCCCCAACTCTGGTTCCGCAATACCTGGAGCTGGAAGCCCAACCGCCGCAAGCCGAAAGTGAGCCTGCTGGGCCCAGCCGCGATACAGGCTGAGCACTCGAAGCTCGGAACCTACTTCCTGTACGCGAATGGAAATCCACAGGACTTCCTCTTCTGCGATAACGAATCCAACTCATCCAGACTGTGGAACGACTCCTCCCGCTCGGGCTTCTGGAAGGACGCCTTTCACGACCGCGTCATCGGTGGGCGGGCCGATGCAGTCAATCCCGATCAGTCGGGCACAAAGGCCGCCGTCTGGTATTCGATGCGAGTCCGCGCAGGCGGCCGCGCCCAGATCGAACTGCGACTGACCAAGCGAGCGTCCGAGGCACCGTTCGCGGACTTCGACGCTCTGTTCGCCGCCCGCGTGCGCGAGGCCGACGAGTTCTACGCGGAACTCCAGCAGGGAATCGAAAGCGCCGATGCGCGCTCCGTCCAGAGACAGGCGTTTGCCGGAATGATCTGGAGCAAGCAGTTCTTCTACTTTGACATCCCCGAATGGCTGGCGGGTGATCCCACCCAACCAGCCCCTCCGCCAGGGCGCCGCCAGGGGCGCAATCGTGACTGGGCTCATCTCAACAACGCGGACATCATCTCGATGCCGGATAAGTGGGAATACCCGTGGTACGCCGCGTGGGATCTCGCTTTCCACTGCATACCGCTTGCGCATCTGGATGCCGCGTTCGCGAAGGAGCAGCTCGTTCTGCTCACACGCGAGTGGTACATGCATCCGAACGGACAGATGCCGGCCTACGAGTGGGCCTTCGGAGATGTGAATCCGCCCGTGCATGCCTGGGCCGCCTGGCGCGTCTTCCAGATCGACCGCAAGCAGCGCGGCGACCATGGCGATCTGGAGTTCCTCGAGCGGATCCTCCACAAGCTGATGCTCAATTTTACCTGGTGGGTCAACCGCAAGGACGCGGAAGGCCGCAACGTCTTCCAGGGGGGGTTTCTCGGGCTGGACAACATCGGTGTGTTCGATCGCAGCAGCCAGCTGCCCACCGGTGGACATATCGACCAGGCCGATGGCACGAGCTGGATGGCGATGTATGGGCTGAACCTGATGCGCATTGCGCTCGAGCTCGCTCAGCACAACCGTGTGTATGAGGACATCGCGACCAAATTCTTCGAACATTTCCTGCACATAGCCGAAGCGATGAGTCACATCGGTGGCGACGATGGTGCCGGGGTGGGCCTGTGGGACGAACAGGACGAATTCTTCTATGACGTGTTACATCTGCCCGACGGACGCAAGCAATCGCTGAAGATCCGCTCGATGGTCGGTCTCATCCCGCTGTTCGCGGTGGAGACCCTGGAGCCGGAGCTGCTCGACAAGGTTCCTGAGTTCAAACGCCGGCTGCAGTGGTTCCTGCAGTACCGGCCTGATCTCGCCTCACTCGTGTCGCACTGGAACGAGGAAGGCCGCGGACATCGCCGCTTGTTGTCGTTGCTACGAGGCCATCGAATGAAACGGCTGCTGAAGCGCATGCTGGACGAGACCGAATTCCTGTCGCAGTACGGCGTCCGGGCCTTATCACGAGTGCACGAACGTGCTCCGTACGTCTACCGGCATGACGGCATGGACCTGTCCGTGCGCTATCAGCCCGCGGAGTCGGACAGCGGCCTGTTTGGAGGTAACTCCAACTGGCGCGGCCCGATCTGGTTTCCCGTCAACTTCCTCATCATTGAGTCGCTGCAGAAATTCCATCACTACTACGGTGATGACTTCAAGGTCGAGTGCCCGACGGGCTCCGGCAACTTCGTGACTCTGAACGAGGCCGCCAACGAGGTAGCGACACGGCTGACGCGGATTTTCCTGACCGACTCGAGCGGTGCACGGCCCGCGTTTGCTCATCATCCGCGGCTGCAAACCGATCCGCACTTCCGCGACCACGTCCTGTTTTACGAATACTTCCACGGCGACACCGGCCGCGGTGTCGGCGCCTCGCACCAGACCGGTTGGACCGGACTGGTCGCGAAGCTGCTGATGCCCCGTTACGCCCACACAGAACTCAAACCCTGAGTCAATTACCTCCCAGGAGAAGACCTATGAACACACCTGTCCGCTACGCCCATCTTCCCGAACCCGTGATGCCGCGGTGTCCGCCTCAGAAACTGCTGCTTGGGCAGAAGGCGCTGGTCACGGGCGCGAGCTCCGGAATCGGACGCGCCATCGCGCTTTCCCTCGGTGATGCCGGAGCGGATGTGGTCATCAACTATGTTTCGGGAGAGGACAAGGCGCAGGCCCTCGCGGAGGAGATCCGCGCGAAGGGAGCAAGGGCCATGATCGTCCGTGCCGATGTGTCCGACGAGGCTCAGGTGGCAGCAATGTTCAGCGCGATGATCGCGGAATTCGGCACGATCGACATTCTTGTCAACAATGCCGGCCTGCAGCAGGATGCCCCCTTCCACGAACTGACTCTCGCGCAGTGGAACCGCGTACTCGGAGTCAACCTCACCGGCCAGTTCCTCTGCTCGCGCGCAGCCGTCAGGGAGTTCAGGCGTCGCGGTGTCAAACCCGAGATCTCGTGCTCCGCGGGAAAGATTCTCTGCATCAGCTCGGTGCACGAAGTCATTCCTTGGGCGGGACACGTCAACTACGCGGCCTCCAAGGGCGGCGTCATGTTGATGATGAAGAGTCTGGCGCAGGAAGTTGCGCCGTACCGCATCCGGGTCAACTCGATCTGCCCGGGCGCGATCCGCACTCCGATCAACATGGCGGCCTGGGATACACCGACTGCGTACCAGGAGTTGATGAAGCTCATCCCGTACAAGCGAATTGGCGAGGCCGAGGAGATCGGCCGGGCCACGGTGTGGCTGGCCTCGGATTATGCCGACTACGTGCATGGCATCAGCTTATTCGTCGATGGCGGCATGACGCTCTACCCCGGATTCGAGACCGGAGGCTGATCATGACAGCACGGGAAGCATTGGGCCGCCATTGGCCGGAATATCTCATCGAGGGGTGGGCACTCGGTACGTTCATGATCTCGGCAGGAGTCGTTGCCACGTTGCTCGGATCTCCGGCATCGCCCGTGAGCGCGGCCATCTCGGACCCAATGCTGCGCAATGCCGCTGCCGGCATTGCGATGGGCCTTACAGCAATTGCCTTGATCCATTCGCCCTGGGGTAAACGCTCGGGGGCGCACATGAATCCCGCTGTGACTCTGACGTTTCTGCGTCTAAAGAAAATCCATGGATGGGACGCTGCCTTTTTCATCATCGCCCAGACTCTTGGCGGGACAGCCGGAGTTCTCATCGTAGCCGCCCTGTTTGGATCGGCATTTACAGACGCACCCGTAAACTACGCCGCAACGATGCCGCGAGCGGGCGGCGTGTGGATCGCCTTTCTCGCGGAACTGTTGATTTCCGGCGTTCTGATGTTCGTAGTACTGGGCTTCTCCGGAACTGCACGTCTCGCGCGTTTCACCGGGTACGCCGCCGGGTGTCTCGTTACACTGTATATCACCTTCGAGTCGCCATTGTCCGGCATGAGCATGAACCCGGCGCGCACGTTTGCGTCCGCCGCGCCCGGCATGCACTGGGACAACTTCTGGATTTATCTGTCCGCGCCACTGCTCGGCATGCTCGCAGGCGCGCAGTTGTATCTCGCCTCGGGAGGCCTACGGCGGCTTGCCTGCGCGAAGCTGCTGCATCCGACCACTTCGCGCTGCATCCACTGTGGCTACGAGCCCAACAAAACTGACGGGGCATCAAAACATGAACTCTGAAACCTACGATGCGATTGTCATCGGATCCGGCGCAGGGGGCGCTGCGGCGGCCTATCGATTGACGATGGGCGGTCTCAAGGTAGCCCTGCTCGAAAAGGGCAATCACCTGCCGACGGATGGAAGCACGCTCGATATACAGCGTGTGGTTCACGAAGGCGCCTTCCTGAGCCGCGAACCATGGACCGATGGACGCGGACGTGGCCTGGCTCCAGAGGAACACTTCAACGTCGGCGGGAAGACGAAATGGTATGGAGCGGCCCTGCTGCGATTCGGTCAACACGAATTCCTACCCGAGCCCGCACATCAGTGCGCGGGATGGCCGCTGTCCCTGCCCGATCTGGAGCCGTACTACGTGGAGGCAGAGAAACTGTTGGGGGTGCGGCTGTTCGAGCGTGAGCCCGATCTCACCCGGATCTTAAGCAGGTTGGCGCCACCAGGCTCCAAGTGGCAGGCGCAAGCGATACCCCTCGCTCTCGCTGCCAACATTACCGCGCACCGTGCCGAAGCCGCACACTTTGATGGGTTTGCGTCCGTCGCACATCTGAAAGGAGAAGCCGACGGCTCGATAATCTCCATACTGAACAAGCGCCCTAACTTTGCCCTGATCGTGAACGCGGACGTCCGAGCCCTCATTGGCGTTCCGGGTTCACCGAAAATCATCAATGGAGTGCGGCTGTCAGATGGCCGGGAACTGCGCGCCCCGCGCGTGTTTCTCGCAGCTGGAGCACTGCACTCCCCTCGCCTCCTCGAGGGCTACGTCACCTCGGCGGGCCTGCAAACGGCGCTACCCGCAGCGGCGCACATAGGGCGGAATCTCAAGCTTCATCTGCTGACGGCAATGGTGGGCTTATCCACCCGGTCGATGACCGATCTGATCCGCAAGACTGTGGTCATCACGAACACCCGGTTCGCGCATTCAAGCGTGCAGCCGTTGGGATTTGATTCGGAATTGATCGCCACGCTCATTCCCAGGGCTGTGCCTGAAGGCATTCGGCGGCAGGTCGGGCGCCGCGCATATGGCTTTTTTCTGCAGACCGAAGATGGGTCCGACAGACGCAACTGTGTCAGGCAGAGCGCCAACGGCGATGCGCCTCCGGTCCTCGACTACGACGAAGCACGTCTGCCCGAGGCCTCACTGGAGCACAAGCGCTTTACCAGGTCCTTTCAATGGGCGCTGGCGAAGGCGGGGCTTGCAACCTTCACGCGGCGGATCGGTTTGAACGGAACCGCACACGTTTGCGGCTCACTGATCTGCGGACGAAACTCCTCTGACTCGGTGGTTGACGCAACCGGACAAGTCCACGGAATGAACGGCCTCTATGTCGCGGACGGAAGCATTCTGCCACGCTCCAGCCGAGTCAATCCGTCGCTCACCATCTATGCCTGGGGGCTGCGGGTGGGCGATCTCGTCGCTCGCGCATTTCGCGGGAGCTACTCACATGCGTAACTTCGTTCTGGTGTTGCTCCTCGTACTCGGACTGCCATCTGCGCACGCGGCGACAGAAAAGGATACGCCCCGCGTGATAGCTGTCGACTCTGTCGCCATGACGGTGAGCGATATGAATCGGGCGATCGATTTCTACACTCATGTCCTAACGTTTGAGAAAGTTGCAGACCGAGAAGTCGCAGGCGATGAGTACGAGCACCTGTTCGGCGTCTTTGGCCTGCGCGTGCGGTCCGTCCGCTTGCGCCTGGGTGAGGAATACCTCGAGCTCATGCAGTTTTTGGCGCCGCAAGGGCGGCCGGTTCCGCGTGACTCGCACAGCAATGACCGTTGGTTCCAGCACATTGCAATCATCGTCACTGACATGAGTGCTGCATACGCGCGATTGCGCAGTTTCAATGTCGAGTACGCCTCGAGCGGGCCGCAACGGCTGCCCGATTGGAATCCGAACGCGGGTGGCATCGAAGCGTTTTATTTTCGCGATCCGGATGGCCACAACCTGGAGGTTCTGGCTTTCCCGCCAGACAAGGGCCCGGCCCACTGGCACGTGAAGGACGGCCGCCTCTTCCTTGGCATCGATCACACCGCAATCGTCGTATCTGACACCGACGCGAGTCTGCACTTTTATCGTGACATGCTCGGACTGCGCGTAGTCGGCACGAGCGACAACTACGGCTCCGAGCAGGAGCATCTCAACAACGTATTCGGCGCACATTTGCGCATCACCACGCTCAGGGCGGCACATGGCCCGGGCGTGGAATTCCTGGAGTATCTTGCCCCGCGGACCGGCCGCTCCATTCCTGCCGACACCCAGGCGAACGACCTGTGGTATTGGCAAATCAACATGCGGACCGCACCCGCGGTGGCATTTGCGGGTACGGCCCCACTGCACGACGGACTGCTCGGCTGGAGTGCCGGAACCATCGCCCACGATCCGGATGGGCACGCAAGTCTCATCGCTCGCGACCGCGCTCTTGGCCGTAATGACGCGCCACAATAAGGGGATTCACATGTTCAGGAACTTTGTAGTCATCGGCGGGGGGTTCGCGGGAACCAAGGTTACGCGCGAGCTGGAGCACACGCTGCCTCCCGACTGGACACTGACACTCGTCAGCCAGGAGAACTTCATCACGTTCAATCCGCTTCTGCCCGAAGTGGTCGGCGCCTCGATTCTGCCGGGCCATGTGATTGCGCCGCATCGCCAGATGATCCACTGCAGCCATGTCTGCATGGCCCAGGTGACGGAAATTGACACTGTCAATCGTGTCATACACTACTTGGGCGAGGGCGCCGGCACGATGAGGTATGACCAACTCGTGCTCGCATGCGGAACGAATGCCAACCTTGACATCGTAAGAGGAATGGCGAACTACGCCCTGCCCCTGAAGACATTGGGGGATGCGCTGTTTCTGCGCAATCGGATCATTGCGCGGCTCGAGCAGGCGGAGTTGCAGCCGGACGTGCAGCACCGGCGCTGGCTCACCACCTTCGTCGTTGTGGGTGGGGGATTCAGTGGAGTGGAAACGGCGGGCGAGCTTGCGGACTTTCTTTATGCCAGCCTTCGTTACTACAGGCGCATCCATCCCGAGGACCTGCGGATCGTTCTGCTGCATAGCGGCGACCGGCTGCTGCCGGAGCTATCACCCTCCTTGGGTGCGTTTACCCTACGAAAGATGCGCGGACGGGGCGTGGACGTGCGATTGAATGCGCGCGCTGCCAGTGTTACGGACCGAGGGGTTCAGCTCGATGGTGCCGACATTATCGAAGGCGGCACCGTGATCTGCACGATCGGCACTCAACCGAACTCCCTGCTGGAGCAAATTCCGGCCGCCAAGATACGCGGCCGGCTGGTAGTCAATCCCGACCTGTCCGTACCGGGCGTCGAGGGAGTTTGGGCGGCTGGGGACTGCGCGGGAGCCGTGAATGCCTGGGATGGAAAGCCGTGTCCGCCGACGGCTCAGTTCGCAGACGCCCAGGCGAAACAGCTCGCTGCCAACGTCGTTGCGCGCCTGAAGGGAGCACCTACGCAACCGTTCCGATATCGACCGAGGGGGCAACTCTCCTCAATCGGGCATAACAAGGCGGTAGCAGAGGTGATGGGTCTAAAGATCTCCGGGTTTGTCGCGTGGCTCATGTGGCGCGGGTTGTATCTGCTGCGAATACCGACGCTGGCGCGTAAGTCACGACTGTTCCTGGAGTGGAACTGGGCGATGTTCTTCCCGCCGGATATCTCCCACTTTGGGTATCGCCGTAGTCAGCGGCGGAACGCACCAGCCAGCGCGTCGAAACAGACACCCGCGCCTGCAGCGCCGCTGTAGCTCGCCGCGAGCACCCAGCCAATGCTTACGCCGGGCGGCTACGCATGGCATCCAGCGACCATGGCCCGGCACCCCCCGTCACCAGACGTGCCGCAATCCACTGCGGGCCGCGTAGGCTTTCGCGGCCAAAACCACCGCCGGCTGCGGTGCTGGCGCGCATACCCGTCGCCAGCCCAATTCTTTCCATACTTTGCTGTTGGTACGGGACCTGCAAGTACCTTGAGCATGGACGCACTGCTGACCCACAATGTCATAAACTACAGCGCAGGCTACTCGCCCCGCAGAAGCGACCAACCGGTGGCTGTTAGTCAGGATCCACCAGTGGGCGCCCATCTGACTACGCCACGCCGAGGTTACGCCCATCACGGAATCTACGTGGGTGGAGGGCAGGTTGTTCAATATTCCGGTCTAGGGCGCACGCTGCGCGCCGGCCCCGTTGAAAAGGTGTCGCTCGCGGAATTCAGCCGCGGACGTTCTGTGTGGATACAGAACGAAGACTCGGTCTTCTTCGATCGCCACGAGGTTGTCCGCCGCGCCCTCTCCCGCATTGGCGAAGACCGCTACCACATACTGACCAACAACTGCGAACACTTCTGTGAGTGGTGCCTACGCGGTCAACCTCGCAGTTATCAGTTGGAGCAATGGCGCCCGCTGATGCGCCGCGTCTTGAGTTTCGCGCTCCGCGTGACGACTTCTCTTCTACGACAACGCTCGCGGGGAGGGCCTGTTGGGAGCGAGGCTGCCGGTCTGTAGAATGCCTGGTGTGCCCTGACCGCTAGCGCGGCCCGGCGCCCGGGTCCCGAACCAATGTGCGGGTGCAGCATGACGGCCCAGGCAGGCGAACTTCCCGAGAGAGCGTCCAGCGGCGCTCTGCGGGAGGATGCGGACGAAGCCTTACGGGTGAGCGAGGCGCGATTCCGAACTTTCGTAGATCATGCGATCGACGGGTTCTTCCTGCTTGATGAACAGTTGACGGTTATCGACGTCAATCAGCACGCTTGTGAGAGCCTCGGATACAGCCGGGAAGAGCTGATTGGGATGCACCCCCGCGATTTTGATGTCGGTCTGGACGAGGTCGCGATCGAGCGCATGAAGGATCGGATCGCTGCCGGAAAGGTGTCGACCTTCGAGACCTGTCACCGGCGGAAGGACGGAACTGTGTTCCCGGTGGAGATACGGGCTCGCCAGTTCGAAGAAGGGGGCCGTCGTCTCAGCCTGAACCTGGTACGCGACATCACTGAACGCAAGCGCGCCGAAGAAGAGCGCCTCGCACACCTCTGGTTCTTCGAGAGCATGGACCGCATCAACCGGGCGATGCAAGGGACGAAAGATGTCGAGGGTATGTTGAGTGATGTGCTCGAGGTGACGATTGAAACATTCGCCTGTGATCGTGCCTGGCTGCTCTACCCATGTAACCCGGAGGCTCCGTCCTGTCGCGTGGTGATGGAGCATACGCGCGTGGAGTTCCCTGGCGCTTACGCGCAAAGAATCGAGGTGCCGGTCGATCCTGACATGGCAACTATGATTGCAGCGGCGCGCGCCTCGGAGGCTGCGGTGCCATTCGGTCCGGAATACGGGCTGCACGTGCCGGCGACCATCGCCGAGCAGTTTGGTGTCCGATCGCGGCTGGTCATGGCCATCCGCCCCAAAGTCGCCGAGCCGTATTTGTTCGGATTGCACCAGTGCTCCCGTTCACGAGTGTGGACAGCGCAGGAGCAGCGGTTATTCCAGGAGATCGGCCGGCGGTTGGCTGATGCGCTCACGAGCCTGCTGATCCTGCGCAGCCTTCGTGAGAGTGAACAAAGGCTGGATGAAGCTCAGCGCATTGCGCATGTAGGTTACTGGGACCGGCACCTCGATACAGGTCGTATCACTCTCTCGGACGAAGCGTGCCGTATTTTCGGATTGCAGTCGGAACAGCGTACCGTGGACTTGAAGGAATGGCACGAGCGCTGGCTGACGCTCATACACCCAGAGGATCGGCCGAGAGTAGCGGAAGCGAGTGCAACTGCGGTGCTTGGGGGGCCCTCTTACGACGTCGAATACCGGGTAGTTCGCCCGGGCGGCGAGATCCAGATCATCCATAGCCGAGGCGAAGTTAGGAGGGACAAATCCGGGCGGGTGCAGCGTATGTTCGGCACGATGCAGGACATCACCGAGCTGCGGCGGGCGGAACAAGAGCGGCGCGCGAGCGAGGCACGCTTTCGCATCTTCGTGGACCACGCGACCGACGCCTTCTTCCTGTTGGATGATCGATCGATTGTTATAGACGTGAACCGGCGGGCGTGCGAGAGCCTGGGCTATAGCCGGGAAGAGCTGATTGGAATGCGGCCTCCCGACTTCGACGCTTGCGTGGACGAGATCACCGTTGAGCGCCTGAGGCAGCGCACCATAGAGGGGGAAACGCCCGCATTCGAAACTTATCACCGACGCAAAGACGGCAGCGTCTTTCCGGTCGAGGTCCGCGGCCGGCGATTCGAGCAGGATGGGCGCCGGTTCTTGGCGACGGCACGCGACATCACTGAGCGCAAGCGCGCCGAGCAACGCTCGGTCGCGCACCACACGGTGACGCGGATATGCGAGCAGGCAGCGAGCTTTGAACAAGCCAGGCCCAAGCTTCTCCAAGCCGTTGCCGAGTGCCTGGGAGGGGACCTGTGCGCGCTATGGCGTCTCGACGCGGAAACGGGCGTGTTGCACTGCGAGGAGCTGTGGCGCAACCCAGCCGTCGAAGCCACCAAGTATGAAGCAGCCACCAGGACAGGTAACTTCCCGCCCGGGAGCGGGCTGCCGGGCCGCGTCTGGGCGACACGTGCGCCCCTCTGTGTGCCGGATGTTCAAAGTGCCGCGGATGCCCCCTACTTTGTGAGACGGGATATCGCCGTTGCGGATGGGCTGCGTGGGGCATTTGCTTTTCCGATCCTGCTCGGAGATCAGGTCCTCGGCGTCATCGAGTGCCTCAGCCGGGAAATCCGACACCCTGAGCGGGACATGCTCGATACAACGGCAACGATCGGCAGTCAGATCGGCCAATTCATCGAACGCAAGCGTGCGGAGAATGCGCTGCAGCTTTCGCAGGCCAAACTTGCGCACCTGACCCGTGTCATGACCTTGGGCGAGCTGACGGCCTCTATCGCCCACGAGGTCAATCAGCCTCTGGGTGCGATGGTCACGAGCGCGGGGGCTTGCGCGCGCTGGCTGGCGGCCCAGCCACCGGAAATGCAGAAAGCGCAGCGGGCACTCGAACGCATTGCCAAGGATGGTAGGCGGGCGAGCGCGGTGATCGATCGAATCCGGGCGCTCATCAAGCGGCAAGCGCCCCGCAATGACTGGCTGGACCTCAACGAGATCCTGCTGGAGGTGATCGCGCTCGCGCAGCACGACCTGCGCCGAAACGAGATCGTGCTCGACAACCGACTCGCAGAGACGCTACCCGCCGTGCGAGGGGACAGGGTGCAGCTTCAGCAGGTGTTTCTCAATCTGGTCGTCAACGCCGTCGAAGCCATGAGCGAGGTCAATGATCGAGTGCGCGAGTTGGTCATTGTGTCCGCGGTGGACGGCCCAAAGGCTGTACTGATCGAAGTGCAGGACTCCGGGATTGGGTTGAATCGGGACACCTCGACTCAACTGTTCGAGCCCTTCTACACGACCAAGCCACAAGGCATCGGGATAGGGTTGTCGATCAGCCGCTCCATCGTGGAGGCCCATGGCGGCAGGCTGTCGGCCACCGCTCGTACACCGCACGGTGCCGTGTTCCGGTTTTCACTGCCTTTCGAGCCTGAGGTGCCATAGGCGCTCAACATGGGCGACGAGCGAGCCACAGTTTTCGTAATCGATGATGATCCCTCGATGCGCGAAGCGCTCGAGGATCTCATCACCTCGGTCGGTCTGGAGGCTCGGCTGTTTGCCTCGCCACGGGAGTTCCTGGAAAGCAAGCGGCCGGATGCCCCCGGCTGCCTCGTGCTCGATGTGCGATTGCCGGGGATGAGCGGGCTGACGTTCCAGCAGGAACTCGCGAAGACAGGCAGCGCTCTGCCCGTAATTTTTCTCACCGGTCATGGCGACATCCCGATGAGCGTTCGAGCCATGAAGGCCGGCGCCATCGAGTTCCTGACTAAGCCCTTCCACGATCAGGAGCTGCTCGACGCTATCCACGCTGCGATCGAACGCGACCGGCGCGACCGGCGGGAGGAAGCGCTCGTTGGAGAGCTGCAAGAGCGGTACGGAGCTCTTACGGGCCGCGAGCGCGAGATCATGGCACTGGTCGCCAATGGGCGCGCGAACAAACAGATCGCGGCTGAGCTCCAGGTGAGCGAGATGACCGTGAAAGTCCATCGCGGGCAGATCATGCGGAAGATGCACGCGAGGTCACTGCCCGAGCTCGTGAGGATGGCTGACCGGCTGGGAATGCCTAACCGAACGTCTTAGGGCACCCCTACGGAAGTCGTAGAGTTGCTACACCAATACCCCTCCAATTGTTCATTAGGTACCGCTAACCTTCCCGTCGCGCAATAGCTTCGCGCAGCCGTGCGCCATACGCTTGTCGCTCCATGTTTCCCCGGAGGCGTGAGTGCACGGAAGATCGCTTGTGGCAATCGTCGACGACGACGAGTCGATCCGCGAGACGACTCAGGACTTGCTCGAGTCGGCGGGCTTCTCGGCTGTTGCTTTTGCGTCGGCGGAAAGCTTCCTGAGCTCCGGGCGCCCGAAGCAATTCAGCTGCCTCATCGCCGACGTGCGCATGCCGGGCATGTCCGGACTCGAGCTTCATCAGAAACTCGTTGCATCGAGCTACATGATCCCGACGATCATAGTCAGCGCGCATGCAGACGAGCGCGCGCGCGCGCAAGCGGCGCAGTCGAATGTAGTTTGTTGCCTCGCCAAGCCGTTCATGGCGGAGGAGCTACTCGCCTGTGTTCGCCACGCCATTGAGCGACGGCAGTGCGACCGCGACTGCTTGTAGGCGCCATATGTCCGCACCACACAACAGCGATTTGACAGATAAAGTAGCGGTCATCATGGGGGCGACGAGCGACATCGGATTGGCGCTGGCAACCCACGCGCTCGAGCGAGGGATGAAGGTGGCGCTCGTCGACTCGGATCAGGCGCGACTCACCGTTGCACTCAAACGCCTTAGCAGCGACGCAGCTCGCACCATGGCCGTGGATGTGGACATGAGTGATCTGACTGAACTCAGTAAGCTCGCCCAACGCATCGAGCTCGAGCTCGGCACACCTTGGTTGGTCTGCAATAACTGCGACACCGGCGTCGAGCTGAGCTTACGGGCCGTTATCCACGCTGTACAGGTGTTTGCGCCGGCCCTGGCCGAGCGCGGGCAAGGCCATATCGTGAATATCATTTCCGCGGATTCCGGCAGCGCCAGCTGCCCTGCAATGTATGCAGCGGCGATGCACGCGATCGTGGGCCTGTCTGAATCGCTGTATCGCGAACTGGATTCCCTGGGCTCGCTCGTTGGAGTGAGTCTGGTGCGCCCCACAGGCAGTGATAGGAGCAGAATCCTTGCCCACAAGCATCGCAATGGCGACTCGCATCCGGCGAGGTCTCGCGCGGCTGACGCTCTGCCGCCCGAGAGGCTTGCCGAGGAGATCTTTGCCGCCGTCGCAACACGACGCTTTCAGCTTTTCTGTGATAGACCGGGCGCCCAATACCTGCGAACTGTTCGATGCTCGGGCGCATGAGCAGGTGTCGCGGACGGGCGCTTCGACTACACGTCCGTCAGGTGCTTATCGAAGTCGATGACGATTTTGCCAAACGGTCGTTTCGATTCGAGGTATTCGTAGGCTTCACGGAATTGATCGAACGCAAATCGCGCCGCCACGACCGGGCGGATCCGGTGTTCTTCCATGAAATGGACCAGGCGCTCGAAGCTGGCTCGGCTGCCGCCTGAAATTGCGCGCAACGTGACGGCGCGACGAATGACGGAGATGAGATCGAGGGTTACCGACGTCCCGCCGACGAAACCCAGCAAAACGATTGACCCGCCTAACCTCGTGGACTGGATGACCTGAGAGAGCATCGGGCCCCCGACAACATCGACGAACAAATCGACTCCGTGGCCGTCAGTGGCTGCGCGAATGTGCGCCGGCCAATCGGCGAGCGTGCTGTCGAAAACTTCGGCCCCGAGCTGTTCGAGCGCTTCGCGTCGTTCGCGTCCCCGCAGGATGGATAACACCCGAAGGCCGACCGCGCGCGCCAGCTGCACAACGAAGAGCGAGACGCCACCGCTTCCCTGGACTGCCACTGTTTGGCCCGCGCTCAACTCGCCATTTGCGAACAACGCCTGCCACGCCGTGACAGCCGCGATCGGCAATGTGGCTGCTTCCACCGCCTCGAGATGGGCCGGTGCGCGTACTGCCTTGTCTTCGTCCACGCACATCAATTCGCGCAGCACGCCATCGATCGGACCGCCGAGGCGGCGCAGCGCCGTTTCCTCCCGGATCGGGCCGTCGATCCATTCCGGAACGTAGCTGGGAGATACGAGATCCCCCACCTTGAAACGACCGACCTCAGAGCCGACCGCAACGACTGTGCCAACACCATCTGAGAGGGGTATGAGTGGCAACGGGTGGACGCCGTAGCCCCCACGTGCGATCGCCAGGTCCCGGTAGTTCAGCGACGCCGCTCGCATGCGGAGCAGTATCTGGCGCGGCGCGACGGTCGGCGCGGCGATCTCCACGACCCGCAGATCGTCAAGCGCCAGCCGGGAATTGAAAACTACGGCCTTCATGGGCCGAAATACTGAACTAGACAGGACGGTTGCGGAAGTGCATGAAATGGCAATTCAGAACTGCAATTATGCAACCCCATGAATTGGGATGATCTTCGATACGTTCTCGCTCTACATCGTCAAGGCAGTCACAAGGGTGCTGCACGACTATTGCGCGTTGCCCCGACGACAGTGAGCCGGCGCATTGCTGCGCTCGAAGGCACTGCGGGCACGAAATTGTTCGTCCGCACGCGCGAGCGCGTCAACACGACTCCGGCTGGCTTGGTTCTCAGCCGCCATGCCGAGCGGATCGAGGCGGAAGTTGCTGCCGCGGAGCGTGCGAGTCTCGGCAGTGCGAAGGGACTGGCGGGCCCGCTGCGCGTGACGGGCGGTGACGCTCTGATCAACCACGTCGTGATTCCTGCTTTGGACCAGCTGCTCAGCGCGAATCCTGAAATGGCCATCGAACTTCGAACGGAGACGGCGGTTGTCGATCTTTCCCGCCGGGAAGCCGACGTCGCCCTGCGACTGGTCCGTCCGAAGGAGCCCGCTCTTGTAGCTAGACGTATCGGCGAGCTGCCGTTCGGCATCTTTGCGAGCGAAGCCTACCTCGAGCGCCATGGCAAGCCACGAACACTGGCCGCGGCGGCCGCAGCACACCAGTTCGTCGGCTACCACGGGGCTCTCGATCATTTGTCACAAGTGCGTTGGTTGCACCGTGCGGTGCGCCCGATCCGCTACGCGCTTCGGGCCAGTACCCTCACATCTCAGGTCATTGCCTGTGGGGAAGGCCTCGGGTTGGCGCTCCTTCCCATCTTCAGTGCGAAACGCGACCCGCGCCTCCGTCAGCTGTTTACCGGACACACCGCTCCGAGCCGTGAGCTGTGGATCGTCTTTCACTCGGACCTGCGGGGTGATCCCAGAATCTCGAAATTTACCGAGTGGCTTTCGAATGTCTTCGATCCGCACATCCTGGCGCGCAGAACGTGATCGCAGTCCCTGAGCAATCAGCTATCTGCCTACGTCCGCCGCGGGGGGGGCTTACGGTGTCGCTCTGTGATCCACGCAGTTTTGTCGATCTGATCTTGAGGGCGCGCAGACGCGAAGCGAGTGTTGTCGGATTGATTGGCAGAGAGATTCGGCACGGTGGCGCATTCGCGGCGCAAGCAAATCCGTGGCGCCGAGCTGACAACCCTTGAATGTTGGTTCAAGCGTGCCGTTGTCGCACCTGATTTGTCGTCGGTATTCGAACCGCCACGTTAAGACGGCCGAAGGTCGGTCTCCGCGGCCCGCAGTACCGACCCGTGTAACTTTGCGACGCCAAGTCGAACCTTTGTGCCCAGCAGGTACATGAGTTGCTGCGTGTACTTGAGAATCAACGCCCTGAAGCGCGCCTCATAACGCAGGCAAGTATTTGCGCAGCCCTCGATGAGGGTTCGCCCGAGAGAAATTCCCCCGCGATGGCAGGCACGTGTATTGCTCAATCCGCTTGAACCTCAATCGCTCGACTTGCACGGAAGCGAAGGCCATGAATCGCCACATGAGGAGAATTGATGCGCTCGCAGTCCACTGAACTCAGCCCCTCAGTCAGATTTCTCGGGGTGACCGCGTTGGAACGCCTATGCGGGCGGTGATTTGTGGGGCGGGCGTAGCCGGGCTGACATTGGCGACCCAGCTGGGGCGCGCAGGTTGGGATGTAGTTGTCCTGGAGCGTGGATCAGGTCCTCTGTGCGATGGATTCCTGGTCGAGCTCGCGGATGAGGGATTCGTCGCCGCCGAGCGCATGGGCCTGTTGCCCGAAATCAAACAATGTGCGCAATCGGTCCATCGCGTGCGCTGGGTGAATGAAACCGGTGTCTTGATCGCAGACCTCAACGTCCGCAGGTCACGCGGCCCTGTGCTCACGTTACTGCGTGGCGACCTGCAACGAATCCTATTGGACAATCTACCCCCAAGCGTGGAGGTACGATTTGGGTTTGGGGTCTCGCAGATCAGGACCGCCGCAGACTGGGTAGAAATCGCCTTGCAGCCGCTGGGGCGACTAACCGCCGATCTGCTCATCGGGGCGGATGGCATCCACTCGCACATCCGGGAGTTGGTGTTCGACGATGGCGGACTGTCCAGTCGAACCCTGGGATTTGATGCGGCAGCCTTCGCGTTCGAAGACGAGAGCATCCGGCACCTCCTCGAGGGAAGACTCACCGCACTGTCGGCGCCCGCACGTCACATCGTCGTCTGCCCACTGCGCGGTGGCAAGATCGCCGTGATGTTGGTCCATCGGAGCATCTCCGCTGTCCCGCCGGGAGATCCGGTTGCTCACTTGAGGAGCGTCTACGCCGATCTGCGATGGTGCGTGCCTTCGCTTCTCGATCACGCGAGCAAAGCGGCTGATTTGCAGTACGAGCAGACGACCCAGATCAAGTTACCGATCTGGTATCGCGGACGCATAGGCCTGCTGGGCGATGCTTGCCATGCGTATTCCTTGCTACCGGGGCAGGGAACCTCCTTCACACTTGCAGCCGCAGCCTGGCTCGGTACCGAGCTCATTCGGGCGCCGTCGATCGATGTCGCCCTGGCGTGGTACCAAAACAGGCTCATGGGCGAGATGGCGAAACGCCGGGTTTCGACGCGCAAGACTGTGCAATGGCTGGTGCCGAGCAATCGCGTAGATCTCATTGTGCGCAACAGCCTTCTGCGCCTCTCTGGCTTACCAGCATTTAGCCGCCTCGTGCGTCCAGTGAGCGGTGGCTTGGCGTGAAGAATAAGACAACCTTAGACACCGACAGCTGCTGCATGCAGCCGTTCAGCTCACATGGAGATCATCACTTTCGCAAAGACTCCCGAACTTTCTCCGCCGAAGTGCCAACGCGAGATACCGCAGCCTTGAGCTCTTCGGGTGTAACCCCCAAAGATTGGGACCAATGCCTAACCTCGTTAGGATCGTTGACGTCGATGCGCTTGTTATCCGGGCTTCCGCGCCGGCTTTTGTCGTCTGTCATGTTTCACTCCTCGCAGG
>Ga0105247_10000326_pt1 | contig 42400 bp, 26 predicted proteins | sample KBSS24metaG_FD_81519 | JGI IMG/M metagenome (GOLD analysis project Ga0105247, IMG submission 81519) | Switchgrass rhizosphere microbial communities from Kellogg Biological Station, Michigan, USA - KBS S2-4 metaG | ecosystem: Host-associated > Plants > Roots > Rhizosphere > Soil | place... | reverse complement strand
GTGTCGATGCTGAGCACGGTCTCGCCACTCGCCGCCGGTGTTTGCGAGGTTTTAGTTAACGCCGATATCGATCTGGTTGGCAAAATCGTTCAATTCGGACGCGGGATGATCGAAGAAGTCTCGCGACAAATGTTCCGCCAGTTCTCGACGTGTGTGCGACAGCAGTTGGAAATCCCAGACGAGTCACAGCCAGAAGTTCAACCGGTGGCCCAACCTGCTCCAATAGAACCAAAGCCTGTCGCCGCCGCTCCACTTGCGTTTCGCGCACTCTGGGCCATCATCGCACGTTTCTTCAAGCGGTTATTCGGTGGCGGCGAAACGCGTACGCTCCTGATCGTTTGTCTGTTTGCGCTCACTTCTTCAGTTCAAGGCCAAACGACCCAGCGCACGATGGCTGTAACGATCGACGACTTGCCTTACGTGAATCACGGTGAAGGCCCGTATCTCAAGCGTGCAGGCGCGGCAACAGCAAAGATCCTAAGCACGCTGAAGAAGCACAAAGCGCCTGCCATCGGGTTTGTGAACGAGGGCGCGCTGGAAGTCGCGGACCAGCGTGAGGGACGTATCGCGCTGCTGCGCCAGTGGGTCGATCAAGGCATGATGCTCGGTAACCACACTTACTCGCACCCCGATTTCAACCGCCTCACCGTCGAACAGTTTGAGGATGAGATTACGAAAGGTGACGTGATCACGCGGCAGTTGATGCGTTCACGCCAGCCTTATCAACTCTACTTTCGACACCCGATGACGCACACCGGCGATACGCAGGAAAAGAAGCAAGCTATCGAACGCTTTCTCGCCGCGCGCGGGTACAAAATCACGCCGCACACGATTGAAAATTCGGATTTTATTTTTAATGTGCCCTACGCGGAGGCTGTGCAAAAGAAAGACGAGGCGCTCGCGAAGCGTTTGCGTGATGAATACCTGGCTTTGACGATCACGGCGACGGAGTTTGCCGAGAAAATCTCACCCCAAATCTTTGGTCGTGAAATTCCTCAGATCTTGCTGATTCACGTCAACGACATCAACGCTGATTGTCTCGATGAGATGTTGAAGCAGTTCGAAGCGCGAGGCTATAAATTCGTGACGCTCGACGCCGTTATGGCCGATCCTGCTTATCAAACTAAAGACACTTACATCAGCAAGTACGGCCCGACCTGGTTCTTTCGCTGGAGTAAAAGCAAAGGCCTGGACCTGGATTTTAAAGGCGACCCCGATCCCGCCAAGTGGGTGATGGACCTGTACAATCAAAGGTGAATCCTACGTACGCTGCAGTACGCGCTCCAACACAGTGACATGTAATCTCGAAAAATGCTCAACAGGCATCACGTCTTTGTGTAACTTTCGCAAGGTCGTGTGTTTTATAACTAAGCGTTGCTGAACTGGGGAACGCTTCAACATGACACTGAATCGTATGTGGTTGCGCGGGCTCGCGGGCCTCGTGATTATTTTCGTCTTCACTTGCTCCGTAACAATCGCGCATACGTACAGTACCGGCCCTGAGAAAGGAAAACTGGTATTGACCGGCGGCGATCTGGAGACAGGTCTGAAAGAATTCGTGACATTCGCGGGTGGACCAGACGCAAATATCGTTTACATTCCGACCGCCGCATCAATTCTGAGACTGCCTTCCGGTCTCATCTGGGAATTGAAGGACGCCGACGAGCTACCCGCTAATACTCCTGAGTTTAAGGCCGAGCTGTGCAAGATGTTTGGAATTAAGACCATTACGATTCTGCACACGAGAAGTCGAAAGATTGCCAACTCCGAGGACTTCGTCAAGCCCCTGCGTCGCGCGCAGGGCGTCTGGATCAGTGGCGGGAATGCGGGGCGTATATCGCAAGCTTATCTCGACACACTCACGCAACGAGAGCTTGAGGCTGTGCTCGCGCGGGGCGGCGTTATCGGAGGCAATTCGGCCGGAGCGATCATCCAGGGCTCATACACGATCAGGGGCAATCCGAATAAGCCGGTGTTGATGGCAAAGGGAAGCGAGCGCGGTTTCGCGTTTCTAACAAACGTCGCCGTCAACCCGCACCTGTCGGAAGCGATGCGCCAGAATGAGCTCGTAACAATCCTGGATACTCATCCGCAGCTACTGGGCATTGGTATCGACGAGAAAGCAGCGATTGTCGTCACTGGCGATAGCTTTCAGGTGATCGGTAACGGCCGGGTCGCGATTTACGACAACACGAACCACGACGGCAATTGGTTCTACTGGCTCGATACTGGGCAAAGTTTCAATCTGCGTACGAGATCGATAGAGTGAGCCTTAGACAGGATTTACAGGATTATCATGATTAATCTTGAAATCCTGTAATCCTGTCTAAATAGATAACCAACCTGCCTTGATCTTGATGGGCCGATCACTCGTTGCTTCATCAACGGCGTATTTCGCCAGCAATCGTGTTGAATCAAGTACAGGCAGCGGTGAGTTGGTTTCGGTGATGATCAAAGGGATCTCGGTGCAGCCGAGAATTACGCATTCAGCGCCTCTTGCTTTGAGATCTTCGATCGCATTTACGAAGCGCTGAGTGGTCTCAGCATTGAAGATTGCCTGGCAGAGCTCGTCGAAGATCGCCGCATTCAGTTGTTCTCTCACCGGCTCATCGGGAACTATGCGCTCGAGACCACGCTCTTCAAGCGCGCGGGCGTAGACAGGCCCGGTCATGGTCCACTTAGTGCCGAGCAGTCCGACACGCTTCCATCCTTGAGCTGCTATCTCGCGACAAACCACTTCAGCGATGTGCAGTCCCGGTAGCGGCAGATCTGAAGCGATCTGTTCCAACACGATGTGCGCCGTGTTATCCGGACAGACATAAAAATCAGCGCCGGCGTCAGCGACCATCTCCACGCCCTGCGTCAAAAACTTCGCGACATCCTCGTGGTTCCCGCTTTCCCATCCCGGCATGCTCAGCGCCAACGGCACCGCACTCATGACAATCGGCGGGTGCATGTGTGGACCGAGTTGTGCTCCGCCTTCTCTGCACGCGGTCAGGAAACAAAGAGCAGCGCCCTCAGCGCTATGCGCAACAATACCAAGTGTCTTCATTTTTCGATTTAGCCACAAAAGGCACAGAAAACACAAAATCAGTATGCGCCGCGGAATAAAACACGCGGAGCTTCGGTTACTACCCAGTTATACGAAACGTTTTGATAACTGGAGAGACGATTATGAGGAGAGTGTTTTTATACCTGATTGGTCTGGCTATGGCGGCAGTGCTGCCGTTCGCGCAGATCTCATCAGCGGCCGATACAAACGTGCGTCATACAGTCATCGCGACGACCGGAGACGAGGCTCCGAGCGGCGGCAACTACCTTTCGTTTTCATTTTCCAACGCGAGATTGAATGCGAGCCATGAGGTCGCGTTCGATGCAGTTATTGGTGGACCAATCTTCGGTACCGGAGTGTTCGTCGGAGACGGCACTACGACTTCCACGATTGCCTTTGGACCTGACTCCATAACTGACCCATTCATCACACCGAACGGCGACGTGGTGTTCGATGTAAACGGCACCGAGGTTTCCAGTAGCGACGGAAAATCGATCGTGACCGTCATGCGCGACGGAGACTCCGTGCCCGGCGGCGGCACGATAACACTCACGGGTGGCCGCGCCACGAATGAACACGGCGTGATCGCTGCTGCAGCCTTCGTGAACGGCTCAACAGCCACGCAGGAAGTCTTTCGGAGCGACGGTAAACAGATAGTCACCATTGCGCGCGACGATATCAGTGCACCGGCGGGCGGCAACTTCACGTTGTTTGGTGCGCCTGTTATCAACAATCGCGGTGAGGTCGCGTTTTTCTCCGAGCTCACGGGCGGCTTTGGTATCTTTCGCGGCGACGGTGAAGTCCTTACGCCCGTGTTCGTCACCAATCAGATCGCGCCCGGCGGCGCAACATTCGCGGACTTCGGCGAGCCCACGATCAACAATCACGGTCAGGTTGTCGCGTCCGCTTCGTTGATAAACAGCACGATCAATTCAGGCTTGTTTGTTGGCGATGGCACGAACGCAATCGCGATCGCGCTCCAGCAACAAGCGGCGCCGAAAGGCGGCAATTACAATGGCCAATTTTTCGGACATACGAAGCTCAGTGACCGTGGCGAAGTGGCCTTCAATGCCAGGTTGACAGGTGGTACGAGCACAAGCGGCATGTTTCGTGGTGATGGTCAAAACACCACAACCATTGCTCTTCAAGGAACAAATGCGCCGGGCACAACTGGAACCTTCGCCTCGTTCCGCGACTACCAATTATTGAATAATGGCCGCATTGCCTTCATCGCGACATTGACTCCCGGCGTGGGTGGTGTGAACGCGTCCAACAATATGGGGATCTGGATCGGCACGTCTGATCAAGACTTGCAACTCGTTGTGCGAACAGGCGATGTCATCGGCGGAAGAGTGCTGACGCGTCTTCCGGACGTTGGTCACGGTAACCTGTTCGATATGGACGAGAACGGCGTCCTGTGGGTCGGCACCTTCGGCCCCGCGAAGGCGATCGTCTACTCACGCGTTGTCTAATTTGAATCTTCTCTGCGGTTCTCGGCGTATCTCTGCGCCCTCTGCGTTTGAGTTGCAATTTAACGCAGAGGGCGCAGAGATACGCCGAGAACGCAGAGAAAGGTGTCCGAAATTTTGGAACATCCGTTCAGAGCGACTCACCGAAATTTTACGGAGTAATCCAAGAATAGAAAGACTTCCTTCCAATATTATGAATCGACACTAACCTCACTCGTATCCCACACTCTCATTCTCTAACAAACAGACACATCCGTCCGATCAGATCCGTTCACGAAAATCGGAATGACGCTTGCATCAGCCAGATTAGGCACCCATTCAACAGATTCGCGTGCACTCTAGCTAGTTCACGCCGGCATACGAAAACTCGTAAACGACCCTCGGACAACTTACTTCTCAGGAGGAAGTCAATGACTATTCGAGCTCTCCTTATTGTGGCCGTTGTATTCAGCCTATCAACCCTGACTTTTAGTCAAACCAGTCGCGGCACTGTCAGCGGAACAGTGACCGACCCGACCGGTGCGGTGATCGCCGGCGCTCAAGTCACGCTGACCAGCGCCGCCACCAAACTCAGTCGCAATACCACTACCAACAGTGAAGGGCTTTATCGGTTCGAAGCCGTCGATCCCGGAACTTATTCCGTGAAAGTCAACGCCACCGGCTTCGGCGAAGTTGTGAACACCGGCGTTGAAGTGCGCGCGAATCAGACTTCGGATGTGCCGGCGCAGATGGCTCCGGCTGGACAAGTCGAAACAGTCAATGTGGCTGCTGACGCAGGCCAGCTACTTCAGGTCGAAGCACCCGTGCGCGGCGGCAATATCGATAAAGTCAGGATCACGGAGCTGCCGGTTGCCGGTCGCAATCCGGTTTCTCTGGCGCTGACGCTGCCCGGAGTTTCGACTAACCGCTTCGGCTTCGGCGTCGGCACGTTTTCAGTCAACGGCTCGCGCGGGCGCTCGAACAACTTCCTGATCGACGGCACTGAGAACAACGATATCTCAGTCGCCGGACAAGCATTCCAGATCACGAACCCCGATGCAGTGCAGGAAGTTTCAGTGCAGACTTCAAACTACGATGCGGAGTTTGGTCGCGCCGGCGGTGCTGTGGTCAATACCGTGACGAAATCAGGCACCGACGATTTTCATGGCAGTGTGGCTTATCTCTTCGACGTCACTCGCGACGACGCCCTCACTAACACACAGTCTCTCTCGGCAGTACTTCGCCAGCGCGGACATCCGGCACGCGGCACCGAGCAGTATTACGCGGGCACTCTGGGTGGTCCATTGCTCTTCCCGCACTTCGGTGAAGGTGGTTCGATGTGGCGTTACGATGGGCGACAACGAACATTCTTCTTTGCTGCGTGGCAGGAACAGTTTCGCAGTGCTTCGACACAGGCTTCCAGAACAGTTCTGACTCAAACCGGGCGCAACCAGTTGCGAAATCTCTTTCCAACCGGTGTTAATCCACGAGTCGACCTCCTCCTGGACGTAACCAAAAACGTCATTGGCGAGTCGTCTCTCCAGAACATCGACATCGGCGCGCGTCCGGGTTGTGCGGCGCCGTGCAATATTCAGTTTGGAACGGGCTCGCTGTTCGTGCCGCAAACGTATCGCGAGCGCCAGGCGCAGTTGCGTATCGATCATAAGATCGGCGAGAACGATCAATTCTCAGCGCGTTACCTGTTTGACAATCAGAAAGATCCGCTGGGCGGAGGAATCACGTTCCCCGGATTTGGCACTGCGAACAACAACACCTATCAGAATTTGCTCCTCAGCGAGACGCACATCTTCTCACCCGGTTGGACCAATGAGGCGCGGCTTGCTTACAACCGCATCCTCATCGATTTTCCACTGAATCCGGAAGATCCGCTCGGACTGGTGTTACCTCGATTCGACATCTCGACGCTTGCTCAATTTGGTATCGCCACGAATCTGCCGCAAGGTCGCGTCGCAAATAATTATGTCTTCCAGGACACGGTCACTCACCTGCACGGAAATCACACTTTCCGTTTTGGTTTGGATTTACTCGAGCAGCGGTCGCGACAGTTTGCGCCGATCGTCGAGCGTGGTCTATTGACCTACCGCTCGGGCGGCGGCTTCACGGCGCTGGGTAATTACATCGACAACTTCGCCGGCTCGGGCGGCGGCACGCAGCGAGATTTCGGTAGCCCGAGGTATTATCCTTTCCTCTTCCGCCAGGCGTATTTCGCGCAGGATCGCTGGCGCGTTTCTGACTCAACCACACTCACGCTCGGCTTGCGTTACGAGAACTTCGGCAACGCTATCAACACACTTCAGACCGCTGCGTTTACCGGCTTGTTCAATGTCAATCCCGTGACGTTTGCTGGCCCATTCAGTCAACCCAACGAAGTCAAAAACGATAACAATAACTTTGCGCCGACGTTTGGTCTCGCTTATTCACCTTCATTCGAGCATGGACTGCTCGGACGAGTTTTCGGCAACCGGGAAATGGTGATTCGCATGGGTTACCAGCTTGGTTACGATTCGTTCTTCAACAATATCGCTTCGAATGCTGCGACTTCTTCGCCTAACGTGGTCGCGACCGCGGTGCCATCGGTGGTCAGTGCGGCCTTGCCGAGAGGTTTGACGAACGTCACCGGCGCGTTGCCGTTAACTCCGCGGCCACTTTCTCCACTCGATTCGCAGACGCTCGTAGTTGGGAACCTCGTCAATCCTTACTACCAGCGCTGGTCGGTGGGATTTCAGCGGGAAATGCCTGCCAACCTGCTTATCGATGTGTCGTATGTCGGCTCAAAGGGGACCAAGCTTTATCTCAATGAGGATCTGAATCCGAGTGTGCCGGCCGTAGCGAACGCGTTCAATCCCGGTATTCAACGCATCACACCGGCGGGATTTACGGGCTCAACCACCTGCACGCCGGGCACACCCGGCTGTTTGATCTCGGGCCGACTCGATAACCTGCAAGGATCGCGGCTGATCCGTACGAACGGCGGCTCGTCGACTTATCACTCAGCGCAATTGCTGGTGACGCGCCGCTTCACGAACGGTTTCTCACTTTCCTCTGCTTACACGTGGTCCAAGCTTATCGACAATGCGAGCGAGGTCTTTACAGTCGCGGACACTAACCTGCCGCAGCAGGCTTCGTTCCCGTCAATCTTCGGCGGGCAGGCGGCAGAGCGTGGCGTGTCGTTCTTCGATCGTACGCACCGGTTCTCGTTGACTTATGTTTACGAGCTGCCGTTTATGAGAGACCAGCGTGGTTTTGTCGGGCACGTGCTTGGAGGTTTTCAGCTTTCGGGTGTGACGACGTTTGAAACCGGAGTGCCGCTCACGGTCGTGAATGGACAGGATGCTGACTCGATCGGTGGCAACCTCGATCGACCGGACTTCAACCCGAATGGTCAGGAAGGCGTTCGTGCGGTGCCGGCGATTGCAACGGCCACGGTTAATCCATGTGGTGTTACGGTTGGCGCGACCTTCTACACGAATCCTGATGCAAACGGTGCCTGTATCAATCCGGCAAACGCGCAATACATTGGATTGCTGGCGGGCACCGGGCGGCGCGGTAATCTCGGGCGCAATACGCTGCGGACTCCGGGTCAGAACAACTGGAACGTTAACCTGCTGAAGCGAATCCGCGTTGGTGAAGTAAGTTTCGTTGAGTTGAGGGCGGAGTTTTATAACATCTTCAATCATCCGCAGTACGGGACGGCCAGCGTGAGTCCGTTCTCACCTGGCAGCACCGGAGTGCCTGCGAATGTATTCACCTCCGCAGCCGGTCAGTTTCTCCATCCGGAGTTCTCCGACGGCGGCGGCCGCGTCATTCGCTACCAGTTGAAGTTCTCCTTCTGAGAGGCGTTGAGAAGTCTCTGCGGCTCTCTGCGTATCTCTGCGTTCTCTGCGATTAATGGCAATTTCAACGCAGAGGCCGCAGAGAGCCGCAGAGGTCGCAGAGAAAACCAATCACTATGGTGCGCCGAGGAAGGAAGCGAGGCGGAGGAGATCGGCGAAGACACCTGCCGCCGTTACCTCGGGGCCGGCGCCTGGTCCTCTTACGATCATCGGTTGAATGTTGTACCGCGCGGTTTGGAAGCTCACGATATTGTCGCTGCCACTCAGGCGCGCGAACGGGTGGTCCACCGGATACCTGCGCATCTGAGCCGACAAATCGCCGTTACTATCGATTACTCCAACATACCGCACCACCTGACCTGCTTCGCGCGCGGAGCCCAACAACGCCGCCATCGTCTGATCGTCTTCAGCCACCAGACTCTCGACATGTACCGAGTCCATCTCTACTTCAAGGCCCATCTCGCGCGCGAGGATGATCAGTTTGCGAGCGACGTCCATACCCGATAAGTCCTCGCGTGGATCCGGCTCAGTCAGACCCAACGAATGCGCTTCTCGCACAACCTCAGAAAACGTACGGCGACCGTCAAGCGAGTTGAAAATGTAAGACAGCGTGCCTGAGAGCACGCCCTCGATCTTGATAACTTCATCTCCTGTTTCTACCAGCCCGCGAAGCGTCTGAATGATCGGCAGCCCGGCGCCGACATTCGTCTCATAAAGAAAGTAACGCTGGTGCCTGCGGGCGGTTTCGCGCAAGCTGCGATACGCAGGGAACGGTCCGGCATTACTCTTCTTGTTCGGCGTGATGATGTTGATTCCTTTGGCGAGCCAGCTTTCGTAGTGCGCGGGCAATTCAGCACTGGCAGTTGCATCGATCAGTACCGCGTGCGGCAGATGGTCCGCATTAACATGATTGATAAAACTCTCGAGATCAGCCGTTGTCGAGCTCTCGGATAACTCATCGCGCCATCGATCGAGCGCGAGGTGTCGATCAGCAAGGACCATCTGGCGACTGTTCATGACGCCGCGCACCCTCAAATCGATGCCGCGATGTCGCTTGAGATCTTCAATTCGAGTTTGCAGTTGGCTCAGCAGCGTGCCACCGATCAGACCGGTGCCGATCACGCCAATTGAAAGAGTCTGGTTCGACAGATAGAACGCGGAATGTACCGCTCGCAATGCTCTGGTGGCTTCAGCCTGTTCGATGACTGCGGAGATGTTTCGTTCCGACGACCCTTGTGCGATCGCTCTTACGCTGATGCCCGCCTTCCCGAGCGCACTGAAGAATTTTCCAGCCATTCCCAGGCGCTCGATCATGCCGTCGCCCACCATCGCGATGATGCAACAACCCTCTGTCATATCCACCGTCTGAATCTCTCCACGCTGCATCTCGACAACGAACGTCTCCTGAACGGTCTTCTTCGCGAGCGCTGCATGCACACGCGGAACCGCGAAGCAGATGGAATGCTCCGAGCTCGCCTGTGAGATCATGACAACGGAGACGTCGACCGCGCGCAGAGCGCCAAACACTTTGTGGGCCACACCGGGAATGCCGATCATCCCCGTGCCCTCAACATTGATCAGGACCATGTCTTCGACTGCCGCGAACCCTTTTATCGGCATGTCCATTGGTGAAGCCGCGGATATTTTTGTGCCCGGCGCTTCAGGCTTGAAAGTGTTTTTGATCCAGACCGTGATGTTGTGCGTGATAGCGGGCGACATCGTGCTGGGATGAATAACTTTGGCTCCGAAGTACGCGAGCTCGGCCGCCTCCTGGTAGGAAAGTTCAGGCACAACTTCGGCCTCCGGAACTCTACGCGGATCGGCGCTGAACACTCCGTCAACGTCTGTCCAGATCGTGACGGAATCGGCGCCCAGCAGTGCGCCGAAGATGGAAGCAGAGAGGTCGCTGCCATTTCGTTTTAACGTTGTCGCGACTCCGTCGTGGGTCGAGGCGATATAGCCGGTGATTACAAGAAAATCAGTTTCAAGGGGATGTGCCAGCAGTTTCTGCTTTGAAGTCTGCCAGTCGACCATAACCGTGTTGGCATTTGGCTCGACGACGAGAGTCTCGCGGGCGTCGAGCCAGCTCGAGCGATAGTCTCGGGATTCGAGATAGGCGTGCAGAAGTTGGGCCGACCACAACTCGCCGTGGCCCGAGACAAATTCGATGATGCGCTCGGAAGCGAGTCTGGTGATCCAAACACCTCTCAGCACTTCTTTGATCGCGTTGAAATCGGAATGAACAGTTTCGTTGAGAGCGGAACTGTTTCGAAGCTCAAGCGCCGCGATTGTCTCGAGGTGCCGGTTTTCGAGTGCCTGAAGTTTCTGTAAGTACGATTCGTCCTGAGCGGCAGCGAGCTGCACGGATTCGATGAGTGCATTCGTGACGCCACTCATAGCTGAAACCACTACTGCAACACGCTCACCTGGCGTTTGCGAAAGAATAATTTCACACGCCGCTCGATAACGATCGGCATCAGCGAGACTGGTGCCGCCAAACTTGTGAACTGTCCACCTTGCATTCATGTCTAACAAGGTAGTTCAGCAAAACAACTCTGTGCAACCTCTGTGTTCTCTGTGTCTCTGTGGTTAACAAGCTGATCATCACCACAGAGACACAGAGAACACAGAGGTTGCACAGAGAAGAGTTATTCGTACCGGAGCGCTACGAGGGGATCGACTTTCGCCGCGCGGCGGGCGGGTAACCAACAGGAGAGCAAGGCGACGAGGGTCAGCAGCGTTGCGATCGCGAGCAACGTCAGAGGATCGCTTACTTCGACTCCGTAGAGTTGTTGGGCCATCTGTTGCTGCCAGCTATCGGGCGCGAAGTATTGACGGTCGAGCAGGCGCTTCAACGCATAACCAATCAACGCGCTAACCGCCAATCCCAGTAGCACGAGCTTCATCCCCTGCCAGATTACGAGCCGGATGACTTGAGCTACCTGCGCACCGAACGCCATGCGGATACCGATCTCTTTCGTCCTTTGGCTGACCGAATACGCGAGCACGCCGAAGAGCCCAATCGCTGCGAGTACGAGTGCGATGACGCCAAAGAAACTTAGCAGTCGCGCGTAGAGCCGTTCCTGCCCGAGCGTCGTTTCGGCTCGTGCTGATTGAGTGCCGATCTCGGTGATCGGCAGATTGCTGTCCAGCGCGTGGACGGCGAGGCGCGCCTGATCAGCCAGCGCCGCCGGATCGCTCGTGGTGCGCAGGACGAAATGCATCTCGCCGATATCTGTTACTCCCTGTTGCCAGGGTGTGTAGAGCAATGGCTGGTTTTGCTCGCGTTGTCGCTGGTATTTCGTGTCAGCCACCACTCCGACAATCTCGAATTCACTTTTATCGATGGTGATGTGCTTTCCGAGGACGTCATCGTTAGGAAAGAACTTGTCCTGGAAGGTTTGGTTGACGATGGCGACGCTAGGAGCGTGTTGGTCGTCTTGTACTGTGAACTCGCGCCCGCGCAGGAAAGGGATCTCCATGGTCGCAAAATAGTTTTCACGCACCACCTGTCGCATCGTTTCGTGCTCTGGTGCAGTTTCCAGCGTTTCGCCGGGTAGCAGGAAGTTAAAGAACCAGTTGTTGTCGGCGATGAGCGGGACACGCGCGAACGTTGCGCCACTTACCGCCGGCAGATGGTCCAACCGGTCAAACACTTGCTGGTAAAACTGCAACAGCCGTTCGTCTTTGTAACCTGCTCGCTCCGGCTGTAGCCTGAAGACCAGGAGATTTTCCGGGTTGAAGCCGAGCTTGACTCGTTGCAGGTTGTAGAGCGTGCGGATGAACAGTCCGGCGCCTACGAGTAACAACGCCGATAACGCTACCTGGACCACGAGCAGTCCTTTGCTCAAGCGCGACACGCGGCCGGTGGCGCGGCCGCCTTGCTTCAGTGTCGTAGTCAAATCCGAAGTCGTCGCGCGCCACGCTGGTACGAACCCAAACAACACACCGGTCAGGAACGAGACTGCCACGGTGAACACCAGCACGCGCCAGTTCAGACTGAGCTCAACGCCCTTAGGTAAGAGCCGGGTCTCGTTGTCAGTGAGCGCAACCAGCGCGCTCTTACCCCAGAAAGCGAAGAGCACTCCGACTGCTCCGCCGAGTGTGGCAAGCAGTAGACTTTCAGTCAGCAGTTGCCGGATCAGACGCCAGCGTCCGGCGCCAATTGCGACTCTGACGCTGATCTCCGGGCCGCGCAAAGTTGCGCGCGCGAGTAACAAGTTCGCCAGGTTAGCGCAGGCAATCAGGAGGACGAGCGCGACTACGATGAAGAGTCCGTAGATCGTTGACGCATAACTCTTGCGCCGGTCGAGCATTCCGCGTTCGCCCGGTTCGAAGATCAGTCGCGGATAATCTTTCGGAGCGAGTTGCGCGGGATCGGTGCTCTTGCGCGGCGGAGGCATCGCCTCGAGTGCGGCCGTTTGAAAAGCGCCGTTCAAGGTTTGGCGCACTTGCTCTTCGGTCGCGCCGGGTTTGAGCCGCCCCATCACATTTAGCCACCAGACGCCGGGTGAGGTCGCGGTCGCCAAATTGCTGTTGTCACCTCGCAGCAATGGCTCGATCGACAAAGGGACTGTGACGGCAGGTTGATAACCTACTTGCAACGTGCCGTTGAATCCGCGTGGCGTGACGCCGATGATGGTGAGCGATTGCTGGTTGAGTTTGAGTTGTTGGCCGATGACGTTGGGGTTGGCATCAAAGCGGTCTTGCCACAACTGGTAACTGAGGACCACTACCGGCGCAGCGCCGGGACGATCGTCTTCAGCCGTGATCGCGCGACCGAGAGTCGGGGTTAGTCGCAGGCCGTCGAAGTAGTTGCCTGACACCGCTTGCCCATCGATGATCTCGGCCTGATCTCCAAGCTTCGCTGTTAGTTCTGGCAGTGGAGCGAAAGCAAATAGATCGCTGAGTGGACTTTCCGGGGTCGTGTCCTGGGCGCGGTGAAGCTTTTCAAAGACGTCGTAGCGAAAGAGTGAAAGACTTCTCGTGCCCGGTGGCCCCTCGACATTCGAAGTGCCACTCATGCCGCTCACTCTGTAAGGTCTTCCGGCCTGCCATTCGAACACTAACAGGCGTTCGGGATCTTCGACCGGCAGGGTCTTCAACAACACAGCATCGACGACGCTGAACAAAGCGGTGTTCGCGCCGATACCCAGCGCCAACGAAAGCACTGCCACCGCCGTGACGCCGGGACTCCGGCGCAACATGCGGAACCCGTAATTCAAATCGCGGAGTAGTGTTTCAACCGATGAGAGGCTACGGCGATCGCGGTGAGTCTCTTTAAACTGTTCGACGCCGCCGAACTTTCGCAGCGCGAGGTAACGTGCTTCCTCGAGACTCATTCCCTGGCGCAGGTGATCCTCGATCTGCATTTCGAGATGCGCGTTGATCTCATCCTGCATCTCCTGGTCGAGTCGTCGTTTCAGAAACAGACCGCGCAGTTTCGAGAGAAAGATTCGTAAGCTGGTCATGGTTTATTTCTCCGACGGCGCGAGGAAACGAGTCACGATTGCGGACGTGCGCCGCCACGCGTCTTCTTCCACGGTCAACTGCTTTCGTCCGGCGCGGGTAAGTGAATAGTATTTGGCGCGGCGGTTGTTCTCCGACGTGCTCCAGCGTGTGCGGATCCAGCCCATTTGTTCGAGTTTCAGCAAGGCGGGATAGATCGTGCCCTGATTGAGCTCGAGCAGGTCGTCGCTGACCTGTTCGATGCGGCGGGCGATGCCGTAACCATGCAGCTCGCCGAGGGTGGCGAGCGTCTTGAGGATCAACAGATTCAGCGTCCCCGGCAAAACCTCGTGCTTGGTGTCGGCCATTACGGTCTCCTGTTGATTATCTACAGGAGTATACGATTGCTCATGTAGGTAGTCAACAGGTCGAGGAATCCTCTGCGTAGGCCTCTGCGTCCTCTGCGCCTCGGCGGTAAAAGAAAACGACGACGCACGTAAACCGCAGAGGCGCAGAGAACGCAGAGGTTACGCAGAGTTGAAACTATGGCGCGATCTGGAGAGTCGCTGGGGCGCTGGTCTTGCCGCGCAGGGTGACAGTCAGGGACAGGTTGCCGCTGGGTAGATTGTCAGGGAGCCGGATGATTAGGTAGGAGCCGGTCAGCCCGTTTACTCCCGTAACCGGCCCAACATTTTGGACCACCAAAACAGTGTCATTTATTTTTACCGACAATATCGACGGCGCGGGAATCGGCGGCGACGTGAGCCCCAGACTCGACGTGAAAAACATTATGCGCGTGTGATTATCGAAGCTGAAGTTATGCGTATCAATGATCTGGAAAGGCCCGCGGACAAAGGTAACTGAATTGACAGCGGCGACATTGTTCGTGCCTTCTTCAGTGAATATAACGGGCGTGACCAGATCTGGACGCCACACGCCGTCGCTGCCGGCCGTCACCCGCGTTTGATTGCTACCATCCGCATTCATCACATAGAGCGCCGGACTCATTGGACCATCCCGCAACGACGTAAATAGAATCCTGGTCCCATCCGGTGACCACGCCGGCGCCGTATCCGCCGCTGAATTATTTGTCAGCCGCGTTTGCGCCGTGCCGTCGGAGTTCATGACATAGATCTCGGCCTGCCCGTCGCGAACGCTCTGAAAGACGATCTTCGAGCCGTCAGGCGAGAAGCGCGGCCGCGCATCGCCGGTTGCATTTGTCAGGCGCAGGCTGGTTCCCGTGATCCTCCCGGAAATCCAAATCGAGTTCCCGGCCTCGAAGACTAAAAAGAAGCCGTCCGGCGACCAGTCCGGGTTGGCTGCTCCGAAGAAGCTTAGGAGCGGAGATCGGCCTGTGCCGTCTGCGTTCATGACCGACACCACACTCGGGGAGCCGGGAGTGGAGCTGGTGAAAGCAATTTGTCTTCCGTCCGGCGACCACGCTGGGCCAAAGTCGTCTGCAAGTGTGTTGGACAACACGGCGAACCCGGTTCCATCCGCGTTACGGACGCAGATGCGTTGCGGGGCTTTGATACTGCCGTCAGGTTGCCGGAGGCATGTATACGCGAGGCGCGAAGCGTCCGGCGACCAGGCGGGTCGCGTGTCATCGCCCGCTGCGTCCGTGAGATTCACGACGTTTGTGCCATCCGGATTTACAAGGAAAATGTCTGAGCCGTTGCCTTGTTTGACGAACGCAATTGGTTGCGTGGTGGCGCCCGGGACGGGAGTCGGAGTCGGTGTCGGAGTTGTCGTGAAGTAAATGGCCGTCGCCGTGTGAGCGTCGTTCATGTTTACCGTCGCGAGTTGACTCTGCACATAATCAACGCCATCGACTTGCCATTTCCAAAACGTGCTTGAACCGACGGTGGCCGGCGCGGTCAGATTCACGCTCGTAAACTCAGCGTACGTGCGCGTGAATGGTGTGGCGCCGCTGCCCGAGCCATTATTGTCATTTGGATTGACAGCTATGTTCACTCCGATATCTGGATTGGTAGAGGTCACGGTTAAGACAGGCGCGGAGGAATAAACGGCAGTCATCGTGTGATTGCCGCGCGCTTCTATGGTTGTCGAGACACTTCCACTCCAGTCTTGTCCGTCTCGTTTCCACAGTCTGAAGTTGAATCCATTCATCGTGGGCGGCGCGGTGAGCGTCACCGTGGTGCCCGGGTTATAAGTGCGAGTGAACTGAGTCGTGCCGTTGCCCGAACCTGAGATGTCGTTCGGACTGACAGTAATATTGACTCCGCTGCTGGGATTCGCCGAAGCCACGGTGATAACACCACGTGGAATCGGACTGCGCCGCGCGAAGACTACAGTCGTGGCGTTGGTTAGATCCTTTAAGCCACTTGTGAATGAATGCGACGATGAGAAATAAGGTTCCGGCGCTCCACCGCTTATACCGACGACCGGAAACAGTTTCTGATTACCATCGCCATAGCGCATGGTGATCGCCCCGTCGTACCGGAGTTCGATCTCGAAGCTTACCGGATTCTCGCCACGCGTTTCTGATGGGCTAATCGGGTGATCGAACGTTACGGCCTGCCATCTGAAAATTATCCGATCCGAATCCACGACCGTGTAAACATCGTCCCCCTGACGATGATCGGTTCGGAGGTCGTCCCACAGACCGGCGATCATGCGACGTCCATTCAGCAATCGTGGCGAGCTGAACGGATCATTGTCCGGCGGAAAACCGAAATACAACGCGCCGTTCGTTGATACTGTAATTGCCGGATACTCAATGCCGTAGAATGTGAACATGAACGGCAAGTTGATGGTCTTCATCTCGTCATCGCCGATCAGTCCCAGGGGAGTTCCGCCGGTCGAAACTGGAGCCGCCACTGTTTCGGCAATCGTGTAAGGATCGCCGACGTCCGCACCCACTGAAATCGGTACTTGCGAGATCGGGCCTTTGTTGCCGACGTCGTCCACTGCGCGCACGCCGATGAAACCTGCAGAGTGTCGCCACGGGATGTTGACGTTGTGAAACTGAGTCGAACGTGGATTGTTGGGAGTTGGAGCAGGCAGCGGTATCGCCAGATCAAAATTCGTATCATTCAGGCTTGTTTCGGAGAAACGAATCTCGAAAGCGGTGGCCGTCCCGGCAGTTCCGTCGTCACCGGGCGGCTCCCACATCAGCCTGTAATTTGGAAACTGATTCTGGATTTGCGCGCTCAGATCAACGATCGCGCCGGGCGGTGTTACGTCCGCGCTGTTGACACCTTGCAAAATCTTGCCTGCATCGACGTCTTGTCTCGTTGAAGTCTGAACGGTGCTGAACTGCCGTCCGCTGTACATCATCAACGAGCGCAGCTTCTGCATCGTGATGTTTGGTGACAGCGCACAAACCAGCGCGGCGGTCCCGGAAACGTGAGGCGCGGCCATCGAGGTACCGTCGAAGAAGTCGTAAGTATTCTTCGGCGTGGTGCTGAGAATATGTTCGCCGGGCGCCGCGACGTTGACGGTCGCCTCACCAAAGTTTGAGAAGAATGATCGACCTCCGAAGCCGGCCATTGCCGCGACTGAGATCAGGTTTGGAGAAGTGTAGTTCGAGGGATAGACCGGAAACAGATCGTTGGGAAGTGACTCATTGCCCGCGGCGACCACGAACAGGATTCCGGCATCGCTCAATGCGCGGATGGCGTCGAGCTCGGCCTGAGAAAAATTGTCACCGCCGTAACTATTATTAAGGACGCGAATATTCGCGCCCTTCGTACCGCCTGAAGACTCCCAGAGCTGTCGCATCGCTTTCGCATAAGCAAAAGCATTCAACAAATTCGCAGACGTTCCCCCTCCGTCTTCGGTCAGAAACTTGAGCGACATCAAACTCACTTGCCAGTTGACTCCGGTAACGCCGGTACCGTTATTCCCAACCGCGCCGATCGTGCCGGCTACGTGCGTGCCGTGATCTTCAATGTCGCCGGTATAGCTTGGAGATGGCGGGTAAGTGGGTTCCGTGTAGTCAAAGACGGTTGCGTCGTTGTGAGCGAAGTCCCAGCCGTTGATGTCGTCGACGAATCCGTTCCCGTCATCATCGATGCCGTTGCCCGGGATCTCAGCAGGATTGGTCCAGATGTTGTCGTGCAGGTCCTGGTGGTTTATGTCGATGCCCGAGTCAATCACTCCGACCACGACACTGCGGTTACCGGTCGTGATGGCCCACGCTTGCTCCGCGCGAATGTCGTTGCCGGGCGTTCCGGGATGTCCGTCATGGTCCGAAGGTTGACCGGTGTTGTTGAGTCCCCACATCTGCGGGTAACGCGGATCGTTTGGTGCAACAAAAGCTCTCCGAATGAAATTAGGCTCAGCGTAGATGACGTCAGATCGGGCACGAAGCGCTTCGATGGCGTTGCCTGTATCGGCAGGATTGACTTGCGCGACACGCAGTCCTTCCACAATCTCGAGAGCCGGGCTGACGGCTTTGATCGACATCGGGATCTGACGTCCGGTTTTCGCGATCACCACCTGACGGCCCAACCGCTTGCTCTTCGACTCAGGACGAAAACGCACGAGAATCTCGCCCGCTACTGCGTCGGGAGATTTCTTTTTGGAGCGCTGGGCTGGAGCTTTGGATGTTTGCGACTGGCGCTCAGCTCTCTGCGCCATCGGCAGCACTGCGACAAGCGACAAGAGTATCGCCGGGAGTAGCAGCCAACGGTACCGCAACGCGTGGGAGAGCAAGGAGTAACGGTTCGCAAACATGCTTATGGTGTTGGTCCAGACGATGGACCATGGAGACGGAAAACGGATAATACCGACTCAGTCTTCTCTGTGCAAGCTTTTTGGTTCTCTCTGCGGCCTCTGCGTTGAAATAGCCCTTTTAACGCAGAGAACGCAAAGGTACGCAGAGAGCCGCAGAGATAACTTCTATTTATTACATAAAGAATTTAAGGTCGCGTCGAGCGGCAGCGAGTCTTGGCGCCTGCCACTTGTCGTCGTCCTGCAACCCGTTGAAAGGTCTGTTTGTCTCTGACAAGAATGCGCGCCATCTATAGTGAGCGTAAGCGCCCATGATGTTGACGGCGTATGCTTCAGCCAGCTCACGATCACCTTTGACGATGATGAAATTTTCGTCATTCCTGGTACTCGCCGCGCCCGAAAAGTTGTGGCTCCCGGTAATCACGACCGGATCATTCGAGAAAGGATCGATCACGAGCACCTTGCTATGAATGATCGCGTGTCCAACCTTGCTGAGAAACTCGGCGCGTGTAACTTCCTCCGCAAACTTCGCGAACCGGTGTTTTACTCCTTCAGGTTGAATGATATTCAACTGAACTCGTTTGCGCTCGGTTCCGTTGACGAGCTGTACATCTACCTGCGACTCATCTCCGAGACCTTTCGGCAATGTACTGACTACCCCGCGCACGTATAGATCGGGCCTTTCGGAAAGTTTTGAGATGGTGCTCAAGAGTCCCTTCGCGCCGGGCATGAACATCAGAAAGAGAATCCCTTCGCGCGCCTTGTTCACTTCCGCTTCCAGCGCCGCAAGATCCACGCTCTTGCTCGTACGAGTGAACCAAACAATGCTCCGCACGCTGCCCGCTACATCTTTACCAATCGCTTTTGCTTGACTGTTTGCCGCTATAAACGGCTTCGGAAATTCGCTCCTGGCTTCTCGCAGTGCGTGCCATTGCTTGAGGTAAACCGCCGCGACGTCGGGATTCTCGATCAGGATGCCGTTGTTGACCTGGGTGCACAGACCTGTCGGCGCCCAATTTGTGCTACCCGTCCAAACGCTTACCGGCTTGCCTTTCTTGTCGGTGCGAACGAGGAACTTGTTATGACCAAGCGCGCCGGGCGAGATGAAGCGGTCCTTTCTTTCTACTTTTACGTCAACACCTTTCTTGAGCAATCGTTTGCGAGCGTCCTCGTTTTCATCGCGACGCCTGGCTTCTTCGGCAGTTTCGCCCTTCTTCTTTTGCACCGATCCGTTCGCCAGCACGACGTTGGCGTTGCTCTTTAGTTTTTCGAGGGCGCCGATCAACTCATCGTCGCTCAGCTCAAACAACGCGGCAAAAACCTGACCGCCAGTCTTCAAGGCCGTGTCCAGTTCTTTGAGCAGGGCCAGGCGCAAATCTCCGGAGAGAAAGTGTCGTATGGTCTGATCGTCTTTATCTTTAATGGTGTCTTTGAACTGGTCGAGGGAGAGCTTCCGTTCTTTCAGAAAGCGCGTCATGAACTGCGACATCACAAAGCCACGGTTGAAGAATGGCTTGAATTGTCCTTTGGACGTACCGAGCACGCGCGACTCGCTAAACTCGCTGGCTTCTGATTCGAGTTGTTCGAGCTCTCCGGCGACGTTTCTGATCATCGGTATGATTCGATAGGAAACGGTGTCGCCCGTCTCGGCGTCGTGGTCGGTCCAGGAGAATCTTTGGAAGGGCCATTCGGTTGATGGCTTGATGAAGGGTCCCTTTCCGTTGGCCTTGCCATTAGTGAGTGTGGGGGCCTTTTCATTTTCAAACCCGGTACGATTCGGAAGAAAATCTTCTTCGGTTTTCTTCTTACCTTTGCGCTTGATGCGACGCTGGATTGCAAAACCACGGCAGTCGGGAATCGGTTTAGGAATACTCCAGAACAGAAGTGCATCGTCTTCATTAACGTAAACTTTAAGTTTGATTGACATGAGAAGCTCCTTCGGGATGAAAGGGCTACCGAGGACACCATTGCTGGTGCTAAAGGATCGAGTCTGGGCGGGACTGTGGCGAAGCCTATGCCTGCGACGGCGGAGTGTCAAGGCTTCGATCGTGTGAGTGGTGTCTTATTTGGAGAATCTTCTCAGCGGTTCTCTGCGCCCTCTGCGTTTGAGTTGCCGTTTTAACGCAGAGAACGCTGAGATACGCTGAGGACGCAGAGAAAAATAGTTCGATTAAAGACACTACCATCGTGTGTTCCGAGTAACCTCCGGGATTTCGAATTTTTGTTAGAGTGACAGATCTGAATGAAAAAAATTATCCTCCTTTTCATTGGCTCCTTTTTGGTTACGGCTGTTTTTTCGGCGTCTCTGAAAGTTTTCTTCCAGACGGTTAGCTGGCGAGAGGTTCTGATCAAGGGACTCTTGATCCCGTGCTTTACCTGGACCATCCAGCTACTGCTGTCTGCTGCTTTTTTGGATGGGACAAGTCGATTGAGGTATTGGAATCGACTCGGGTGGGTCTGTTTGATCGGATCGATCGCGCTGCTGCCCGCGGCGTTCTATAACCTTCTCACTTCGCAACCGTGGGTGTGGGTGTCAATCGTCAATGTACTGGCGAGCGTGGTGTTGATGGCGATAACGTTACACATACTGTTACGCCGCGATGGCTTTCGCTGGCACTGGACGCTTAGTTGGGTGGTACTGATCGTCATCAACATGTCGCTTTATCTATCGTCTGTTCATCTCCTCTAAGCGTGCACTTTTCGTTCGTTAACACGCGTCGCTGTGGCCGAATCGTTGCGGTCGTCGCGCCAGGTGGGGTGATTGAAGTGAATCACAAAGTCGCCGTTATAGGAGGCCACTGCGCTATCAAAAGTCAGCCGGCCAATACGCCTCCAATTATTGAAGCGAACGTTTGTTGAAAGTGCCGAGCCGTGACTTGAACCTTCATCTGTAACTTCGATATCGAATCGCAGTGTGCGCTTCGGAGTTGCGTCGCCTCGATCGTAAATCTGCGCCATCACTTCATCTCGAAAATCCAGCGCGTCGCCTTCGATCTTCGGTTGATCGGTCGCCACTAAGAGCCTCATAAACCTCGGAGCGCGCGTGGGCTCGTTAGCCGGCTTGCCCAATTCCGCGATTTGATAGAGCTGACGTTCTCCGGGCTCCTTGTCGACCTTTTGAAAAACGAGGCCGGTAATCAGCAGGATTGGCGTGCCGCGAGCGCGTCGCAGCGCATGTACATCGGGTGCGTTTCGCAATTCCGCATCGTTGATATAGTCCGTGCGGTCGCCGCCGATATCCTGTTGCGTAAAAAAGCTCGCAGTGCGTAACGGCTGTGTGTGATTCGCGTCGGTGGTGGGAAAGAGCTTGCCCACCAATGCCAGCGAGCGTGTATGACCACGGCGCGTCTCGGTACAGCAAGTAGAATAACGTCCGATCAGCAGCGCTTCGCTGCCTTTGCGGAAGTAGCCGGAGTATTCCGTTTCTTCTGTAATCTGCCACCGCCCGAAGAGACAAACGCCGTTTGGATGCAACAAGCGCCGGAAACCTTTTCCGTTCGTGCCCCAGCGCAGATCAGCATGAGAATCAACGGTGCGAGCAACGGCAAGTTTAAAAAGGTATCGTTTGCCAAATGACAAAATACCTTTCAGCACGCTCCGAGTGGTGACCTTGTAAGTTGGCAGCGGCGCGGAGCCCCACACTTGTTGATAAGGGTTCGCGAAGACGGCATCGCGAACTTCGGCAAACCGGGATCCATTGTAGGCGCGATCCTGATCGGTGATAGCTTCGATTCCGTAGTCTGCGGTTTTCATATGATCTGCTCCTGAAGGCGAGGCGAAGGCGACCATATTCTATTGGTAAGTGCTCGATCCTGCCAGAGAAATTGGCAGAATCACCGTTGGACCAGGTCAACAGTACCAACTTGCGGTAACTGGTGACCCGGTCCAGGCCGGAGTTATGGGTTTATGGCAACACGTAACACTGGACACCTTCGAGGTACCAGCCCAGGTTACCGGTTCCTAACTCATTGAAGTTGGTTGTGTAGAAGTGGTCCTGGGCGTTCGGCTCATAGTAACGATACAGAGGAATCGTCCCGGATACTTGGTTGGGGAAAACATAGGCCTCAATCCTTTCAAACTGGTAACACGGCAAACCTGATCCAGGCTCGCTCGGGTTAGTCGTGTAGAAGTGGTCACCGTTGTCAGCGCAGTAATAACGTTTCAAAGGAACGGTGCCGGAGATTTGCGAATCGTAGACATGGCCTTCGACGTGCTCGAACACATATCCATTGGCGCCATTTCCTAATTCGCCGAAGTCGATCGTGTAGTAATGGTTGTAGATCGACGAGTTCCAGTAGCGGTAGAAAGACCGCGTTGGAACCCCTTGCTGAGACACGAAGACTGTCTGCCTGAAAACATTGTCACCGATGGTTATCGTGCCGTTACGGGGCGGACCACCGTTGCTCGACACAAAGAAACCGACGGTTCCGTTATTCTGGTTGGCACTGGTCACGAAAATGAAAGAAGTATTGGAGGTCGCAGTCCAATTGCAGCCCCCAGGATTGTTTACGAAGACTGTCGCGGATCCTCCGCCACTAAAAAAAGAGAAACTGCTAGGCGAGACGGAGAGGTTGGAGCAGTCTTGTTGAGGAACTAAACTCGCACCCGACGATGGTGGAGCGACCCGGCTGGACCACAAAACTGCCGCAGCAAGAACCAGCGAGATCATTAACATTCGAGCAAACGTAGATTTCATTTCTAACTCCTTGTGAATGGGTGCTCAGTATCCTGTCAGGCCGGATAGAGAGCAGGTTGAGTGATATTCTGGTGAGCACTCTTACGGAGGTCGGGTTCGTTGAGGCGCAACAGACGTTGCGTGAACCTGACCGTGCGGGCAAAGTTCGTACCGAAACAAACAACAGGGTTTCAGTTGCAGATTAGGTTTGGAGTGTGGACAGAAAGAGACAAAAGCGTCGACATTAGGCAACACGTACCGTTGAAATCTCTGCGGCCCTCTGCGTATCTCTGCGGCCTCTGCGTTGGAATAACCCTTTAACGCAGAGACCGCAAAGATACGCAGAGATCGCAGAGTGATCTAAATAAAGGCGCTACCGCACGCGGATCTTCACTTTCTTTGTCCCGACTTTCCCCTGACTGTTCGTCGCGGTTAGGGTGATGGTGTGCTCTCCGCGCGACAAAGGCCTGCTGGTCTTGAGGTGTCGACCGGCTCCGAGCACTCCGTCGCGATTCGAGGTCCATCTCAGGCGGGCTGACGGAAGTATTTCTTCACGCGGATCGTAGGCGGCGCCTGTGAATTCAGTGCTCTGCCGGCTGCTTATCACGTCGTTGTTACGCAGGCGAAGTATCGTCACCATCGGCGCCTGCTCTTTAACCGTAAACGCAGCCGACTCTGCTTCCGTGGTGTTCACCCCATCAGTCGCTCGCACGCGCACGCGTGCTTTGGTTGACCCCGCGAGCATTCGCGTATCGATCGATACAGATTGTTTGGTTACATCCGTCGCGATCGGGATCCAACGCTGATCGTTACCGTTGTTGTAAAAAACGGTGAACGTCAGGCCGTCATTATCCGCATCGCCGGCCTGCCAGGAGACGGCGCCGTTCGCGCCCCAACTTTCGCCGGCCCGTGGGCCAATTATGCGGAGCGTAGGTTTATTCGCACTGACAGCCCGAGTGGCCAGCACCGTTTGATTTCGTTTCAATACGATCTGCTTCGTGCCTGCTTTCCAGGGCACGAATTCGCTGAACGCAACTACCGGCAGATCATTGATCGGCTGGGCATCGAAGCGATAGTTCAGCAGCGTTTGTCCCGATGCATTAAGTAAGTCGACACTCAGATCGCCGCTGGCGCCCGAGCCTTTAGCGTACGCCGTACGGGTGATGTGAAATGGACCAAGCGTCGCAACGCCGGATTTAATGCTGCCACGAATCGCGATCTTGTCTTCCGCTGCCTGGGGCGGGGCTGGCGCTGCCTGTATCTGGAACGTCTTCATCAGCCCGTTGTAGGTGAACGGCGATGTCCAACTGAATGAGTGATTCGCACTATCGTTAGGCCTACCATAAGACATGAAGTCATGTGCATGTTTAGCACCGTCGACCGGGTTACCGGGATTGACGACGAACGGAGTGCCATTCCAACCTTCAGTCCCGATCGCAAAACCCGGCTCGCCAATGCCGCCATGAGCATAAGGAAAGTCCGGATCTGTCGGTGGCATTTCACTGTGGGACGTGCTGACGTGCTTGCGCCCAAAGCTGTGGGCCAACTCTTGTGCCCAGATAGAGCCATACTTTTCGGGATCACCTGCTGCCGGCGTGTCCTCAGTTGCACGGATGTCACCATAAGCTACATTGCCCGGCATGTAGGCGACGCCGCCACTCCCACTTGGTGCAACACCAAGGATGCGCGTGTCGCCAGGCAAGGTGTTACCCGGCTGGGATAAGAGATCGTCGAGGATGTTCTGGAGGGCAAACAACATGCGGTCGTTGTCTCGCGGCAACTGTAATCCCGTCGTTCGCTGTGGCAGCAGCGTTAAGTTGATGCCCGACGTGTCCGTTGGGAAATTGCCTGTAAGTGGAAAGACATTGTTGAGATACCCGAGACCGTTCAGCAACGAGGCGCCTGTATCGGCGGTCCGGTTTCCGGGTGTGTAAAAGAAAGGCACAACAACAAGATTCAGGGGTCTCACGGGATTAAATCCTGCCTGCCACTGCTTGCATCCATCGCACACCAGCGTCTTGCCGCCAACTCCGTCTACGAACAGTCGTTCCACACGGAAATTTGTGAGGCCCTGTTGTGAAAAATCCGGAGTCAGGATGAAATTCAAACTCTTGGTTGAATCCCTGCGCTTGGCCTTTAGGTCAGTGGAGTTGTCGATGGTGATCGGGCCTATGGACTGAGCGAGAAACGGAGTATTGCCGCCCTGGCGAAACCCTGAGATGTCAGCGCGCACATTCGTAATGGCCGGCAATCCGCCGGTCGTACTGAAATACAAACGCACTCCCGTAGGTTTACCGGCGATGAGCGGCACACTGTTGTTCACATCCTGCGTAGCTTGCGTGATTTCCATGCCGAGGAGTTTGACCACGGTGCCTCCGGCGATTGGTGTGTAAGTAACAATACCGCTGGCCCGACCTGTTCCATGACAGTTATGGACCGTGACTGTCACCGTGTTTGTCCCGGGAAATAACGACTCATTGACGTGCGTCGCTCCAAACGGCGCAGAAAACGTCGGCTGTATTAAGACGCCGAGGAGACTGCTGACTTTCGTGCCGCCGGTTGCCTGAACTGTCAGGGTTGCAGAGTCGAGAGGCGCCTGGGTTGATACTGAGCCTTGCAGCAGAAAATCGTTGAGCTGCGTAGTCACATTGCCGGTTGGCTGGAGCAGAGTGACTTGCGGATCAGCCGTCGCGGTACAGACCGGCGGTGGTCCGGCGGTGTCGAATTCAAAGTCATCGAAGACAAGCCCGTTGTTGAAGGTGTTTGGACCATCAAAGCTGACGACGACCTGCTTGATGTTGGCACTGGCGGAGATCACCTCGAGTGGCACCTGAATCGGAACTGGTGCGCTGCTCGGGCCAAGCATCACTATTTTTTGGACGACGATTGCGCCGCTGCTGTTGAGCGCCTTCATAAGCACTGGTAGCGCCGGACTAATCTGCGACGTGAAGCCGACGAAAACCTTCACACGTCGTTGCGGAGTGGTGAAAGTAACGTTGAGCGGTGACCTGCAAAACTCGGTAGCGAAACAGAGCTCGATCGCCTTTGTGCCCGAGTGTGCGAGTCCGGGCGCGGAATCGCGGTTCAGCGGGAAATTGAACGTGGCGCCTTTATTCTGATACTGCGTTGAGAGCAGTCCGCCGGGAACATCGTCAAACGTCAGCACAACCTGGCCACGAGTGGGAGGTGCGAAGAAAAGCAGGGCAACTGCGATGATTGGCAACAAACTGCCGGCGTGTGGTCGTGACATACAGGTCTCCTGGGCGAAAATTGATACCTCTGACCTATATGTAAAAGAGTGAGGAAAACGTTAGGAGTGCGCCTGAACTAAACCGACGCTGCCTCAGTGTGCGGCTGCTCGATGTCCTCAACGATGGCGCGAAGGAGTTCCGCCACGCTCCACGCCTGCGCAACGCAACCGCGCGGGGCGTGGGGCGCATCTCCATCGAAGATTTCAGAGACTTGGCCGACGCCGGCTTCGTGCAAATGCGGCTGAAAGTTCTCCAGCCACATTGCTGCAAACTTTCTTCCGGCTTTCCTGCCAAAGATTTTGAAGTAAGCGGTGATGTATGGACCAATCAGCCAGGGCCACACGGTACCCTGATGGTACGCGCCATCACGGCTAGCTGGACCACCTTCGTACCGGCCAATGTAATTAGGATCTGATGGTGAGAGCGTGCGGAGACCGCGCGGTGTTAACAATTCACGTTCGACGACTTTTAGAATACTCACAGCTCTATCTTTGGAGACCATGGTGTTCGTCAGACTGATCGCCATCACCTGGTTTGGTCTGATCGACCCATCTCGAATCTCACCGTTTATCACATCGTAAAGACAACCGGCTTGCTCGTTCCAAAACAGCTTATTGAAACTAGCCCGCGCCTTGTTTGCCATTGCGCTGTATTGCTGTTTTGCGTTTGGCTCACTGAATCTCGCCGCGAGGTTTTCCATCACGCGCAAGGCGTTGTACCAGAGCGCCTGGATCTCGACGGGCTTTCCATGCCGCGGTGTGACTACCCGGTCGCCAACTTTCGCATCCATCCAGGTCAGTTGCACACCGGGCTCGCCCGCAAAAAGTAACCCATCCTCATCAACGTGAATTTGATAACGCGTGCCTCTTACGTGCCAGTGAATGATGTCCTGTAGCACCGGATACAGATTTGTTCTGACAAACTCATAGTCGCCGGTGTACTGCACGAATGAACGCACCGCCTCGAAGAACCACAGCGTTGCATCAACAGTATTGTATTCCGGTGCTTCGCCTGCATCCGGAAACCGGTTTGGCAACATGCCTTGATCGACGTGCGTTGCAAATTCCGCGAGAATGTCCTTCGCGATGTCAGGGCGTCCATTTACGAGCGTCAGGCCAGGTAGTGCGATCATCGTGTCGCGGCCCCAATCGGCAAACCAGTGGTAACCCGCGATGACGGTTTCGCCTTTTTGGCGAGCCGCGATGAATTGATCCGCCGCGGTTCTCAAGAGACAGGGCAACTCATTCGCATGTGGATTGATAGTTGAGCGTCTCTCGATCTCTGTCTCGCGATAGCGGTCAGCCTTCGTGATCTGATGTCGCTCAGTGGAAGCGATGATGCTGATCTTCTTCGTCGCATTCAAATCGAATGTCAACGCACACGGGCTAAACAGGTCTTCCGCAAAATCTAATCCACGTTCCTGCTCAATCGCGTATTGGAAGTTGCGATACCAGAATCCATTCGGATCTATGCCGGCCGGATCGTGCGCGAGATGGAGCGTAGGAAGATCTCCGTAAGGCTTAAACCTTACCTGTCCCGGCTCGATTTCAATGTGTGGATTGAGTGCACTGTTTTCATGAGTCGTGCCGTGATAATCACGGAACGCGATAAGTGGGCGAACTTCCAACGTAATGTCATGATTATTGTGCTCTACTTCGTACTGAACAACTGTGGTGTTCTCTCCCTGGACCATGAAAACGGATTTCTCCAGCCGCACGCCTTCGATCTCATAGGTAAATCTCGGAAATGGGTCCAAACGAAAGCCAGTCTGATAATTGAAGCCCTGCGGATGTATCACGCCCGGATATTGATTCGACGACAATTCATAACACCGGCCATTGATCAATAGCGTCTCTTCAAGTTTCGAGAGCAGGACAAATCGACCGACCGGCGGCTTCGTGGCCGCAACAAGTAGCCCGTGATAGCGGCGAGTATTCAGTCCAGCGACGGTGGATGAGGAAAATCCGCCGATTCCATTCGTTTCGACCCATTCGCGAGTCAAGGCAATGTTTAGATCGCGGCAGCCTTCCTGATCGAACTCAATCATAGCTCCGCCACCTCGCAGAACACCTTGATTGCGCCGTTAGGATTAGTAAGCTTCGCGAACAAGTCCTGATAATTTTCCAGGCCGCGAACGGGATGAGTTAATAAACGTGAAAGCCAGCCGGGATACTCGGCCTCGGCCTGGGCCAGATCTTTGACGCCCATTTCGAAATATTCGCGATTCGCATTAACGGTCCCAACCATCACCTTGTTACCAAGCACGAACTCAAGATTGATCTTGTCAGCCGGAACCTCGACTTTGCGATCGCCGCCCGTGACGCTAGACAGTACCAACACACCGTTTTTCCCGAGCGCTTGCATACTGTCGAAAACGACTGGCGAGAAACCGGTGGCTTCAAAGATGATGTCAAACGGCCCGTACTCCTTTGCGCCTTCAAGAATCGACAGCTCCTCCGTCGATTGATACGTGGCGCCAATCGCGTCGATCAGATCGGAATTCAGATACGGTTTTGGTGTTTTGCCAAACGTTGTCACCTGCAAACCTTTGAGACGCAGGACCAGCGTGGCAAGCAGACCAATCGTGCCCGCACCCATGACTGCCGCACGCTTCGGTTTCCACACTTTCAAGCGGCGTTGAATCTCGTACGCCTGGGCAATACCTTTCTCAACGACGGTTGTCGGTTCAAGCAGCACGCCCACTTCTTTAAGACCTTGAGGTATTTTCACGATGAAATCAGCGTCGTCGACGTAATACTCGCTCATGTAACCGTGGCGCAGGTTGATGCCACGCTCGAAGTACGTGTCGTCGGTCGTCATGTCGTTTGTGCCGATGAGGTCGTAGATGCTCGAGCCCGGGCGGCGTACAGTCGCTACTACATAATCGCCGGGCTTGACCTCGATCACGTTTGGACCAACTGCTTCAACTTGCCCGAAACTCTCGTGACCGATGATCAGGAAATCGTACCCGTGCGGCGCCTGGCCATACTCGGCAGCGTTGATTTCTTTGTCTGTTCCATCCACGCCGACGCGCAGTACGCGCACCAGCACGCCGCGTCCATTTGGTATGTCACCAACGTTGGGCGCCGGCAGCTCGGTCAGGTGAACTGTATTAGGTTTTCCGGGCTTAACTGCGATTGCTTTCATGCTGACTCCTTTAGCTGGCAGACATTGCGAGTTCTGATTGCACTCCGATGCGAGCGAGAGCTGACAACACTCGATTTGGCTCACCGAGATCGCTCCAGCCGACGTCTCCTACTCTCATCACCATCAAATCTTCTGGTCTAACGGCGAGCACCTGATGAGAGAAGTTAGCGTCTTCGATGTGTGAATAGAGCTCGGCGAGAGCGTTGTGTTCAGTCGCAGTTTCGAACGTCGAGGTGATGGTTGCGAAGGCCGCGTACATTTCCGGCATCGCAGCCCGCGTCATTCTTAGTAACGCATCCACGCGTCCGACCATCACGAAACTATTCCACAGACAGCCGCGCTCCATGAGGGAAGTTGCCAGATTCAAACTCGGCTTTTCCCAAAACTTGCTGACTCGTGTAATCGATTTTTGCGCGCCAGCGAGAATGGACGGCTGCGGTTCAATCCATCCGTATTCAGTTTCCGGCGCTGTTGGGGTGATTCCCAGGAGCATCACGGTCTCTGGCTGGATCTCCACCGCGTCAATCGCTACATCGATGTGCGACATGAATTCTTCGTCGTCAGCGAAAAAGTGATCGGAGGGGAAGAGGGCAACGACGGCTTTTGGCGATCTCGCTGCGACCCGCATCAAGGCGTAAAGAATCGCGGGCGCTGTCCCTTTGTTCGCGGGTTGTTCGAGAAGGAGATTTCCAGGAATTTCGCCCGCGAGTGATTCATAAAATCGCCGGTGCTTCTGCGTGAGAACGATCATCGTTCTGTTGGGCTCAAATGATAAAGCGACTCTTCGCCTGGTCTGGTTTAGAAGAGTGCTGCCTCCGATAACCGGCACGAACTGTTTGGGGCGATTGTCACCGGTTATCGCGCGCGTCATCGATTGCAAACGCGTTCCATCTCCACCTGCTAGTATCACTGCCCATCGATCTCTCATGTTGTTGTGTCCTTCTGTTGGGGTTCGCCAAACAATCATGAGTCGCGCCACGAAATGAATCCTTACAAACAGGGCCACAAAAAGGCACAAAAGAAAAAGTTCAGAGTTCAAGCTTTAGCTTGCTCCCTGCAGCCCGAGACCACAGCCTAAAGGCTGAACTCTGAACTGGCTTTATTCGCCGCTTTGTTGGAGAAGCTTGGCGACCAGACCGGTCCAACCTGTTTGATGACTGGCGCCTACGCCTGAGCCATTGTCGCCGTGGAAGTATTCGTGGAAGGGAATCAGATCGCGCCAGTTAGGATCAGTTTGAAACTTTTCGGCAGCGCCAAAGACCGGCCGTCGTTGCTCGTCGTCTTTCAAGAAAATGCGTGAGAGTCGTTTTGAGATCTCGCCTGCGACTTCCCACAGCGTCAGCATCTGACCAGAACCAACCGGGCACTCAACTTTAAAATCTTCGCCGAGATAGTGGTGAAACTTTTGCAGCGACTCGACCAGCAGATAGTTCAACGGAAACCAGATTGGACCACGCCAGTTTGAATTGCCTCCAAACAATCCGGTGCTCGATTCCCCCGGCTCGTAATCCACGCGATGCTGCGTGCCATTTACCTGCAGCAGGTACGGCTGATCCTTGTGGAAACGCGAGATCGCACGGATGCCGTATGGCGAAAGAAACTCATTCTCATCGAGCATGAATCGCAAGACACTGCGCAGTTGATCCTGGCTCACGATCGACAGCAGACGCCGTTCAGCATTTCCCGGTGTGCGCATGCACGCGACATTCGCCGTCAGGTCGGACCGGTTTTGGATGAACCACTCCATTCGTCGTTTGAAATCGGGCAGACGATCGAGCAGCTCCGGTTCCAGTGTCTCGACAGCAAACAACGGGATCAAACCGACCATCGAGCGAACCTTCATGGGAAACGGTTTGCCTTCGGGCAAATGCAACACGTCGTAGAAAAAGCCGTCCTGTTCGTCCCACAACCTGATCTCATCATCGCCACGGTTGTTCATCGCATGGGCGATGTAGAGAAAGTGTTCCCAGAATTTGCTGGCGACGTCTTCATAAGACGAATCTTCTTTCGCGAGCTCCATCGCGATCGCAAGCAGATTCAACGCGTACATCGCCATCCAACTGGTGCCATCCGATTGAGCGATATGCCCGCCAGTCGGCAGTGGCGCACTGCGATCGAAAACGCCGATGTTATCGAGACCAAGAAAGCCGCCCTGAAAGATGTTCATCCCGTCGGCGTCTTTGCGATTGACCCACCACGTGAAATTCAGCAGCAACTTCTTGAACACACGTTTGAGAAAAACAGTGTCGCCGACCCCGCGGCGTTTCTTCTCGATCTTGTAAACACGCCATGCGGCCCACGCGTGAACCGGTGGATTCACATCACCGAACGCCCATTCGTAGGCAGGCAGTTGCCCGTTCGGGTGCATGTACCATTCGCGTAGCATCAGGATGAGCTGGTCTTTGGCAAATTCAGAATCAACGAGGGCCAGTGGCACGCAATGAAACGCAAGATCCCAGGCCGCATACCACGGATACTCCCATTTGTCGGGCATCGAGATGACGTCGGCGTTGTAAAGATGTTTCCATTCATGATTACGACCGCGCGCACGTTCTGCGGGAGGCTTGGGAGTCGCCGGATCACCATCGAGCCATTGCTCGATTACGTAGTGATAGAACTGTTTGGACCAGAGCATGCCGGCGAACGCCTGGCGCATCACGAGTCGTGCATCGTGTGAAAGATGTTTCGGAATGACGGTTTGATAGAAGTCGTCCGCTTCGTGAATACGATCGTTGAAGATCTTGTCAAAATCCGCGAAAGAGTTCTCTGTCTTGTCTGTTAAGCGCAAACGGATCGTTGTAGATGCGTTGGCCGCAATGGTGAGCTTGTAGTTCGCTGCTGCTTTTGTGCCTTTATGCTCGGGATTAACCGCTTGCTGATTGCCGTGAACGATGTATTCGTTGATTCCGTCTTTGAAGTAATGGGACCCGTTTGTGAAGTTGAAGAGACGCTGTGTATTTGTATCGTTCTCGGTAAAGAGCAGCTCAGGTGTGCCGTCACAATACAACCAGCGTTTCTCGACTCCATCGTGGTTTAACTCGATAACACTCTCGCTCGTACCGCGCAGCCACGGCTTCGCAGTGCCGTTCTGATTCCATGACCACGTATTACGAAACCAGATCGTGGGAAGAAGATTGAGCGAGGCTGCCTCCGGGCCGTGATTCGTCACCGTAATTTTTATGAGAATGTCTTCAACCTCAGCTTTCGCATATTCGACAACGACATCGAAGTAGCGATCATCATCGAAAACACTCGCGTCGATCAGCTCAAACTCCGGCGCCAGCTTTCCGCGCTGCCGGTTCTCAGCAATCAGTTGGCCGTATGGAAACTCTGCCTGCGGATACTTGTACAGATACTTCATGTACGAGTGAGTGGGAGTTGAATCGAGGTAGAAATAATATTCCTTGACGTCTTCGCCGTGATTTCCCTCGTTGCCAGTCAACCCGAAGAGCCGTTCTTTCAAGATCGGATCGCGACCATTCCAAAGCGCGATTGCGAAACAGATCTTCTGATGGCGGTCGGAGATGCCGGCAATTCCATCCTCGTTCCAACGATAAGCGCGCGAGCGCGCGTGATCGTGCGGGAAGTAATCCCAGGCCGTGCCGTACGCACTGTAGTCCTCACGCACTGTGCCCCACGCACGTTCGCTGAGATACGGTCCCCAACGCTTCCAGTGCTTCGTGCGCTTTCGCGCTTCTTCCAGTCTTTTTTCTTCAGCAGTCATGGTCCTATTTAGCTTTCCTGGACCGGGTCAGTACAGGGAGCGGTAGCGACCTGGTCAACCATTGGAGTCAAAATCGTTAGGAGATATCGCAGTCTGATCACAGACCAGGTCGCTACCGCTCCCTGTACTGACCCGGCCCAAGTGCGATTCCTATCTCTCGAACAGCGCCATCACGTGGCCGTCTGGATCGCGCGCTAACAAACCTTTGCTGAATCCCAAACTCTTTTCACTTAGCGTCACGACTCCAGGCGACACGAAGCGTGAATTTTCTGCAAGCAATCGCTTCGCAAACGTATCAGCAGTGTTAACGATCAATGTGGTCTGCCAGTGAAAGAGATCTGGCGCGCGCGTATCTGCCGGTGTGGGCCGCCCATCGCGCGGCGCAAGGTATTCGAGGAATTCGATGCCAGGCCCCCCGCTGGCTGCTCGAAGACTCGTTATGCGTAACCTTGCGCCGAAGACGTTGTTGAGATGTTCCTGCTCGGTGCCGTAGTTCTCGCTCGTGCCGGCGACATGCAGACCGAGTGCATCTCTATAAAACTTCAGACTCGCTTCGGTGTCGCTGATAACGATCGCAGTGTGATCGATGCCGAGAAACAGCCTGTCTTTCTTCTGCCACTTCTGGTCGCCTTTGCCTTCCGGGAATTGCAGAATCTCGAGCCAGTGTTTGTCCGGATCGCGGAAGTAAAAAGCCTTGATGCCGCCCGCGTTCTTGTTCCAATCCGGAAGACGTTGTGGACCAGTCGAGGCATGTTCGACTTTGTTCTGTCGCAGCAGTGCATAAGCTTTGTCCATATCGCTGGTGATGATCGCGATATGCTGAAACCAGCGATCGTTGCTGCGTGAATCAACCGGAACCGGCCGGCCTTTCGGCGCCAGGTATTCCGTCAACTCGATGAGCTCGTCGCCGAGTCGCATTCGCACTACGCGCATTCGCAAACCAAAAACGCCCTGTAGACGTTCATAATCCTCACCCGTTATTTCGACATCAGAAACTTTCTCGAACGACAACACACGCGAATAAAAATCGACGGATGCATCCATATCCGAAACCGTCATGCCGATCGCGCCCACCTGTTCGACGAGGGGAACAGTCACGTCGCCGGCGAGGAGGGGGACGCGCGTACTACTATTGAGAGCACGCGCGTCCGTCGGCAGGTACTGGACGAAAATGCCCAGCGTCAGTAGTAAACCGAGAACTATTGCTTTCGTCCGCTTCATTTCATTCGCTCCAACAGGTGATCACCGACGCGCAGTGCGTTGGCCATGATCGTGAGTGCCGGATTTACTGCGCCGCTCGAGGGAAAGAAACTCGCATCGACGACGTAAAGATTGTCGAGCTCGTGTGCTTTGCAATTACGATCGAGTGCTGACGTTTTCGGATCGTCGCCAAAACGCACGGTGCCGTTCTGGTGCGCGACTGCCGCGAGTGGAAGACGCTGGCCGAGATAAAGATTCCGCGCGAATAAGCCTTGGTGACACTCGTGCCCGTGAACGTCGCAGTTCGTTTGCTTCATCGCTTTCTGCAACTGAGCCTTCAGTCGGTCGTGACCTTCGACGTTGTTTAGCTTGTAGCTGACGCGGATCTGCCCATCGCGATCGATAGTGACGCGATTGTCCGCGTCGGGAAGATCTTCGGAAGTTAGCCAGAAGTCGAGCGAGTGCTGGGCCATCAAATCGAGCGTCCATCCCGGAGCTATCGCCGGCGCGCCCGCCTTCAACGTGTCGGCATCAAGCTTGCCGACGAACGAGATGTGGCCCATCGGATAATCCCAATCCCTCGAACCGAAATAGAAGTCGTTGATCGCGAGTGTCTTTTGAAAGATGGTCGGGTTGGGGCATTTCGAAAGCGCCATCAGCACTGAATTGATGTGGCCCATGTAGTGACGACCGACAACATCGGATCCGTTGGCGAGACCGTTTGGATGACTGTCATTCGCCGATCGCAACAGCAAGGCGGCAGAGTTCACAGCGCCACACGAGACAACGACGATGTTGCCCGAGTACTCCTCGCGAACGCCATTTCGATCGACGATCACCTTGCTGACTTCGCGAGCGTTTCCGTTGGTCTCGAGACGCAGAACCTTCGCGTTCGTGATTAAAGAAACATTCTCATGTTCGAGTGCAGGATCGACACAGATCGTCTGCGCATCTGACTTCGCGCCGATCAAACACGGATGACCGTCGCACGTGTTGCAGCGAATGCAGAGACTCTTCTGCGCGTTCTGTTCGTTGATCCGAATCCCGAGAGGCACGTGAAAAGGTCTTAAACCTGCCCGTTCGAGATCGTCATGTAAATGCTGAATGCGTTGCTCGTGACTGACCGCCGGGTATTTGTAAGGCGCGCTGGACCAGGGCTCCGTTGGATCCTCACCGCGGTTACCGTGTACCTGATAAAGATGCTCGGCTTTCGTGTAATAAGGCTCCAGCTCATCGTAGCTGATGGGCCAGGCAGGCGAAATTCCGCCGTGATGCCGGATCTCACCAAAGTCTTCCTTTCGCAGACGAAAGAGAGCCGCGCCGTAGAACTTCGTGTTACCACCAACGAAATAATTGGTGTGTGGATGAAGCTCCTTGCCTTCGTTGTCGCGCCACGCCTCTTTCGTGTTGTATTTGCCTTCGAGGTTTACGGCGCGCGTGCTCCAGTTGTCCTTCTCACGCGGAACGTAATCGCCGCGCTCGAGGAGAAGAATCTTCTTGCCCGAGGGCGCGAGGCTGTAAGCGAGTGTGCCACCGCCCGCGCCCGTGCCGATGATGATTACGTCATAGTGATTCATGGTGGGCTCCGGCTGCTGAATTTACTGCACGTTCATGGATTGCATTGACGAGTTCAACGGCGCTGTGCCGAAGTTCACACTGAAACGTTTGCACCAGATCGTGACGGCGCGATATTTCGCGAGGTCTGCATTCGCCGGCAATTCGTAGTTCTGATCGCCAATATTCCCTTTCAAGGTACCGAGGTCCACGAATCCTGCCTTCGTAACCGTGTCGTTGTCTTTGGCGTCCTGTGCGGCGACGAGATAAACGTGAACGTCTGGACCATTGGACGTGGCGAAATTCGTCAGACGCAGCGTCTTCTTGCCGTCGGCGAGTTGAAACACCGCAGCCATGCCCTTCGTTTCATGCGCGCCGCTGTGAAACTCTCCCGTGGCGAGCTGGCTGTTGGCTGCTGCTGCGGTCGGAAACTGTTCGTTAACTTTTTGATTGATGAAGAGCCGTTCGGGCCGAAACGCATACCACGCACCGAAACCGGCGATGATTATCGCGAGTAAAGTGACTTTCAATCTGTTCGACATGCTTTGCAAATCTCCTCTCAGATTTCGTAACCGATTGTTGGTCGCGGTGCGGGCGAAATCCTTACAAGCTAATTTCAGGCGGCGGCAGCCCGGCGGGAAAACCAGTTAGCTTCGAGCAGGTGTCTCAGCTTTATGCGGCTGCGATGAAGCAGCACCCAGAGATTATTTGGTGTGATGTCCAGGATTTCGCAGATTTCAGTTGACGTGAGACCATCGATTTCCCTGAGCGTGAATGCAATCGACATCTGCGGCGGCAACTGTGATAGGCAGTGCTCAAAAGTCTCCCAAAATTCGCGCGACTCCAAAGCCTGAACAGGCCAGGTCATAGGCGCCTGGTCCTCACGCCAGTGACCGCGCCATGGTCCAGACTGTTCGAACCATTCGATCTCGTCGTCTTCCGGTGGCAACTGGAATTGTGCATTCCTCACCGCCCGGCGAAAGTGATCAATCACCTTGTGTTTCATGATCCCTACGAGCCATGTTCTTTCGGAGCTGCGGCCGGCGTGAGAGTGACAAGAACCGACGGCTGCGAGGAGAGTTTCCTGCAATAAATCCTCGGCCACCGCTGCTTCGCGGACGCGCACCAGGGCATATCGATAAAGATAGTTGCCATGACAATCCAACCATTTGTCTGGATCGAGTCCCTGTTGTGTGCTGGTGGTTTGCAAGATCTGGCCTCTCTGAATCGTTAGACGCGAGGGTTGTTACCGGGATGCAGAATTTTTGAGGAGTAGAGTATGCTTTGGCTACTTTTTGATTTCTCTGTGCAACCTCTGTGTTCTCTGTGTCTCTGTGGTTAACTAATTCACAGCAATAACTCACCACAGAGACACAGAGAACACAGAGGTTGCACAGAGAAGAGCTTCTTCCTGGAGAATTGCGGTGGGCTTTCTGCCCGAAGTTGATGACGCTTTAACCGCGGACAGTCTGACGACGCTGAAACGGAACTTCGGATTAGCGCCGAGGATTTATCGTGCGCAAATGATCAGGCCCGATCTGGTGGATGCGCAAGTGCGGTTGTTGGATCGGCTTCTGTTTAGTAAAGGCGCATTAAGCCGCATGCAGAAAGAATTTATTCTGCTTGCTGTCTCGGCTGAGAATAACAACACATACTTTCCCGCGCTGCATTGTCAAACATTGCAGTTTTTGGGCGTAAAACCTGAGCAATCTCAGCAGGTGACAATTGATCACCGCGAAGCGAGTCTGCCGGAATCTGAAGTTGTTTTGCTCGACTTCGCTCGCAAGCTTGCCTCTAATCCGCATTCGTTTACCGAGCTCGATGTCGAGTCGTTACGCAAGTCTGATTTCAATGACGAACAAATATTAGAAGCTGTGTTGATGGTTGGGCTAACTCAACTATTCAACTGCATACAAATGGGTTTGGGTATTGAACCGGACTTCAAACCGCGGATAATTTTTCCGTTAAAAGAAATGAATCCGCCGGACGTTTCAGAGCGTCAAATACCAGAGCCGGAGTTTTCGGGCGAATTTGTGCCGGATGATCCGGATTTTGAGATTGTCGCGCGAGTACGGAATGGGGAAACGGATGCGTTTGAAGAATTGGTTCGCAAGCACGGGCGTCGAGTTTATCGCAGCCTGCTGGGGATCGTCGGTAGTCGGGAGGAAGCCGAAGATGCATTACAAGACGCTTTCTTCAAGGCCTTTCAGCATCTGCCGCATTTCGAAGGACGTTCGAGATTCTCTACCTGGCTGGTCCGGATCGCGATTAACACGGGACTGCAACGAGTAAGAAGCCGAAAAGAATTTGACAGACTTGACGAAGACGATGAAGAATTCAGGCCACGAAACATCCAGGCCTGGACAGAGACTCCGGAAGATTTTTATTCGCGTGAAGAGCTTCGGAGCCTCGTCGAGAGGGAAGTAATGAAGCTGCCGGTAAAATATCGCGTGGCACTGCTGCTTCGAGACCTGGAAGAACTCTCGACTGAAGAAGCGGCGGCTGCGTTGGGCCTTAGTATTCCCGGGCTCAAGGCGCGCGTTTTGCGGGGACGTTTGATGCTGCGGGAGTCAATGGTCCAATATTTCTCAAAAGCCAGCGCGGGCAAATCATGATTAGCTGCCGCGACTTTATCAGCGAGTTGGGTAACCTGCTCGACGAGGATGTAGCGAGTGAGATTCGCGAACAGCTCGAGGCCCACCTGGCCCACTGCAACACGTGTCAGGTGCTTTACGACTCGACGCGCAAGACGCTCCGCATTGTCACTGAGAGTGGATCGTTTGAGTATCCCGAGCCGATCGCTGAGCCGCTGGTTAGTAAGGTTATGGATCGAGTCAGATCGTGTGAGCCTGAATAAGTAGCGATAATCTTTGGTTACAGTGCTACGGCTTTGCTTTTCTCGAGATCGAGTCGAACCTCATAATCCGGGACCGTCCCCAAACCAAACCCGATGCAATTTGCCCACTTCGCCAGCCCGACGCACATGACTGCTTCGAGGATGTGCTGATCGTTGAAGCCGTATGTTCTCAGATCGTCAATATCGTCCTGCGTAATCTTGAGGGGGTGGTTGTTCAGTTTCAGACTGAAGTTCAACAGTGCTTTGTCGACGATTGGCAGATCAGTCGTCATGTGATCGAGCGCGATTTGCTCGGGCTCTGGTCCTTCGATCTTGAGCATGCGAATGATTTCGCAGTGGGCCGTCACGCAGTAAGTGCTGAGGTTGGCGGCGGAACAGACCAGGAAGATGTATTCCTTTTGTTGGCGCGTCAGCGCGCCATCCTTGATTAACGTGGCATCGACAAGCTGCACCTCCGCGTCGATTAGATCGGGCCGCAACGTCTGGGACTTAAAGAAGTTGGGGATGAAACCGTAGTCTTCTTTGATTAATTTAAGTGTGGGATGATCTTCTTCATTGAACGGGGTTTCGCGAATATAAGTCATCGGGGTCACTCCTTTCGGGGAAAGTCCGGAGCGGGCTGTTCGCAATGCTACGACCGCGATGATGGAGCGTCAAGCGTGGAGTGAGTCGACAAATGGACCATGAGCTCTGCGGCTCTCTGCGTATCTCTGCGTATCTCTGCGTTAACGGCAATTTCAACGCAGAGGCCGCAGAGGTACGCAGAGAGCCGCAGAGAAATCAGTTCCTTGTTGGCCGCACGCCAGCGACGTTGAGGCGAATGCGATACAAACCTGAGCGAGCGCACAGGTATAATGTTTTGCCGTCTGCCTCACCCCAGGCCATGTTGTGGACGTGACGTGGAGTGATGATGATGCCCAGATGTCTGCCTTCCGGTGAGATCACCCACAAGCCACCGGGAGCAGACACATAGAGATTGCCCTTTTGATCGACTTTGATTCCGTCGAGTCCGTCTTCACCGGCGGCATTCGTAAAGTCGAAGAAGAGTTTTCCATTTTTCAGAGATCCGTCGGCTTGCACTTCGTAGCGCATGATCGCTTTGTGCTTGTCGCCGATCTCGCCGGCAGGCTCGTCTTCTTTGCGCAATTCCTGACCTGTTAATGAACGCGGCCAGTTTCCAACGTACAAATACTTTTCATCCGGCGACAGTGCGATTCCGTTTGGTCCAGTGAAGTCCTTACTTGCGAGTCGCAGCTCGCCTTTGTAAATCGAATAGACACCGCTGAATGGAAGCTGCTTGCGCGCGTCGTTAAAGAACTTTGGAAAACCGAAAGGCGGATCAGTAAAGAAGAGTGTACCGTCAGATCGATAAACTAGATCGTTAGGGCTGTTAAGTCGCTGGCCTTGATAGCTGTCCGCCAGCACGGTCTGAGAGCCATCCTTTTCATCGCGCACAACACGATGATTGCCATGCTGATTGATTGTCAGTCGTCCCTGCGGATCGAGGGTGAGACCGTTTGAGCCCGGTTGCCCATACGCCGCGACGTCGGCGCCTGAATAGCCACTCGGCGTGCGAAACACTTCGAGCTTTCCGTCCTGAGCGGGCACGTACTTGTAAATCGTATTTGCATTCGGATCGCTGAACAGCAGATAGCCGCCATCTTTATCGACCCAAATGGGTCCCTCAGTGAACTGGAATCCCTCAGCCAGTTTGAAGACTTTCGGGTTCGGGCCGGCGATCTCATCCATCGCTGGATCATTGCGTACAACCTCGACATTCACTTCGCTTGGCGTCAGCGATACAGGCCCAGGCTCAGTCTTATAGAAGGCAAGCCTCGCGTACCGGATGTAGATGAAGTTCGTCGGCGGATTAGAGAGCGGACCATTTACGCCGAAAATTGCGAGCTGAATCTGTTGGCCCGGTTTAACGTTGCGGCCGACGACTAAATGATTCTGCGCGTTCCATCCGGCAATTACCGACCCTCCGGACTGGCCCAACGCGCGCGACAGCTCGCCGTCAACCCAAACTTCAGCATAGTCGTCAAGCGAAGTCTCAAATACGGCGGTCGAACCAGTAGGATCAAAGTCACCGATGCGATCCGGAACTGTCAGCTTGATACGATACCAATTGAAACCGAGCCGGCCATTGCCACGCCGCTGATCCAGAGTTGTCGGACCGATAACTTCCCACTTCGAATCGTCGAAATCCGAGCCGCCGGCATGTGGTGTGTAATCGTAAGTCTTGACCGGTGCGCCGGTGGGCTGCTTGTCTGGTCCAGGCCCGCGGAAATCAGTCTCGACGATTCTTGTATCGCTGTAACGCCATTCGCCTTTAACCGTCTTCACCCCATTGGCTGAACCGAGATCGATCATCGCCTCCGGTTTACCTGCCGGAATGCTGGCCGATGTCTCTGCACTCGTCGGATTAGAAGAGACACCAGCGTAAGCGGCCGCGAGCAGGAGTATCAGACATACAACTCTGAACCCTGGATTCATCTGCTACCTCCTTTAATCGTCGCAGTGGCACTATCCGCCGCGGCCCTGGCGATGTCTTCATCTTCCTGCGGAGAATTACCACTGATACCAACGGCTCCGATGACCTTGCCATCGACGATGATCGGAACGCCACCCTTCAATGCGACTGCGCCCGGAAGCGCCAAAGCTGCAATGCGGCCGTTCTTGACCTGGTCTTCGAAGACTCCGCTGGGCCGACGAAATATCGCAGCAGTTCGGGCTTTTGCGATTCCAACATCTACGCTCGCAACCTGCGTGTCATCGAGACGCTCCAACACGAGCAGGTAACCTCCATCATCGACGACGGCGATTACAACAGTGGCGCCGCGTTTCTTAGCCTCGGCTTCAGCCGCAGCGGCGATCTTCTTGGCCGTATCGAGAGTCAAGACTTGCTTAGTCGGAAGTTGCGCTTGCGCCGCCACCGCCCACAATGAGACCGCCAGTAGTACAAGTAGAACTCGAGTTGTCTTCATGTTTACATTCCTCCTTCGGGCGTGATCGTGATGCGGAAAAACTCTGCATTCTTTCCGGTCCAGCGCGCATCTTTAACGCGGTGTACTACACCGTTTTCGTTCTCACCTGTGTTCGGACCTTTTTGTCGCGGTCCCTGGTTTGGACCAATACCAATTTCTTCATCTTTCTCGGTGCCGGCGTCCCACAAGTAAAACTGATCAGTGACATCACCACTGACTGGATTGCCTTTCGCGTCGAACAGAGCGATGCCGTTGGCGCCGGGCGCGTAGAACCAATCGTTCGACTGTCCAAACATCTGCGTCATGAAGAGCTTCATGCCCGGCATGGCTGTGACAGTAAACTCGTATGAATCACCGGGACGGATTGGACCGGCGGCCATCGCGCCAACGGGTGTATTGAAGACTCCATGCAGATTCGAGCTGTGGTGCATGGCCATGAGCGCGGCCACTAATCCGGATGGATCGCCATCTTCTGCTTGCATCTCGAGGCCGTTCTTGCGCGCCG
>Ga0105247_10000323_pt1 | contig 42551 bp, 38 predicted proteins | sample KBSS24metaG_FD_81519 | JGI IMG/M metagenome (GOLD analysis project Ga0105247, IMG submission 81519) | Switchgrass rhizosphere microbial communities from Kellogg Biological Station, Michigan, USA - KBS S2-4 metaG | ecosystem: Host-associated > Plants > Roots > Rhizosphere > Soil | place... | reverse complement strand
GCGATCCCCTCGCCGTCGTCGGCGACCTCGATCTCGACCTCGCCATGGCCGGAGTGGGCGCGGACGGTGACGGTGCCGTCGGGCGGCGTGTGGCGAATCGCGTTCTGGATCAGGTTGAAGAGGACCCGCTGCACCTTCTCGGCGTCCGCCTCGGCAACGACCCGCCCCGGCGGCATCTCGGCGGCGAGGACGACGCCCTTCTGCTCGGCCGGTGCCCGCATCGCCGCCACCGTGTCCCCGATCAGCTCGCCGAGCTCGACCTGGCGCATAGTCCAGGAGATCTCGCCGGCCTCGATCCGGGAGAGCTCGAAGAGATCGTCGATCAGATCGCTGAGCACGGCGACGTGGGTGCGGATCTCCTTCAGGTAGCGGTCGCGGGTCTCCCCCGTGGCGACGCCGTCGTCGATCGACTCGACAAGGAGGCGCAGCGAGGCGAGCGGGGTGCGGAGGTCGTGCGAGGCGGCGGCGACCAGCTGGCGGCGCGCCTCCTCGACCTGGCCCCGCATCCGTTCCTCCATCGCCAGCCGCACCGCGAGCGCGGCCGCCAGGGCGGCGGCGCCGGCGGCGAGAACGACCAGCAGGACCTGGTCGGCGCCCATGTGGCTGGGGACCGCCACGGCGGCGGCGCCGGCGAGGAAGGCGGCAAGGGCGATGACGATCGCGCGCTTCACGGGCGCAACCTGTAGCCGACGCCCCATACCGTCTCGATCAGGCGCGGCTTCGCCGGGTCGTCGCCGAGCTTGGCGCGGAGGCGGCGGACGTGGACCGTAACGGTGCTGGTGTCCTCGAAGAAGGGCATGTCCCAGACCGCTTCCATCAGCTGGTCGCGGGAGAAGACCTGCCCCGGGTGCATCGCGAAGTAGGCGAGCAGGTCGAACTCGCGCTGGGTCAGCGAAATCTCCTCACCGTCGAGGAAGACGCGCCGGCTGGCCGGCTCGACCCGCAACGGACCGACCTCGATCGGCGGCGCCACCTCCTCCCCTTCCGGCGGCGGGGCGAGGCGACGCAGGACCGCTTCGACCCGGGCCACCAGCTCGGCCGGGGAGAACGGCTTGACCACGTAGTCGTCGGCACCGCGGCGCAGGCCGACGAGCCGGTCGGACTCCTCGCCGCGAGCGGTGAGGAGGATCACCGCGACCGGCTTGCCGGGGCGCTCGCGCAGCCGCCGCATCACCTCGATGCCGTCGATCCCCGGCAGCATCAGGTCCAGGACGACGAGGTCGGGATGGTGCTCCTCGGCAAGCTGCAGGGCCTCGAAACCGTCGGCGGCGCTGTAGGTCTCGAACCCGGCCCGCTCCATGTAGCGGCCGACGATCTCGAGGATCGTCGGCTCGTCGTCGACGACGAGCACCTTCGCCGGGGCGGTCTCGGTCATCGCCACGATTCTCGCGCCTTCGGCGGTTCTAGCCGAAGGTGAATGCATAGCCGCTCACCCCGGCTTCGGGTTGCAGAGTCAGCACGTGGCGTTCGACCCGGGGCAGGTCGACGAGGTTGTAGAGGCGCTGCTTGTCGATCGTGACGACGCCGGCGTGGACGTCGGCGCCGGCGTCGGCGGCGGAGATCGGCCTGCCGTCGAGCAGTACCCGCATCCGCCGCGGACGACCAGGCGAGCCGAGCACGAGGTAGACGCGACGGGCGCCGAAGTGGAGGTCGAGCGAGGCGCCGGCAGCGGCCGTCGCCGAGTCGAGCGTGATCCGCCAGCTGCCGCGGTAGGCGAATTCGTTCAGCGGCGGTGCCGGCGCCTTGGCGAAGCGGTGCTTGCCGGGCGAGAGCATCGGGTTGGTGAAGCGTTCGGCCCGCGCCGCGCCGAGGTAGGTCTCCGGAGTGGTGACGCCGAGCGAAGGCGCCACCGCTTTCACCTTCGCCTCCCCTCCCCCGGGCCGGTGGCCGGCTTCGGCCAGCAGCTGCCGGATCACGTGTTCTTTCTCGCCGTAGGAGCCCTCACCGAAATGGACGAAACGGACCCGCCCCCGGGCGTCGATGAAGTACTCGGCCGGCCAGTACTGGTTGCCGTAGGCGTTCCAGGTCTGCTGTTCGTTGTCCTGGGCGACGGGATAGCGGATCCCGTTTTCGTGGATCGCCGTCTCGACGTTGCCGGCCTCGCGCTCGAAGGGGAACTCGGGCGTGTGGATGCCGACGATCGTCAGCCCGTCGCGGCGATAGCGCTTGTCCCAGGCCGTCAGGTAGGGCAGGGTGCGGATGCAGTTGATGCAGCTGTAGGTCCAGAAGTCGACGAGGACGACGCGGCCCCGCAGCGAGGGCAGAGAAAGTGGCTTGTCCCCAGGCGTGTTGAACCACTGCTCGATGCCGACGAATTCGGGCGCCGTGCCCAAGACGGGCAGCTTCAGGCGGCCGCCAGCCGCCTCTTCGGGACCGGCACCGCTGCCCTTTTCGCCGACGCCGTGGACGTCGCCGTGCAAGTCGGCGAGGGCAGCCTTCGCGGAGGCGGTTTCCTCCAGGCCCTCGGTCGGGTTGACGAGAAAGCTGGGAAGGTCGCTGGCGATCCGGTTCTGGAAGCGGATGTCGTAGTTGCCGAGCATTGCCAAGGCGACGACGACCATCAGCCCGCCCATTGCGATCTGCAGCCCGACACCCCGGCGAGCCAGCGGGGCGACGACGCGGCGACCTCCGAGCATCAGGAAGTAGAGGACAACCGCCGACCCGATCCCATAGCTGAAGGCGACCGCGAGGCGACCGGCGCTGAACGACTGCGAAGCTGAGACGGTGATCACCCCGGCAAGGATCGGGCCGGCGCAGGGGGCGTAGAGGAGGCCGAGGCTGAGGCCGACGCCGACCCCGGACCAGAAGCCGTCCCCCTTCGTCTGGGCGACCCCGGCCCGGCTGGCGAAGCGGCTCATCCAGGCCTCCAGCCGAGCCGCCAGTGGCGGCACCATGAGGACGATCCCGAAGCAGAGCAGAACGACGATCGCCAGCTTGCGGAGGAAGTCGTTGGGAAGGCCGAGGGCGGCGATCACGTAGACCAGCGCCACGGTCGCGAAGGTGAAGGAGACGGCGAGCCCGGCGACGATCCCCAGGGGTCGGCGCCGCCCGCCGGTGGCCCCGGCGGACAGCGCGATCGGCAGCACCGGCAGCACGCACGGGGAGAGGGCCGTGGCGGCGCCGGCGATGAACCCGAAGAGGACCAGCAGAGCCATGGCTACTGGTGCATCGCCCCGCCGTGTTCCATGGCGTGGCCGTGGTGGTGGTGATGGTGATGTTTGCCGTGCTTCATCGCGTCGCCGTGACCAGCCGCCAGGGCGCCGGGGCCCCCGAGCGCGAGCAGGCCCGCCACGGCGATCGCAGTCGTCGCCAAGGTCCGCTTGAGTCGCATCTCTCTCCCTTCGTAGTGGTCGATTGCCACGACGCTAGGGAGCAAATGTGACGGGGAGAGAAACTCCGGCCTAACCGCCGAGGGGCACGGCGGTTACCTCGCCCTCGGCCCGGCCGGCCACCTCGGCGGCGCGGCCGACCGCCTCGCCGATCCCGAAGTGGGAGCTGATCGCCAGCTCGTGCTCGCGGCGCAGCGGCCGCTCGGGATCGACCACCGGGGCCGTCCGCAACGCCTGACCGGTCTGAGCGACCCAGGCGCCGAAGGGGGCGCCGGCGCACTCGCGGAGCGGCACCGCGATCGTCCGCGTCGAGCGGCGGCGACCGAGACGGGCAACGAGCCAAGCTGGCTGGCCGCTGCCGGCGTCGGCGTAGAAGCCCTCCACCCGGCCGACCCCCTTGCCCTCGAAATCGGTTAGCTCGGCGCCGATCCAGCCCGCCGCCTCCTCGCGCGTCGGCAGGGCGGCCGCTTCAGGCATCGGTCTGGTTCTCCAACAGCTGGCCGGCGGCGCTCGCCGGGTCCAGTTCGCGGCGCACGACCCGCTCCAGCAGGTCGGCGGTCTCGGGGTCGTCGGCGACGGTGGCTTCGAGCCGGCGCCGCATTCGCGAGGTGGCGATCCCGAGCACCTCGCTGCGCAGGTTGCGGGCCCGGCGCTCGGCCAGGGTCCCCTCCGCTTCGATGTGGGCGCGATGGTCGGCGATCGCCACCGCCAGCTCCTCGACGCCCTCGCCGCGCGCCGCCTCGGTGCGCAGGATCGGCACCTTCCAGCCTTCGGGATCGTGGGAGAGGGCGAGCACGCCGCGCACCTCGCGGACCATCGTTTCGGTCATCGGGTGGTCGGCCTTGTTGACGACGATCACGTCGGGGATCTCCATCACCCCGGCCTTCAGGGCCTGGATCGAGTCCCCGGAGCCGGGCATCAAGGCCAGCACGATCGTGTCGGCGTGGTCGACGATGTCGATCTCGGCCTGGCCGACGCCGACGGTCTCGATCAGGACGTCGTCCTTGCCGGCCGCATCCATCACCAGAGCAACCTGCAGGGCCGCCTCGGAGAGGCCGCCGAGGGCGCCGCGCGAGGCCATCGAGCGGATGAAGACACCGGGGTCGAGGAAGTGGTCGGAGAGCCGGATCCGGTCGCCGAGCAGGGCGCCGCGGGTGAAGGGGCTGGAGGGATCGATCGAGAGCACGGCGACCTGGCGCTCGGCCTTGCGCAGCTCCGCGGTGAGCGCCCCGATCAGGGTGCTCTTCCCCACTCCAGGGGGACCGGTGAAGCCGATGATGCGGGCCTTGCCAGTGCGCGGGTAGACCTCGCGGACCAGCTCCCAGCCGGCCGGGTCGTCGGACTCGATCAGGGTGATAGCCCGGGCCAGCGCCCGCTTGTCGCCGGCGATCAGGCGCTCGGCGAGGAGGGCGGCCTTGGCGGCGTCGGCGGTCACGGAGGCGCAGTCTAGTGCCGCGTCCGCCGGCATCCCGGCGTCGCTCGCGCCGCACTAAAGTCCGGCGCCGCATGCGCCTGCTCCGCTTCGCCGCCGCCAACGGAATGCTCAACCATCGCTACGGGCTGCTCGCCTGGCGCTACGCCTGGCGGCGCCTGTTGACCAGGGCCGGGCGGCGCTGGCGGACCGATGGCTTCGTCTTCTTCGGCAGGCGCCTGGAACTCGAGGTCGGCGACAAGGGCGAGATTCATTTCGGTCGCTTCGTCTGGATCGGCGACGGGACCAAGATCCGCTGCCACGAGGGCAAGGTCGAGATCGGCGCCAAAACGGTGATGGGCCAGGAGTGCACGATCTCCGCCTACCAGCACGTTCGGATCGGCGAGCAGTGCGTGATCGCCGACCGGGCGATGTTCATCGACTTCGACCACGGCGTCGTCGAGGTCGAGCGGCCGATCCGCCTGCAGGGCATCTACAAGCGCGACGTCGAGGTCGGCTCCAACGTCTGGATCGGCTACGGCGCCTGCATCCTGCGCGGCGTCACCGTCGGCGACAACTCGATCGTCGGCACCAACGCGGTGGTGACCAGGGACGTGCCAGCCAACGCCGTCGTCGCCGGCTCCCCGGCGCGGGTAATCAGGATGCGCGAGGCGCCGCGAGAGCTGCGCTGGGAGCGCCCGGTCGAGCCCGATCCGGAGGCCTGGACGACGCTCTCGCCACCCGAGCCGCGCGACTGACCGTCAGAGCAGCGCCGGCCTCAGGTCGGTGCGGCTGAAGTCCTCGCCGACGAAAAGCAGCGGCTCTCCAGCGACACGGGCGCTCGCGTAGGTCATGCAGTCGCCGTAGTTGAGGCGGGCCGGGTGGCGTCCCTTGCCGAAGCGAATGAAGGCGTCGGCGGCGAGATCCCAGTGGCGCCCATCGAAGGGCAGGATGTAGACGTCGTTCTCTTCCAGAAATCCCGCAACGAGAGAACGGCCGTGGCGGCCGTAGCGGCCGGTTACAACGATCTCCGTCTCGAAGAGGGTCGGCGCCCCGATCGAGATTTCCCCTGCCTCACCCATTGCCGCGAGAAGCACCAGGTGCTTGTCCTCGTGAAAGATCACCGAGACCGCGGCTGAGCTGTCGAGGATCAAAATCCCTCCGGTCCGTAGCCGAGCAGCTCTTCCTTTTCCTCTTTGCTGATCGGCGGACCGCCCAACAGCTCGTCGGGGATCTGCGACCAGATCTCCCGCTCCATCATCTCGAGCATCCCCTCGAGGGTCCGCGGCCTGCGCCGCTGGGTGGGCTGCAGTCGCAGCCGCTCCTGCTTCTCAAGCAGCGCCTGCCGCACCGCCTCTTCCTCGCTGGTGCCGATGCGCCTCGCGATCTCCGTCGCCATTTCCCGCGTCTCCTTGTCTCGAATCTCCAGCGTCATCGGTCTCAGTCGCATCTTAGGTCGATGCCAGCCGTCCGACGACGATGCAAGGATCCTACCAAGAATGAAATGTATTGTCAGCCAGACAGAACATTGCGTCAGCAACGGTACGCATGTGCCCCATGCGGACCGCAAGACGCGAGCCGAGGAGCTGGCGATCAGATTCGGGGAAAACCTGGTCCGCTGCCGCCGCCGTGCCGACCTCTCGCAGGAGGAGCTGGGTGTGCGCGCCTCCCTGCATCGGACCGAGATCGGCCTGCTCGAGAACGGGCGCCGCGTCGCCAGGGTCGACACACTGATCCAGCTCGCGGGGGCGATGTCGATCCCGCCCCAGGAACTGCTCGAAGGACTGCACTGGAACGCCGGCGACACCGCCCCGGGCCGCTTCGCGATCTCGGCACCGCCGCAGCCACCGCGCCGACGCGGCAGCAGTTAGCCCGCGCTCAGGCCGCGCTCGTCTCGCCGACCAGGTCGGCGTAGACCGCGGCGGTCTGATCGGCGACGTCGGCCCAGTCGAAGCGGCGCACGTGCTCATAGGCTTCGGCGATCAGGCGGCGACCGAGCTCGTCGTCGGAGAGGACGCGGATCGCAACCTCCGCCAGCGCCTCGGGGTCGTGCGGCCGGAAGCGCAGGCCGGCCTCCTCGTGGGGGACGACCTCGCGCAGGCCGCCGGTGTCGGCGACGATGCAGGGGCAGCCCGAGGCCATCGCCTCCAGCGCCACCAGGCCGAAGGGCTCGTAGATCGAGGGGACGACGGTGAGGTCGGCGATCCGGTAGAGCGAGTGGAGGACGTCGTCGCCGATCCAGCCCAGGAATGTGCCGTGCTCCATCAGGCCGAGGTCGCGTGCCTGGCGGTGCAGCTCCTCCTCGTGGGTGCCGGAGCCGGCGACCAGGAAGCGCGCGTTCGGCACCGCCTCGAGCATCCGCGGCATCGCCTCGAGGGCCAGCTGGAAGCCCTTCTCGTAGACGAGCCGGCCGATCAGCAGGACGAGCTTCTGGTCCGGCGCCGCGAACTCGGAGCGCATCCGTTCCAGCTCGGCCGGCTCTTGAGCGGGCAGGTCGTCGGGGTCGATCCCGTTGGGGATGACGCTGACCCGCTCTTCCTCCACCCCGAAGATGTCGACGATCTGCTCGCGCATGTAGTGGGAGCAGGCGATCACCCGCTCGGAACGATTCGTGATCCAGCGCTCGACGCCGTGGATGTAGGTCTGGGGATGCTTGTCGACCCAGCCCTGGTGGCGGCCGTACTCGGTGGCGTGGATCGTCGTCACCAGCGGCGCCTCGAAGCGCTTGGCGAGGTGGTCGCAGGCATTGGCGACCAGCCAGTCGTGGCCGTGGACGAGGTCGAACTCGTAGCTGTCGCCGAGCTCGACCCCGGCGGCGAGCATGTCGGAGTTCATCCGCTCGACCCAGGCGACGAACTCGCCGAGGTCGGTCGGCCGCTTCGGCTCGCGGATGCGATGGACGATGACGCCGTTGGCGCGGTCCTCGGCCGGCGACTCCTCGCCGCCGCGGGTCAGCACGTGGACCTCGACGCCGAGCCCAACCAGCGCCTCGGAGAGCTTGCGGACATGGCGGGCGAGGCCGCCCTCGATCAGGGGCGGATACTCCCAGGAGAGGATCAGGACGCGGGTCATTGCGCCTATCAGGGCTCCAGCAGGGGAGCGAGGCTCAGGTCGGGGGCGAGGGAGCGCATACGCGGGTCGACGGCCGCCGGGGAGTCTATGGCCTCGAGCATCTGGCCGGCGTGGTCGGTAGCCCGCTGGTAGGCGTAGTCGCCGGCCTGGCCGCGGCCGTCGAGAAAGGCCCAGTCGCTCGCCTGGGCGGCCAGCAGCTCGCGGGCGGCACGACGGGCGGGGTCGCCGCGGAGGCCGTCGCCGAGCGCCCGCAGCAGCCGCAGCTCCAGCCGGCGCGCCCCCCAGGCGAGGTCGGCGACCGGCGGCGAGTCCCAGGTGCGCAGGCTCTTCCCCTCGCCCCAGCTCGAGGTCCGCAGGGGCCGCTCGACCGGCTCGTGCTCGGCCAGGGCCTGGGGCACGGTGAGCAGGCGGACGCCGGCGGCCTCGGCTCCCTCCAGCACCGCCCGCAGCCAGATTGGGCCCTCCGACCACCAGTGGCCGAGCAGCTCGGTGTCGATCGCGAAGACGAGCAGGCCGCGACGGCCGGCGGCCTCGGCGTAGCGCCGCAGGCGGGCCGCGGCGGCGGTGAGGAACTCGCCGGCCTGGCGCCGCGCCACGGCGGCCGCGGCGGCCGGGTCATAGCCACCGCCGCCGATCTTCCAGATGCGGATGCCACGCAGCGATTTGCCCTCGAACTCGGCGTGGGCCGGATCGGATGGGTAGCCGGCGAGCGACCAGAGCCAGGAGATCGCCTCCCAGTCGATCGGCAGCGCCACCGGCCCCGCTGCCGTCGCCACCGGGGCCAGCGCCTGCAATGGCTCTTCGTGGGCGCTCTGGTCGGTGCAGAACCAGTGCACGCCATGCTCCTCGAGCCGCCACTCCAGCCCCGGCCGGTAGGCGCACTCGGGCAGCCAGAAGCCGCCGTCCCAGCCGAAGCGGCGCCGGTGCGAGCGGATGCCGGCGTCGAGCTGCAGCCGCACCCCGGCCCGCGTCGCCAGCAGCGGCAGCACGGCGTGGGTGGCGGCGGAGGCGGCGAGGGCGACCCGCCCCTCGGCGGCGGCGCGCCGGAACGGCTCCAGCGGGCTGCCCCCGGCCGCATCGAGAAGCTCGAGAGCGCGGCCGTAACGCTCGCGCTCGCCCTCGCAGGCAGCACGGCACTCGGCCGGCACTTCCGCCAGGTCGGCCTGGGCGGCGCCGATCCGCCACTCGATCAGGAACTCGCGCAGGCGGGCGGCGGCGCCGGGATCCTCGAGCTGGTCGGCGAGCACCGGCGTCACCGTCATCGTCAGGTCGCGCGCCACCTCGAGGACCGGCAGGTAGGAGCGGATCACCGCGTCGAACAGCCACTCCTCGCCGAAGGGATAGGTCCCGAAGCCCTCGACGTAGGGCATGTGGCTATGGAGGACGATCGCCAGATCGCCAGCCGTCGCCTCAGGCATGACAGACGGCGAGGAAGTCCAGAGCGCCGTCGAGGTTCTCCTTGCCCAGGCGGAAGTCCGAGGCGGCGATCGCCGGGGTGAAGCGGTCATAGAAGGGCTTGGTCAGGCCCAGGCGCTTGTGGACGCTGTCCCAGCCGAGCTTGATCGCGATCTCGTGGAGGCGCAGCTTGCGGGCGTGGAAGAGGCCGTGCAGCTCCACCCGCGGAAAGTGCGCCTCGCAGAGCGCCCGGAACTCCTCGGCGCGGTACTCGTGCACGTGCCAGGGGTTGTCGGACTTCTCGGCTCCGGGGGGCGCCAGGGTCAGCAGGTTCGGCGTCGAGACGTAGGCGACGCCACCCGGGTCCAACATCGACTTGAAGTGCTCGAGGATCGCCCCCGCGTCCTGGACGTGCTCGATCGTCTGCAGGAAGACGACAGCGTCGCAGGGCTCCGCGAAGGTCTCGACGAGGTCGCGCTCGAAGCGCAGGTTGGGCCGCGCGTAACGCAGCCGCGCATGCTCGTGCGCCTCCGGGTTGGCGTCGACGCCGACAGCCGCGGCAGCGGCGCCGGCAAGCACGTTGGAGCCATACCCCTCCCCGCAGGCCATGTCGACGACCCGCTTGCCGGCGACCCGCGCGGCGATCCACTCGTAGACGACCAGGTGGCGCCGGTACCAGTAGTTCTCCTCCGGGACGTCGGGCAGCGTCCGCTCGCCGGTCAGCGGCAGCGGCGGCACTCCTGGGGGCTGGTTCAGCTGCAGATACTCCTCCGGCACCCGCGGAACCGTATTGGAGCCACGACATCGTTGTTTGCGCCATTCCGCATAGAGTTCCGCGCCGATGCCAGCCTCCCCCACCGCCACCCCCGAGCACATCAAGGACGTCAACACCCGCTACCACGACGCCGCCGCCGACGAATACGACGCCAAGTGGGGCATCGACTTCGGCGACGTCGGTCAGGAGCAGGTGCGCCTGAAGCTGGTCAAGGCACTCGGCAAGCTCGACGGCACCAGCTTCGGCGACGCCCTCGAGATCGGCTCCGGGACCGGCTACTTCTCGCTCAACCTGGTCCAGCTGGGCGTGATCGAGCGGCTGACCGCGACCGACATCTCGCCCGGGATGCTGAATCGCCTCGCCAACACCGCCGCGGCCCTCGGCGTCGAGGAGGTGACCACGGTCGCGACCGAGGCGGAGGAACTCCCCTTCGAGGACGAGAGCTTCGACCTCGTCTTCGGCCACGCCGTCCTCCATCACATCCCCGACCTCGACCGCGCCTTCGCCGAATTCAAGCGAGTGCTGCGCCCGGGTGGGGCGATCGCCTTCGCTGGCGAGCCCTCGCGCTACGGTGACCAGCTGGCGGCGCTGCCGAAGCGCGCCGGGATGCTGGCCGCACCGGTCTGGAGGCGCCTGGTGGGCGCCCGCGAGCGGGTCGTCGCCGAGGCCGAGATCTCCGACGGGCACTCGCTCGAGGGCGAGGTCGACGTCCACGCCTTCGCTCCGGCCGACCTGCGGCGGCTGCTGCGCGACAGCGACTTCGAGCGGCGTCGCGTCGGCGGCGAGGAGCTGCTCTCCAACGCCTGGGGCTGGGGCCTGCGCACGGTCGAGTCGAGCGCCGAGCCCGAATCGGTCCCCTTCCGCTGGCGCCGCTTCGCCTTCCGCAGCTACATCGCCCTGCAGAAGGTCGACACGGGGGTACTGGAGCCGCACCTCCCCGCCGAGCTCTTCTACAACCTGCTCGTCTCCGGCCGCAAGCCGGCCCAGCGTCGCCCGGCCGCTACTTGAACTGAAAGCTGGTCAGGTCGTCGCCGTAGGTCGGGTTGTAGACGACCTTGTCGAGGTCGATCGCGCTGGAGACGAAGGTCGAGGTGGTGTTGCTGCCGTAGGGAGCCCACGGCGCCAGTTCCATGTATTCGCGGTCGAGCCGTGCGTATTCGTCTTCCTGGCGTGGCCCCAGCGGTTCGCGGGCGAGCTGGGCGATCTTCGCGTTCAGCCGCGGCACGTCGGTCCGCGAGAGATTGTTGTTGTTGGTCGGTTCGATGCTTTCGCCGGCCAGCAGCGGCTGCAGGAAGGTGTTTGGATGGAGCTGGTCGGCGAACCAGTCGTACCAGCCGGTGTCCAGGTCGGGGGTGGTTTCGTTGCCGACCAGGGTCAGGTAGTCGCTCGCGTTCACTTCTTTCAGCTTCGCGTCGAAGCCGAGTTCGCTCAGCACCCCCTGGTAATAGGCGGCCGCTTCGTTGTTGGGGCTTTCGTCGTTGGCCCAGACGGTGATCTTGCGATCGGCCGGGTCGGCCGCCGCGATCAGCCGCTTCGCCTTCGCCAGGTTGTGCGGGTAGAGGTTGAAGTCCCGGTGGCCGGGCATGCCCACCGGGAGAATCCCGTGGGCGGCCGTCAGGGAGCCGGCGTAGATCCGTTCCAACGCCGCCGGGTCGATCGCGTAATTCACCGCTCGCCGCACCTTCAGATCGTTGAAGGGCGGCTGTTCCATGTTCATCCAGAAGTAGTAGACGCTGACGGTGGGCTCGACCCGGAACTGCGTTCCCTCGTACTTGCTCTTGACGCTCGCGTAGAGCTCTGGTGGCGGGCTCGACTGCGTCCAGTCGACCTGGCCGTTTTCGACTTCGTGCACGCGGGTGGCTTCGTTGCGGACGACCCTGACGTCGATCGCGTCGAAGTGGCCGGCCGGGATCTCCGGGATCAGCGCGGCATTGTGCTTCGCCCATTCGGGGTTGCGGCGATAGGACCAGGAGCGGCCGATCTTGGTGTCGACGATCTCGTAGGGCCCGGTGGCGGGCGGCGGCGAGGCGGTCTGGTCCTCGGCCGGCGTGCCGGCGGGCAGCAGCGCCGCGAACATCATCGCCAGGGAGTTGGCGAAGCTGCCGCGCGGTTCGACCAGATGGATGGCGATCCTGCCGGTGGCGTCGTCGGCCTCGATGCCGGAGATCCCGCCGGACTTGGTGCGGGCAAACCGCTCGGCGCCGGCGATCACCGTGTAGAACGGCGCGCCCGGCGAGTTGATCCTGAAGACCCGTTCGATCGTCGCCGGGAAGTCGGAGGCGCGCACCGGCCGCCCGTCGGAATACCGCAGGCCCTTGCGCAGGGTCAGCGTGTAGGTCCTGCCGCCGTCGCTGATTTTCGGCAGGCTCTCCGCCAGGGCCGGGACCAACTTGCTGCCCGCCTTGCCGGTGGCGTGGGCGTAGGTGAGGAGCGGGAGGTACGTGTCATACATCGCCGTCCAGCCTTCCAGCGTGTAGGAGAGCTGGGGATCGAGGTAGTCGGGGAACGACGCGTAGCTCGCCTTCAGGGTGCCGCCTCGCTGGTCTTCGGAGCCACCGCAGGCGACCAGACATAGCGAAGCGGCCGCGACCAGCCCAAAGAGCACCAGGGCTGCGGGCAACCGATTCACCTGGTCAATCTAAGCGCCAAAGCGCGCTCTGAACAACTTCACCTTGGCGTCGATGCCCTTCAGGCGTCGTTCGCCGATGAACGAGTAGGCGAATTCCTCCCCCGCCGCCTCGCGGGTGGCGGCGTCGAGGAGGACGCTGCCCGGGCGGGCGACGCCGGTGATGCGGCTGGCGAGATTGACCGAGCGGCCGTAGAAGTCGCCGGACTGCGGCAGCGTCGGGCCGGTCGAGAGCCCGGCGCGGAGCCAGGGGAACTCCTCCCCTTCGGCCTCAGCCGCCTTGATCAGGTTCAGCGCCGCGGTGACGAGCGGCTGGGCCTCGGCGGCGATGAACATCACCGCGTCGCCGATCGTCTTCACCAGCCGCACCGGCGGCTCGGCGACCGCGATCGCCATCTCCTCGAGGCGCCCGGCGACGAGGCCCAGCTCCTCCGGGGGGATCTCCTCCCCCAGTCGCGTGAACTCGACCAGATCGGCGAAGCAGACGCTGAGTTCGACAGTGCCGCCGATCTCCCCGGCGGCCAGGTCGGCGGTGCCGATCACGTCGCGGCGGATCTGCTCGAGCATGTTCGCCTGCAGCGCGTGGACGACGGTGGGGCCAAGCAGGGGCAGCATGTGCTCCGCGGCGGCGGCGAAGCGGCGGGCGACATCGCGCTCGCTGTCGCCGGGCTGGGTCAGGGTGCGGATCACCAGCTCGCGGTTGGCCTCGGCGATTCGCGCCGTGCCCATCCCGATCGTCCGCGCCACCTGGAGCATCCCCTCCTCGGGGAGGCCGGCGTCGAGGAAGGCCTTCATCCGCCGCGCCGCCTCGAGGTCGGCCTCGGTCCCGCGCGGCTCGTCGGGGTCCGTGTAGGGAACGCCGAGGGCGGCGCTGAAGCGGCGCAGCTGGTCGAGGTCGATGCCGACGATCTCCGCCAGCTCGCGGGCCGAGTAGCGGTGGCCGTCGCCGGCCAGCGTACGCTCGACCGGCAGCAGGGCCAGCCGCCCGGCCGCGACCGCGTCGCGCAGCTCCGCCAGCGAGACGCCGTCGGCCTCGAGCTCCCGCAGCAGCGTCAGGCGGGCTTCGCGCGCCTGACCGTCGAGGTCGTCGAGCAGCCCCTCGGCCGCGAAGTCGATCACGCCGCCGCCACCGCTCCGCCGCGGCGGGGATCGCCACCGCCACTCAGAGCACCCGTCTCGCGATCGCGCGCCACCGCCTGCACGCCGCCGAAGAATAGGTTGATCCGCGGCCGCCGGGCGACCGGTGTCCCGGCCGCCTCCAGGCGTGCCAGCGCCGCCGCGTCGATTCCCGGCTCGGCCTGCAGGAGACCGGCCTCGAAGTGCAGCCGCGGCGCCTCGACGGCGGCGGCGACGGGCATCCCCTGCTCGACCGCGCGCACCACCGTCTGCAGGATCGCCGAGCGGATCCGGTTGGAGCCGGCGCTGCCGACGCCGAGCTCGACCTCGCCGTCGCGCAGAACCACCGTCGGCGCCATCATCGAGGGGACCCGGCGCCCCGGCGCGATGCGGTGGAAGCCAAGCGGGTTGAGGTCCTCCTCGCCGAGCATGTTGTTGAGGATCACCCCAGTGCCGGGCACCAGCACGCCCGAGCCGGAGCCGTTGGAGCAGGTGACGCTGGCGCAGGCGCCGTCTCCGTCGAGGACGGAGATGTGGGTGGTCGAGCCGAGCAGGTCGCCGGCGGCGAGATCGAGCCCGGCCGGGTCGAGGAAGCTCGTCTCCATCCCCTCCTCGTAGAGCGCTTCGGCGAACTCCATCCCGCGCAGCCGGTTGGTCGCGTCCATCGCCGCGACCAGCTGCTCGGGGCCGCTGTGCTCGCCGAGCCGCTCGAGCAGGCCGAGCGCGTAGGCGATCAGGATCCCGCCCGAGGAGGGCGGCGGGTTGGTCAGCACCTCGGCGCCCCGGAAGGGCGCCCGGATCGGCCGGCGCTCGACCGGCGCGTAGGCGGCGAGGTCAGCCGGGCCGAGCGTGCCGCCGCCGGCGAGGACGAACTCGCTGAGCGTGGCCGCCAGCTCGCCGCGGTAGAACGGCTCCGCTCCCTCGGCGGCAAACCGTTCCAGCGCCTCGGCCAGCTCCGGGAAGCGAAAGACGTCGCCCTCGCGAAGGCGCGATCCACCCGGGGCGTAGAGCTCCCGCGTGCCCGGCAGACGCTCGTGGATCGGGGCGAGGATCTCGAGGATGTAGGCCTGCTGAGGGTTGACCGGGGCGCCCTCGCGGGCGAGTCGGACGCCGGCCCCGACCAGCTCGGCGAGCGGCGCCGAGCCGAACCGCTCAAGCACGTGGACGAGGCCGGCGGCGGTGCCGGGCACCCCGCAGGAGACAGGGCCGACGTAGAACGTCTGCTCCGTCTCGGCGTCGAAGTGGACCGGCACCGGCACCAGCTCGGCGCGCCGCTCGATTCCGTCCAGGCCCGGGGCGGCGACGAAGAAGTCGACCAGGGTCGTCTCGCCAGCTCGGTGGACCATCATGTAGCCGCCGGCGCCGAACCCGGTCAGCGGGCTCTCGACCGCGAAGGAGGCGAGCACGGCGGCGACCGCCGCGTCGACGGCGTTGCCGCCCTCGCGCAGGACCGCGGCGCCGGCCTCGGCGGTGAGCTGGTGACCGGCGGCGACTACACCCCGCACGGGGCGGCCTCGCTAGCCGGGAAGGAACTCGGGGACGTCGATGCCCAGCTCGCCGCTCTGGCGCTGCGGCGGACGGCCGCGACCGGTCTCTTTGGTGCGGCGGATCGTCGGCTCGGCACTGCGGCGCGGCGGCGCCGGCCGACCGTCGAAGCGGGTGGCGACGACGGTCACCCAGACCTGGTCGGAGAGCTCGTCGTCGACGTTGGCGCCGAAGATGATGTTGGCGTCGGGGTGGGCGGCCTCGCCGACCACCTTGGCCGCCTCGCTGACCTCGACCAGGGAGAGGTCGGAGCCGCCGGTGATCGAGAGCAGGATCGAGCGGGCTCCCTCCATCGAGGTCTCCAGCAATGGCGAGGAGATCGCTTTTTCAGCCGCCTCCATCGCCCGGGTCTCTCCGTGGGCCATGCCGATGCCGAGCAGGGCGCGGCCGGCGTCGGCCATGATCGTGCGGACGTCGGCGAAGTCGAGGTTGATCACGGCGGGGAGCGTGACCAGGTCGGAGATTCCCTGCACGCCCTGGCGGAGCACGTCGTCGGCGACCTGGAAGGCCTCGACCATCGAGGTCTGCTGGTCGAGCACCTCGAGCAGGCGGTCGTTGGGGACGACGATCAGGGTGTCGACCTCGGCGGCGAGGTCCTCGATCCCCTTCGCGGCCTGCCCGCCACGGCGGCTGCCCTCGAAGCTGAACGGCTTGGTGACGATGCCGACGGTGAGCGCGCCGACCTCACGGGCGAGGCGGGCGACCACGGGGGCGGCGCCGCTGCCGGTGCCGCCGCCAGCGCCGGCGGCGACGAAGACCATGTCGGAGCCCTTGAGAAGGCGCTTGATCTTGTCCTGCTCCTCGAAGGCCGAGCGGTGGCCGACCTCGGGGTCGGCGCCGGCGCCGAGGCCGCGCGTCTGCTCGTCGCCGATGTGGACGGTGACGTCGGCGACGCAGAGCTGCAGCGACTGCAGGTCGGTGTTGACGGCCATGAACTCGATCCCCGGGATCCGCGCGTCGACCATCCGGTTGACGGCGTTGACGCCGGCACCGCCGACGCCGACGACCTTGATCACCGGCTGGTGAGGCTCGCCGCTGCCCGGCGGCTCGTAGGCAGGCTCCTCGCGCCCGTAGCGCGGGTTCTCGACGACCGGCGCGATTTCACGACGCTCGCGGCCAGCAGAGCGGGGCTGCGGCTCCTCGGAGAAGACCCGCTTCAACCGCTCGGGAGGAGTCTCGTCGCTCGAGGGAGGCTGGGGAGGCTCTTCAGCGGCGTGGTCGAACGGCGCCGTGGCCGGCTCGTCGGCCATCGGGGCCGGCTCGCCCTGGGCCTCTTCCGCCTTCTTCTTCGCCTCGGCCGGATCTTCGCGGCCGTAACGGGGAGCCTCGGGCGGATCCGCCGGGGCGTCATCGGAAGTCGAGCGGAAGAGGTCCGACAGCGGCCCCTCGCGCATGCTCGCCCTCTTATTCCGACTCATTGGCCAGGACCTCCTTCGCCAGCTCCCGGTAATAGTTCGCGGCGTTGCTCTCGGGATCGTACTTGAGCACGGAGGACCCCTTGACGGGTGCCTCGGCGAATTTGATCGCTTTGCGGATCCGGGAACGGAAGACGAGGTCGCCGAAGTTCTCTTCGAGGATTTCCACCGCCTCCTTGGCATGGACCGTGCGCGTGTCCAGCATGGTCGGGAGGATGCCCTCGATGTGGACGTCGGGGTTGAGGTTCTCCTGGATCATCCGCAGCGTGTTCTGAAGCTGGACCAGCCCGCGCATCGAGAGGTACTCGCACTGCACCGGGACGATCACTTTGTTCGCCGCGGTCAGCGCGTTGATCGTCAGCAGCCCGAGGCTGGGCGGCGTGTCGATGCAGACGAAGTCGTAGTCGCCGGCGACTTCTTTCAGCGCTTTTTCCAGCGAGCGCTCGCGGCCGATCTTGGTGCTCATCGCGATCTCCGCCCCGGCCAGGTCGATCGAGGCGACGGCGATGTCGATCTCGCGCTTGATGATGATCTCGCTGATCGGCATGTCGTGCACGAGCACGTCATAAAGGCTCTTCTCGACCTTGTCCGGGTCGATCCCCTGGCTCATCGTCAGGTTCCCCTGCGGATCGAGGTCGACGCACAGCACCCGGTACCCCTCCTCCGCGAAGGAGACAGCCAGGTTCAGCGTCGTCGTCGTCTTCGCCACCCCACCCTTCTGATTGGCGAAGGCGATCACGTCAGCGTGCTTGACCGGCCCCTGCGACGCCGCCTCTTCATCAGCGTGCCGCTGCCGGATCACGTCCTGCCGCGAGGGCCCAAGCAGATCGATCGCCCGCATCCGCGCCGGCCCACCCTCGTCCGCGTCATCGACAGGATCGGAAATTGGGGAAACAACCGGAGCCGCTGAAGTAGAAGCCGAAGCGGCGGGAGCGGAAGCAGCAGGGCCATCGTCCCTAGTCACCTCAGGCGAAACAACCGGTTGGGGAGCCTCGGCCACCGGGGCCTCCGAACCCGAGGACACTGACTCACCGGAGACCTCGGAGGGATGCCCCTCAGACGCCCCTGCCGGGGGTGGCGCGGATGATGGGCCCTCCCGCAGAGCGGGAGGGACATCATCGGCGACAGGACCCGCGGCGCGAGCGCCTGGCCCCTCCTCCGACCGCTCCGGAACCAGCTCCTCCATCTGCCGGAGCTCCTCCTCGATCGGATGATGCGTCTCCTCAACCGGAGCTGGCGCGTGCTTCTTGCGGCTTAGAAATCCCATGACGCGGATATTCGTATGGGGGCCGGGTTTTCCTGCCGCGGCCTGAAATTGCTAGGAATCAGTCAATCCCCGACCTTCTCGACAAGCGGCTGGTCTTCGTCACCGGCAAGGGTGGCGTCGGCAAGACGACGGTGGCGGTGGCACTCGGGCTGCGCGCCGCCTCGGAAGGAAAGCGGACGATCGTCTGCGAGGTCGCTTCGCAGGAGAACGCCTCGCGGATGTTCGATCACACCGAGGTCGGCTTCCACGAGGTCGAGATGGAGGAGAACCTCTGGTCGATCTCGATCGACCCCGACGAGTCGATGCGCGAGTACGTGCTGCTGCAGCTGAAGGTGCGGGCGATGCGCGACATGCTCTTCCGCAGCCGCATCTTCAACTACCTCGCCGCGGCGACGCCGGGGCTGAAGGAGCTGGTCACGATCGGCAAGATCTGGGAGCTCGCCCAGCTCGACCGCAAGGTCAAGCAGGGCCGCAAGTACGACCTGGTGATCGTCGACGCGCCGGCGACCGGGCACGGGATCGGCTTCCTGCAGACGCCGCGCACCTTCGCCGCGATCGCCCGCGTCGGCCCGATCCACAGCCAGGCACAGACCCTCGATCGCTTCATCACCGACCACGAGCACACCGGCACCGCGATCGTCTCGCTGCCAGAGGAGATGCCGGTCAACGAGTCGGCGGCCCTGGAGCGGGAGCTGCGCGACGAGGTCGGCGTCGCGGTCGACCGCATCTACCTGAACGGGCTCTACCCGGAGCGTTTCTCCAAAGACGAGTGCGGCCGCCTGCGCGAGCTCGCCGAGGGCGAGAACGGAGCGGTGCGGGCGGCGGCCCGGGCGGCGGTCTCCGAGCACCAGCGGGCACGCTCGCAGCGGGCGCAGCTGGCGCGGCTGCGGCGGCGGGTCGAGGCGCCGGTCAAAACCCTGCCTTTCCTGTTCGAGCCCGATCTGGGGCCCGAGGCGGCGCGGCGGCTGGCCCGGAGGCTCGGCTGATGCCGGAGCTGGGCGAAGTGCTCGAGGGCAAGGAGGTCTGCATCTGCGCCGGCTCGGGCGGTGTCGGCAAGACCACCACCTCGGCGGCGATCGCCGCCGGCATGGCCGCCAAAGGCCTCAAGGTCTGCGTGTTGACGATCGACCCGGCGAAGCGCCTGGCCGACTCGCTCGGCCTCAAGGAGCTCGACAACACCGCCCGCCGCGTCGACCCGAAGCTGTTCGAGAAGCAGGGGATCGAGATCGAGGGCGAGCTCTGGGCGATGATGCTCGACGCCAAGGCGACCTTCGACGAGCTGATCGCCCGCCAGGCGCCCGACGAGGAGTCGCGCGACCGGGTTTTGAACAACCGCATCTACCAGCAGATCTCCAGCGCCCTCGCCGGCTCGCAGGAGTACATGGCGATGGAGAAGCTGTTCGAGCTGCAGACCGAAGGCGAGTACGACCTGCTCGTCCTCGACACGCCGCCGACCCGCAACGCACTCGACTTCCTCGACGCCCCCAAACGCCTCACCCAGTTCATCGAAGGCCGCTCGTTGAAGGTCTTCATGAAGCCGACCGGGCTGGCGGCGCGGGTGGCCGGGCGCGGCGCCTCGGTGGCGCTGAGCGTCTTCAAACGGATCGTCGGCTTCGACCTGCTGGCCGACCTGGCCGAGTTCTTCAACGCCTTCAGCGGCATGGTCGACGGCTTCCAGGCGCGGGCGAAACGGGTCAACAAGCTCCTCGGCGAACCGACCACCTGCTTCCTGGTCGTCTGCGGCCCCCAGGGCGAGCCGATCGACGAGGCCGTCTACTTCCACCGCAAACTGGTCGAGGCGAAGCTGCCGTTCGGCGGCGTCATCGTCAACAAGGTGCACTACCCCGCCGAGGACCTGCGCAATGGCGGCGAGGACCTGCCCGGCGCGCTGACCGAGAAGCTCGGCGACGAGGACCTCTCCCACCGCGTCGCCGCCAACTTCTCCGACTACCAGGCGCTGGCCGAGCGCGACGCCCGCAACATCGAGCGCCTCGCCAAGGAGCTGCGGACCAAGGGCGTGATCCGCGTCCCCTACCTCGACGAGGACGTCCACGATCTTGCCGGCCTGGCCGAGATCAACCGCTACCTGTTCGCGACGGGCGAGGAGCGAGTGGCGATGGCTGCCGGGAGGGCCTGAGGACGCTCAGGAAGCGTTGCGGTTGTACTCGAACTCGAGGTGGGATACCTCCCAGTCCGAGTCCGGGACCGGGAAGAGGTGGCGGACCCGCGGGGTGTCGATCCGGTCGCGGTGCTGGACGTCGCGGGTCGCGTCGGCGGGCCACTCGAGCGACTCGCCGCGGCGGGCGTCGGTGACCTCGTCGAGCCAGGGCGTGGCGGTGATCTTGATCTCGTCTTCGGCCGGGATCGGCTCCATGATCCGGGTCTCCTGCTCCATGTGCTCCTCCTCGATTGGATGGTCGATGGGCAGCTGCAGCTCGGCCGAGATGGCGATCTCCTCGTGCGAGGGCTCGAGGACCTCGAAGCGCGGTTGCGAAACAGGCTCGGGCTCGACCGGTTCCGGCTCGATGGCTGCAGGCTCTGGCTCGACCTCCGCTATCGGCTCCGGCAGGTCGGCGACCGAGACGGTGATCTCGGCGTCTCCCTCGGCCAGGCCGTTGGCGATCAGGGTCTCGTCGGCGGTGGCGCTGAGGTCGTCGCCGAGCTCGCCGAGGGCGGCTTGGAGAAGCAGGCCGCGGACGGCTTCCTCGGCCCAGCGGGCGGTCTCCCCCGCCGCCTCGACCGGACGGCCGTTCATCAGGTTGCGCTCCAGCTCCAGCACGGCCTCCATGCGTTCGCGGGCGCCGATCCGGTCAAGCGATTCGTCGGCGATCAGCGCCGCGGCGCGCATCGGCAGCGAGGCGCCGACCGGGCCGTGGCCCTCGAGCACCGCGCGCAGGGCGAGCAAATGGTCGCTGAGGCCGTCGAGGGCGCTCTCGCGCTCGCAGCCCATCTCGAAGCGGCCGACCGCCCAGGTCAGAGCCTGGTCGGGATCGGGGCGCGCCTCCAAGGTCTTTGCCAGCTCCGCCAACTCGTCGGCCTCCGGCTCGCTGAGGCGGTAGCCGCCGGCCCGGGTGGCCGGGGCGCCGGTGGCGACGCGGGTCCAGCAGCCCTCGCCGGTCGGGGCGAACGCGTAGGGCCCAAGTCCGACGCCGCCGCTCTTGTAGAGCCGCATCACGCTGATCAGCTCGCGCAGCTGCTGCAGGGCCGCCTCGGCGCCCTCGCCCGGTTCCTGCTCGGCGACGGCCAGGTACTGGGGCTCCCAGGCGGCGCGGCCCATGCCCTCGCTGCGCATCGCCTCGATCGGCGCCTCGACCGAGTCGGCGCGGACGATCCGCACCCCGTGGGGAAGCTGCAGGCGCTGCTGGGACATGCGCAGGCCGACGATCGGGACGATCAGGGTTTCGGCGTCATCGGCGTCGAGCGCTTCGGCGTCGAGCATCGTCAGGGCGGTCTCGAGCCGCTCGCGGTCGAGCGAGAACTCGGTGCTTCCCTCCCAGAGGGAAGCGATGAAGACGGTCAGCATCAACTCGGCGCGCTGGCCCGGATCGGCGGGGACGGACTCACCGCGGGACTCCAGGTAGGAGGAGGCGACGCCGGCCTCCACCGCGGCCTCACGGGCGGGGCGGAAGCTGGGCAGCGAACGCAGCTCCTCGCCGCGCTCGGCCACGTAGCGCGAGGTCAGCGGCACGTAGCTGTAGAAGGCCGAGTCGTCGCCGTCGTCGGCGGCGACGTCGAAGGGGATCTGGTCACCGGAGGCGACGAGGGAGCTGAACCGCGTCGCCGCCTCGAGGGCGAGTCGCTTCAGGGCCTCGTTGAGGAGGAAGTCACGCACGGCTCAGGCTTCCCGGCGCCGGCCGTCGCTCCTGCGCCTGCACGAGGGCTTGCACGATCGCGGCGAACCACGATGTCAGGCGGACGGCCCCGCGCCGAACTGGACGCTTGACCTAAGCAGCAGCGCTGACGGTTTCGGCCTCGCCGGCAAGCCAGCGCTTGCCGTAGGCGCGCATGTCGTCGACCAGCGGAATCAGCGCTTCGCCTTTGGCCGTGAGCGCGTACTCGACCCGCGGCGGCACCTCCGGGAAGGTGTGCCGCTCGACGATCCCCTCCTCTTCCAGCGCCCGCAGTCTCAACGACAGCGTGCGTGGGCTGATCCCCTCCAGGGACCGCTCCAACTCGCAAAAACGGCTGGAACCCTTGGCCAAATCGCGAATCAGCAGGAGCGTCCACTTACCGCAGACCACTTGGGCAGTACGACAGACGGGGCAGGTGGAATTGCTCTCGGCGCTCATGGCGAACCACGCAGACGGATTCGGACCCGTCTCGCTTCAGCAAGTGTAGCGATAGCGCTTCAGTTACTGAAGTTTTGGGAAAAGCGCGCTGGGCTCAGGAATGGCCGACCACAACCGGCTCGACCTTGAGAATCGTGAACTTGTACCGGTCGCCGTCGGGGCCGTAGACGAAGGTGACCGGCATGCCGATCTCGAGTTCCATCAGCTGGCAGTCCGAAGTACCCGAGAGGCACTTCCCTTCGCCGAACACGGAGGTGACTTCGCTGGAGATCATGAACAGCGGCAGGTGAGTTTTGGTGCTGGTGCCGAGGAAGGTCACCACGGGCACCTTTTCGCTCGGCAACGCGATCGCCGCGAGGACGTTCGTGCGGGTGACGGGATCGTCGCTTTCGGACTTGCCTTCGGCGTTGGTCACAGTCTTGACCATCCGGAAGTCGATCGCATAGGAGTAGAGATTGCCGCCCTGGGTCGATCCACCCGAGCCGCCGCTGCCGCCCTGGCCTTCGCTCGGCTGCCCCGGGTTCGTCGTCTCGGTCTTCGATTCGGTGGTCGTCTTGCCGTTCTGGGTCTTGGTGGTCTTCGTCGTCTTGGTCGTCCCCCCCGAGGTGATCGAGGTGGATCTGGTGCGAACCGTGGTCGAGGATTCGAAGCCGTTGTTGCCCGGGGAGCCGAGCTTGGTGCCGGAGAGGTCGGTGCCAGCGGAGCTGACTCGGAAGGGATCGGTCGGGGAGCGGTCCCGCAGGCGCTTTCGATAGTCGCGCAAACCGGGCTCGGCTCTGACGGCGGTCAGCTCGGCGGCGTTGGCCCCGGGCGCGGCGGAGGCACCGGCCTGAGGCGCCAGCGTCGGTGCTTCTTCGGAGTCGCCGGATCCGCTCGCGAGCAAGAACGGGACCGCGACGATCGCGACCAACACCAAGGCTAGAAGCGGTAGCAGCCGGCGGTCGCGCAGGTCGTAGTAGAGCTCCTCCAGGAACAGAGGCACCTTGATGTCCGGCATCTTCAACTGAGGCCCACCTTTGAGGCGCTTCATGGCGCTTCTCCCGTGCTCATCGAGGCCAGGGTTCCAGGCTGGGTTTCAACGCCAGTCGGCGTCGCCCCGCCGAGCAGGCCCTGGCCCGGCGGCGTCAGGAAGGTGGTGACCGAGAAGGTTGCCGCCAGGGTCGCCCCGGCGCCTTCGCCAGAAGACGGCGTCAGCGAGAAGCTGTTGACCGTGATCAGGCGCCCGTCGACGGCAACGTCCTGGTTCGACGTCTTGACGAGGTTGTCGAGCTTTTCGATGAAGTCGGCGATCTGGAAGAAGCTTCCTTCGAAGGTCAGCGTGTAGGGCATCACCGCGAGGCCGGCGGGGCCGATGCCTGCCCCTAGCGGCATCAGCGAAGCGGCCGCCTCGGTCGGCGAGGCCGACCCTTCCGTGCTTGCCGCGGCGGTTTCTTCGCCGCCCGAGGCGTTGAGCGTCAGCGTCTGGAACCCGACGTGAGTCTGATGCGCGAGCTTGTTCAGCTGGACAAGCAGCGAGGCGGTTTCGGAGTCGGCGGGCACCGCCTTGCCGAGCACCACGAGGTGCTGGTAGTCGCCGGCGAAATTGCTGCGGGCCAGTTCGGCCGCCTCGACTTCAGACTGATGCTGAGATACCGAGGCTTCCAAGGTCGCCACCTGGCCGGCGAGCTTGTCGGCTTCGTCGCGCTTCGGGCTCAGCAACATCACCCAGAATGCGGTCGCCAAGGCAGCGACGACCAGCATCGCGGCGATCACTACGTTCGTCTTCTTCTTCGCTTGGACCTTCACCTCAGCCGCCTTCGCTGCTTTCCGATTCCGATTCCCCTTCGGCGCCGGCTTCCGGGGCAGCGCTCGGTTCCGCCGTCGTTTCGGCCGCGATCGGCGCCGGAGCCGCATCGAAGGCGACGACGAGACTGAATTCGGTCGAGGTCCCGCCCGCCGCGCATCCGCTGCCACCACCGTCGGCAGCCGGCGCGCCGCCGCTGTCCGCCGTCGTCGAAGACTCGAGGCCGACCCGAGTTACTCCGTCGATGTCCTTGAGCGCCGTGACGAACACGGCCACGGCGTCCTGGCTGGTGGTGCAACCGCTGAGTTCGAGCGAGGGGCCCTGGACCGAGCCGGTCAGACCACCTCCCCCGCTTTCGCCGGCGCTTTCGCCGGCACTGGCGGAGGCGCCGAGGTTGTTCAGCCAGACGTTCTTGGGAAGGACCAGCGCCAGTTCGCGTAGTACCCGCTCCCAGTCGAAGCGGCTGTCGGCGAGGCTCTGCACGGTCGCCAGGCGCTGTTCGCTCATCGCCTGGAACTGGGTGTAGGCGGCAAGCCGTTCGGCCTTTGCTTTCGCCGCCGCGTCTTCGCGATGCAGCTGCGCGACTTCGGCCTTGCGGTCGGAGATCTTGTTGGTCGTCAGCACCAGCATCGTCACCCCGACGAGGACGAGCGCCAACGCGCCGAGGACGATGTAGACGAGGGGCCCAGTGCGCAGCGGCGCGCTGTCGCCGCGGCGAAGGTCTGGCGGGATCAGGTTGACGGGGCGCATCTCAGACCTCCAACCCGAGCCCGTAGGAGAGGGTGAGCCGAGCCGCCGCGGCGGCATCGAGGCCGGCCAATCCCTGCGGTCGCACCGCCTGGATCGGCGTTCCCAGCCGTTCCTGCATCCGCGCCGCCAGACCGGGGACGGCACTGCCCGGACCGCTCATCAGCACCTGCCCAACCGGCAGCGCGCCCTCCAGCGCGCCGTAGTAATCCAGCGAGAGTCGCAGCTCGTCGAGCAGGGCGCCGCTACCGTCTTCGAGCGCGAGGCGGGCCTCGCGGACGGTCTCCGGATCGCCCTCGATCTCCTCGACGGGACGCTCCAGACCGACGTACTGCAGCCACTGGGTCGCGTGCTCGGCGCTGAGGCCGCGGGCAGCCGACAGGCGGCCTGCGATCGCCTCGATCCCGGCATGGGAGACCCGCGAGAAGAGGCAAGAGCGACCGCGGGCGACGGCGAGGTTGGTGACGTCGCCGACGTTGCAGTAGAGCGTCGCTTCGCTCGGCCGTTGGCCTGGCTCGGCCTGCGCGGCGACGGCCTGGTCGGCAAGAGCGCGGATCATCGCGAAGGCGGAGAGGTCGATGCCGACGGGTTCTAGGCCAGCGCGTCGGATCGGCTCCAAGAACGAAGAGATCATCTCCCGCCGCGCCGCGACCACGACGACGTCGACCTGGGGCAGCGAGCCCTCCTCGGCGGGCACCCCGCCGACGACCTGATGTTCGATTACGGCCTGTTCGAGCGGCATCGGGATCTGCTCCTGGGCCTGGAAGCGGACCGCCGCGTCCATCTCCTTCGGGTCGTCGATCGCCGGCAGGCGCACCGTGCGAACGACCACCTGCTGGTTACCGACACCGAGCCGGACCCGCTTGGAGAGCTTGTGGGCTGAGAAGAGCGCCTTCAGCGAATCGGCCAGCGCCTCGGCGTCGACGACCTCGCCCTCGTGGAAGACACCGGGCGGCAGTGCCTCGATCGCCGTGCCGATCACCTCGACGGAGCCATTGACCCGCAACTCGGTCGCGGCGAGGCTGCCGGCCTCGATGTCGAGGCCAGCGACGGCGGTGGGCTTCTTTCTCGTCAGTTGAATCTGCATGAGCGGGAGCTCGCGCCACGCTCGAAGGCGGGCGACCTTTCCTCAATCGACAGAAAGGCCGCCGACCTTTCGCCCTGCAAGTACTTATTTCTAGGAGAACCTGGACGGCTCTACGAGAAGGTGCCCAGGTAAAGGTTCACGATCTGGTCGCCGAGCAGCAGGCCGGTGATCCCCCCCAGCGCCAGAAAGGGCCCGAAGGGAATCGCTTTCTTGCGAGCGGCAGCGCCCTCGCGGGCGATCATCGCCAGGCCGACCAGGGAACCGACCAGCAGGGCGACGAAGAGCGCGGGGATCACGTTGCGACCGAGGAAGAGGCCCATCGTCGCCGCCAGCTTGACGTCGCCCAGCCCCATTCCCTTCGGATAGGCGAGCGCAGTGAGGAAGAGGACCCCGCCTGCACCGACCGCGGCTATCAGGCGCACCGGCAGGCTGCCGGGGTCGCCGATCGCGGCGATCGCCACCGCGGCCACCACGCCGACGAGCAGGATCGCGTTGGGGATGATCCGCTGCTCCAGGTCGGTGAGGGTCACCGCGACCAGGACGGCAACAAAGACGAGGCCGAGCGCCAGCTGGGTCGGTTCGTCCCAGAGCACGGCCGTCGTCGCGGCGAAGAGGACCGCGACGGTCAGCTCGGTCAGCGGGTAGCGAGCCGAGATCGAGGCCCCGCAACAACGGGCACGGCCGCGGAGGACGATCCAGGAGACGACCGGGACGTTGTCGTAGGCGGCGATCTGGGTGCCGCACCTAGGGCAGCGCGAGCGCGGCCCGACGATCGATTCGCCGCGCGGCACGCGATGGGCAACCACGGTCAGGAAGCTGCCGATCAGGAGACCCCCGAGGAAGGCCAAGACCACCGCTGCGGCCATGGCTCAGCCGCCTTCGAACGGCGTGGTGGTATCGACCTCGAGGCGGGTCGGGTAGTTCGGGTGGTCGTACATCACCGGAATCGCTTCGGCAGGCGTGGTGCCGGCATCGACGCTGAGGGCGACGCCGAGCCGATCGCCGAACGGGATCGTCAAGGGAGCGCCGATGAACCGCATCGTCAGCCGCATCTTGGTCCATTCGGTTCGCGGCCAGGATTCGGTTCCCTGCGAGGAGATCGTCCAGTATTCGGTCCCAGTGCTGAGGTTCCCGAGGAGTTTGTCCGTGGCCGAGGTGCCGTTGTCGTGACGGTCGAAGAGGTAGACGCAGACCGTGCCCGGGTAGCTCGCTTCGTTGAGGGTTCGCGAGTAGAACTCAAGCGAGACGGTGGCGCTCATCACGAAGTTGCGGGGCATCGGGTCGGTGACCCAGCGATGCACCTTGGCCTCGGGATGGACGCTGCTTTTCGGCACGTAATGGCAGCCCGCGGTGTCGTCGTGGAGGATCTGCACGCCTTTGTCGGTATCCGGCGTCGGCTCCAGATAAGAGTCGCTCGAGTAGTCGTACAGCAGCGGATCCGATTCGTCTTCCGGGGCCGGATCGGGCGGAGCGCCCAGCACCAGCGCGTCGGGCGCGCCCAGTTTGGAGGAGCCGGTCTGCGGACCGCTGGCGCAAGTGCCCAGCGTGTTGTGGAGCAGGTGGTCGCCGGTGATCGTCTGGCGGGTGGTTTCTCCGCTGGCCGCACAGGGAGTGTCGGAGAGGAAGAACTGTTGAGCGGTCACCGCGTTGCCGCTGCCGAGCCCCCGCGTGGTCCCTTCTTCGACTTCTTTCTGGCGTTCTTTCGCTTCTTCTTCTTCGCGTTCTTTTTTTTCTTGGGCAGCTCCCAGGCCGCTGCCACCACCACCACCGGGCTGCGCCCCCTGGGTCGATCGCAGCGCCAGCGCAGACGGGTTGGCGACATTCGACTGCACTTCGACATAGTTGCGTTCGCGCGTTTCGTTGGCGGGCGTGTCGAGCTGGGCGGCGACGATGATCTGCTTGTAGTCCTGTTCGCCAGGGCAGAAGTCTTCGCCGCTGGACCCGCCTTCCGGGCAGCTCGGGTCGTTGCGCCAAACCACGTAGCGGTAGAGACGGCCGCTGACGTTGCCATCCTGGAAGCGGACGGGGCCAGGCAGCACCGACCCTTTGACGGTTCCACCGCCGTAGAGTTCGCCTCCGTCGACCACCATCCGGGCGTATTCCCCCAGCGGTTCACGCTTCGTCGCGAATTTGGCGCCGAGCACGCGATGGTTCGGGTTGAGCGGGGCGGAGTTGTATTCAGGCGCCCTTTTCAGCGCCAGTTCCGAGTAGGACAGCGAGTGCAGCTTCTCGATCTCTTCCTGGGCCTTGTCCAGCGCCACCTGGGTCGCCTGAGCCCGCTGGGCGTTGCGGGTGGCGGCGGCGAGCACGCCGAAAGTCGCCGCGGCGGCGAGGGCGAGAACAACAGCGGCTACCAGGACCTCGACCAGGGTCAGCCCCCCCTCCCCATCGCCGAGCTGCCTGACGATGCCCAATCGCCCTCGCATCGTCATCCCGCCAGCGTCGCGGTCCGCAGGGTGGCACCATCGGAGATGGTCAGCAGGCCGGGACCGCTCGGGTTCGGCACTTCCAGGTTGACGCCGACGTAGGTGGGCTTCGTCGCCGCTTTGACCGGCCCGCAGGAGACGGGGTCGGCTTCCGCGCTGGGAACGAAGCAGAAGACCCGCGTCGGGTTGTCAACCCCGGAGAGCGCCACTACCGGTGCGGTCGCGCCGGTGCCGTTCGGCGCCGCTTCGGTTCGCGTGCAGGCGCTGCCGCTGCAGCGATAGGTGATCCGGCAGAGGATCGGCTGCACCGAGGGGCTGGTCGGCACCGCCCCCCCGCAGCTGATGCGGCGGACGTTGGCGAGGATGGAAACTTCGCTGCCGCTCGCCCCCGACCTCACTTCGACCCCGTTGCGTAGCTCGCGCACAATGCGCTCCAGCTGCCAGCGAGCCGTGGTCACGTTCTGCGACTTGCGACTGAGTGCCGGCTGGTCACGCACGGCGCTGATCAGCATCGCGCAGGCTGCGCCGACGAGGATCACGCTCATCGTCGCCGCGACGAGCAGCTCGACCAAAGTCATGCCGGCATCTCCCGGCCGCTCCCGCAGCCGACGAGGCAGTGCTCGCCTGACCGCAGCGCCGACGGCGTTCATCTCGGCACCACCTTGAAAGCTCGCTTCGTGGGCCTTGCCTCGGCCTTGCCGGCGCCGTTGATTGCCTCGACTTCGAGCACATGCTTGCCGCGACTCAACCGTTTGAGGCGGAGCGGCGAGCTGCAGCCCTTCCAGGCTTGACGGTCGAGCTTGCAGCGAAAGCTCGTGTCCCCCTGGCCGGTCGAGTCGGTGAAGCGGAAGACGGGGCTGCGCGAGCGGGTCTTGAATGCCGGCGCGAAGGTGATGCGGGTGTGAGGATCGAGGTAGGTCGGGGGCTGGGGGCCCGTCGTCGAACCCGGCGGCGCCGTGGTGCCGACGATCCAGGAGATCCCGCCGTCGTTGCTGGGTCCGGTCTGGTGCCCGCCCCCCGAATTGCCCAAGTCTTCTTCCAGGGCTTCGGAGTGCTGGGTATAGGAGAGCGGCGCCGAGCAGGCAGAGACGAACCCTTCCGCCTCCGCGGTCGCCCGGAACTTGGCGGTCGCGTTGGGGGCGACTGCGGAAACGGGAAGGCCGGGATTGAGCAGCGTCGCGGCGGAGCCGGCAGCAACCGGTTCGCCCGAACAATCGGAGCTGACGTAGATCTTCACGCGCGATCCCGCTTCGGCTTCGCCGAGCACGTTGGGCGTCCTCGATTCCCCAGGCGAGGCTGGGTTGGTCCCGGTCAGGTGTGGTGGCACGGGGCCGAGTTCCAAATCGGGCGAGTTGCCGGTCGAGACCAGTCGCGTCACCTCTTCCCCCGGCCCGCTGCCGAGGAAGCGTTCGTAGACGTCGGCTTCGTTGTCGCCGTCCTCGAGCGTGAAGCGCTCGACCGTGACGAAGAAGACGTGGCGGCCATTGGCGGAGGCCCCGACGTAGGTGGCACCGCAATTCCCTTTTTTCAGCGGGCAGTAGCTGGGCGAGGTGGTGACCAGGCTCGTCGAGCCGCCCGCCGGAGTGCCGTCGCCGACGTCGCGTAGGTAGATGTCGTCTTCTTCGTCACCGTCTTCGCCGAGCAGCGCTTCGAGGGTCGTGAAGACGACGCGCGAGGCGTCGGCAGAGGCTTCGTTGAAGCGAGCATCCGTGTCGCCGTTCCAGCAGGTCGGACAGCCCGCCGCGCCGCGCGAGACAAGCACCGGGCTGCCAACACCGACCTGCTGCCGGTAGATGTCTTCGCTGGAGTCGGTGTCTTCGCCGCTGAGCTGTGCGGGGGTGCTGAAGACCACCTGGCCCGAGTCGGAGCTGACGGCGTCGAAGTTGACTCCGCAGGCGGCAGAGCATGGAGCCGACGTGACGAGTTCCAGCGTGCCGCCGTTCCACTCGTAAATGTCGTTGGCTCCGTCGCCATCGCCGGGCAGCAGGCCTTCGTCGGTGGTGAAGAAGACCCGGGAGCCGCTGGCGGAAGCGGCCGCGTAGCTGGGCGTACCTTCACCCGAGCCTCCGGAGACCAGGAAGGTGGGCCCACCGGGAAGGTCGCGACCATAGATGTCGGTGGCATCGTCGGTGTCCGCTCCGACCAGTCGCTCGTCGGTGCTGAAGAAGACTCGTTTGCCGTCGGCGGAGCTGCCATCGAAGATCGGCACGGCGCCACTGTTGCCGCAGCCACCGCAGCCTTGGGAAACGAGCGAGGTCACATCAGTTTCGAGGTCGCGGGAGTAGAGGTCGCGGGCACCGTCGCCATCGGCCGGAGAGAGAGCCTCTTCGGTCGTGAAGTAGGCGTGCGAGCCATCGGCGGAGATGCCGCGGCGCGAAACGTCGGCTTCGCCGTTGCCGCAGCCGGGCAAGCAAGCGGATTCGCCGGCGGAGACGAGCACCGTTTCTTCGCCCTGAAGGTCCCGCACAAACAGGTCGCTTGCTTTGTCGGTGTCGCCGGGGACCAACTTCTCGTTGGTTTCGAAGAAGACCTTGGTGCCGCTTTCGTTGGCATCGGCAAAAGTCACCGGGAAGCTCCCGTTGCCGCACCCCGGCGTGCATCCAGCGCCGCCCTGAGTGACGAGCGTCGTGGCCCCCGTTTCGAGGTCGCGCATATAGACGTCGCTACTCAGATCGGTGTCAGCGGCAACGAGGCGCTCCTGGGTGGAGAAGAAGACCCGCATCCCATCCGCGCTCGCCCCCTCGAACTGCGCCGCGTAAGCATCGTTACCGCCGGTCGGTCCCAGCGACACCTCCCGCGTCACATAGGCCCCAACCCCCATGTCATAGGACCGCTCGAAGACATCGCGCTTGGTATCCGTGTCGCCGGGCACCAGCTGCTGATCGGTGTCGAAGAAGACGACTTTTCCATCGGCCGAGGTGCCCTTGTACGCGGGGGCGGAGGCATGCGCGATAGATGCAATGACCAACGCCCCAAGAATCCAGAGAGCGAGGATGGCCAGCAGCGAGACTGGGCGTTGCGAGGACTGCGTCGGCATCGTCATCTATCGGCCAAATCAAGTGATTCTCTTAGCTGAGTCACCTGGCCCAGCCGGAAAAAAGAGGGGCGAGCCAAGCCGGCCCGCCCCTCCACACCTGCCTAGACCAAGGCGTATGGATTTATCAACCGTTGGCCCAGTTGCCGGGACCCGGAGCCGGGCCAGGGCAACCGCCCGAGCCAGCTGCTTCGCATTCGTAGTTGAGTACGCCGGTGGTCGTCCTTTCAACCCAGAATTCCTGGCCTGCCTTGGCGCCTTCGAGGTTGATTTTGTAAGCGGTCGTGCCTTCTTCGACGACAGGTTCTTCGACGAAGACCGCGCTGCTGAGGGTCGGCTCAATGGCAATCAGGGCCGCTTTATCACAGCCTTCGTACTTGCCACCTTTTTCGGTGTTGCAGGTCTCCATCGCGACCTGTGCGGAGTGGACGTACTCCTTCGCCTTCGCGTCCCCGGCCTTGTCCTTCTGGTTGAAGAACGCCGGCAGGGCGATCGCGGCGAGGATGCCGAGGATCAGCATCACGACGAGAAGCTCGATCAGCGTGAAGCCGGCCTCGCTGTCACCGTTGAGCCGAGCACCAACGCGTGCCCGGAGATTCTGGAGAAACATTAGAGACCTCCTATGGTCCTAATCGTTTGCGCCAGAGCCCCGTCGCTTGCAGCCACGTGGTGTCTGTCGACCCCGGTGGTAGCCCGGCTGACTCCAAGGCTGGAGTCCCGACGGCTTTGCGCCCCCGCCTCACGGCGGGTTTGCCTCTTGCACCGGAGCACTGGCAGATTCATCACGGATGCGTCATCGGCGTCCCGCCGCCCACCTTTAGCCCTGCGCGACGATTCCCCGAAGAGTCCGAGTTTTGCCTGCGGCAGAGCCGAGAACTGGCTCACCCCGTTCCTCAAAAATGGGGACCGCAAAGGCATCGCTTCGCGGTCGCTAGGTCGAACGTCCAGGCGGCTCAGCGGATCTTTTCGTAGATGCTGAACATCGGCAGGTACATCGAGATGACGATGAAGCCGACGATGCCACCGACGAAGACGATCATCACCGGCTCCAGGAGGGCGGTGAGGGCTTTCACCTTGGCGTCTACCTCGGCCTCGTAGAAGTCGGCGATCTTGGACATCATGTGTTCCAGCTGACCGGTTTCCTCGCCGACCGCGACCATGTGGCCGACCATCGGTGGGAAGATCGGGTTGGCGTCGATCGGGGCGGCGAGAGTGCCACCTTTCTTGACCGAGGCGTACATGTCGTCCATCGCCTGTTCGACGACGACGTTTCCTGCCGTTTCGCCGGTGAGTTTGATCGCCTGCAGCATCGGCACGCCGGAGGAGACGGCGCCGGAGAAGGTGCGTGACCACCGGGCCAGTGCCACCTTCTGGATCACGTCGCCGATCTTGAACGGAATGTGAAGCGTGAAGCGCGACCACGCCTCTTTGCCGCGTTCAGTTCGCTTCCACTGGATGAAGCCGAAGACCGAGAGGACGAGTGCCGGGATGATCACGAACCAATAGCCCGTGATCGCTTTGGAGGCGGTGACGCAGACCTGGGTGGGCAACGGCAGGGCCGCGCTTTCCCCCGGGTGTTCTTCCGCCATTTCGGTGAAGATGCCAGCGAAGACCGGGATCACGAAAGCGACGATCGCAACCAACACCACCGCCGCGAAGCCGAAGACCAGCGCCGGATACATCATCGCCGATTTCACTTGACGCCTGAGAGCGTCGGTTTTCTCCACCTGGAAGGCGATCCGGTCGAGCGCGTCCTCGAGCCGACCCGACTGCTCACCGGAGCGGATCATCGCCCTGTAGAGACGATCGAAGACGCGGGGGTGGCGGGCCATTGCCTGCTCCAGGGTGCTGCCGGCCTCGACGTCTGCCCGGACTGCGGCGGTGGCCTCCTTGATCGCCTCGTCCTGGGTCTGCTCCTCGAGCGTGTACAAGGTGCGCAGCATCGGCATCCCCGAGGCGACCAGGGTCGCAAACTGACGCGAGAAAATCGCCAGTTCGCGCATGTCGACGCCCTGCCAGCGTTTGAAGAAGTCCTCGACCTTGACCGGTTTGCTCTTTTCGCTGACCTCGAGGACGATCAGACCGCGCTGGCGGAGCTGCTCGGTGACTTGGGCCTTGGACTCTGCTTCGACCTCCCCCGTGGAAGCGCTGCCCGCCAGGTCCATGGCGCGGAAGGCGAAGGTGCTGGCGCCCGACATCGGCTAAACCGCCTGGGTCTGTTGATGCTGCATGTACTGGGGCATCGGCGCGTCCATGCCGCCGAGCAGGCGCTTCAGCTCCTCCGGGACGGAGGCGCGCTGCTCAGCCAGCGAGCGGGTGATGGTGCCGGCGCGGACGAGGCGCGCCAGGTCGGCGTCCATCGTCTGCATCCCCACCGCGCCCGAGGTCTGAACGGCGGCATAGATCTGGTGCGTCTTGCCCTCGCGGATCAGGTTGCGGATCGCCGGCGTCGGCACCAGCACCTCGCAGGCGACGGTTCGGCCCATGCCGTTGGCGGTCGGCAGCAGCTGCTGGGTGACGATCCCCTGCAGGGCGATCGAGAGCTGGGTCCGCACCTGGCCCTGCTGCTCGGGCGGGAAGACGTCGATGATTCGATCGACCGTCTGTGCGGTCGACTGGGTGTGCAGGGTGGCGAAGACGAGGTGGCCGGTCTCGGCGGCAGTCAGGGCCGTGGAGATCGTCTCCAGGTCGCGCATCTCGCCGACGAGGATTACGTCGGGGTCCTCTCGCAGGGCGGCCTTGAGGCCAAGCCCGAAGTTCGGGGCATCCGAGCCGACCTCGCGCTGGTTGACGATCGAGCGTTTGTGCGGGTGCAGGAACTCGATCGGGTCCTCGATCGTGAGGATGTGATCCTGGTTCTCGGAGTTGATCACGTCGATCATTCCCGCCAGGGTCGTGCTCTTGCCCGAGCCGGTCGGCCCGGTGACGAGCACGAAGCCGCGCGGTTTGGCGGCCAGCTCGCGCAGCACCGGCGGCACGCCGAGCGAGTCCAGCGGGGGGATGTCCTGCGGGACGAGGCGGAAGGCGGCGCTGACCGCACCGCGCTGGAAGAAGCAGTTGACGCGGAAGCGGGCCACGTTCGGGATCGCGTAGGCGAAATCCAGCTGCTTGTCGTTCTCAAAGCGTTTGCGCTGGTCGTCGTTGAGGATGCTGTAGACGACCTCGCGGGTGTGCTGGCTGGTCAGGATCGGGAAGCCGTCCATCGGCTCGATCCGGCCCTTTTCCCGGACCGCCGGCGGAAACCCCGGCGTGATGTGCACGTCGGAGGCGCGCACGGAGACCATGTGCGCCAGCACCTGGGAGAAGTCGAAGTCCATTTGACCTAGATCGTCCTTCCGGGCGCCAACCTCGATACCCGGTTTCGGTGATTACGTGGTGACACGGATGACCTCCTCGAGGCTGGTCAGGCCGGCGCGCACCTTGGCGATGCCGTCCTCGCGCAGGGTCAGCATCCCCTCCTGCCGGGCGATCGTGTCGACCTCGGCCTCCGGTGCTTGGGCGACCGCCATGTCCTTGATCCGGCTGCTCATCGCCATCACCGAGTAGAGGCCCACCCGGCCTCGGTAGCCGCTCTGGTTGCAGCGGGAGCAGCCAACTGGCTCATAGGCCTCGATCTCGCCACCGACGCGCAACTGGGCGTCCGCCAGGGCCTGTGGCGGCACCACCGTGCGCTGCTTGCAGTGCGTGCAGAGCTTGCGGGCCAGGCGCTGGGCGACGACGCAATCGACGGCCGAGGCGGTCAGGAACGGCTCGATGCCCATCTTGCTGAGCCGCGTGATCGCCCCCGGGGCGTCGTTGGTGTGCAGGGTGGTCAGCATCATGTGACCCGTCAGCGCTGCCTCGATCGCGATCCGGGCCGTCTCGCCATCGCGGATCTCGCCGACCATGACGATGTCGGGGTCGGCGCGCAGCATCGAGCGCAGGCCGGTGGCAAAGTCGAGACCCGCGCGCCGGTTGACGTTCATCTGGTTGATCCCGTCCAACCGGTACTCGACCGGGTCCTCGATCGTGATGATGTTCTTCTCGATCTGGTTCAGATCTCGGAGGGCGGCGTAGAGCGTCGTGCTCTTGCCTGAGCCGGTTGGCCCGGTGACCAGCACCGCCCCGTAGGCCTGCCGGAAGGCAGCCTCGAAGCGCTCTCGCGCGGAGCCGTCCATCCCAAGCTCGTCGAGCGTCCGCTGGGCGTTCTCCTTGTCGAGGATGCGCAGCGTCGCCCCCTCTCCGCGCTGGGTCGGCAGCGTCGTCACGCGCAGGTCGACCCGCCGGTCTTCGACCGTGACGCTGACGCGACCGTCCTGCGGCACCCGCTTCTCGGCGATGTCGAGCTCGCTCATGATCTTCACCCGCGAGATCACGGCGGTGATCATCCGCTTCGGCACGTGCGCGGCCTCGCGAAGCACACCGTCGATGCGAAAGCGGACGCGCATCTCGTCCTCGCCGGCTTCGAAGTGGACGTCGGAGGCCCCCTCACCCACCGCCTGGCCGAGGATGCTGTAGACGAGCTTGATCACCGGCGCGTCTTCGGCGCTGACTTCGAGGTCGCTGACTTCCGCGAGCCCCTCGTCTTCCTCGCCTTCGACGACGGCCTCGCTGACCGCACTCTGCAGAGTGTTGAGACGGCCGATCAGCGCCTCGATGTCCTCCTGGGCGGCGACGGCGACACGGCAGTCGAGCCCGGTGGCGATCTGGATGTCGTCGACGGCGAGAACGTTGGTGGGGTCGGCCATCGCCACCAGCAAGGTCCGTTTGTCGACGAAGCCGACAGGCAACGCCTCGTAGCGGCGTGCCGTGTACACCGGAATCAGGTTGGCCGCCGCCATGTCGACCTGGTAGATGGAGAGGTCGATGTGGTCGAGGCCGTAGCGCTCGGCGACAGCGCGCGAAAGCTGATCGGCGTCGACCGCCCCCTGCTCGCGGAGAAGCTGCTCGGGCGGGCGGCCCGCATGTCGCGCTTCTTCGATCGCCTGGCGGGCCCGGTCGTCGCCGACGAAACCGAGGTCGACCAGCACGTCGGTGACGAACCCGGACGAACGGCCGCGGGCGACAGGCGGCGTCAGCCCGGGGGTGCCGGCTGGCTGCTGCTCGAGCACCGGCGCGGTCGAGTCGCCCGAGTCCGGGACGGGCTGCAGATGGCTGGGGAACTCGCGCGAGTCCATGCTCAGGGGTGGTATTCGACGGTCGGCCCGTGGTAGCCGGCGTCGACCACCGCCTGGACGATGCTCTCGGCGTCCTGGAACCCGTAGCTGACCGAGGCGGTCGGGACCGGCCCGGAGAGCCGCTTCGGTCGCAGCACCACGAGGGCCGGAACGCGTTCGACGCCGACGCCCTGCGTGATCGCCGCGTAGTCGGCGATCTGACCCGCGGGGACGACGAAGGTGCTCACGCCGGACATGCCGGAGAGGCTGCCGCTGGCGAGCTTGACGAGATCGTCGTCGATGCCGCCGTCGTGGACGAAGACCAGGGCGACGGTCTGACCGCTGTCCCAGGCGGCGATCACCTTGTGCGGCACCGGGCGGGTCGCGAGCGTTGAGGGGGCTCCCGCCCCCGAGGCCGACGCGCCGGAGGGCGCGGCTTCCGCGGCGGTTTCTCCCGGCGATGGCGCCGCGCCTTCGCCGGTCGGCGCGGAAGAGGCGCTGAGCGCGGACGATTCAGCTTCTTCGCCGCCGCCCCCGCCCATCGAGGTCAGCATGAAGATGGCCGCAGCGACGATCAGCGCGGCGATCACGCCCATCTGCACCATCGGATTGCTGTTCAGCTGCTCCCTCATGGTTACTCCCCTCTAGCTCGACATTTCGAGCCGGGAGCTTGAGCGCCGGTCGCCGGCGCCCGGGCGTCGAGCTCAGCGGGTCAGCAGTTGGCGTTGGGCACGCCGCCGGCGGGGGTGGTGCCGGTGCATTCGAAGTAGGACTGCGGCGTGAAGTAGACGGCCGCGGTGTTCGTCCGTTTGAAGTTTTCTTCTTGCCATTCCTGGAGGATTTTTTTGACTTCGGCATCGACCTGGGCTTCGCTCAGGAATTTGCCTGGTTTCTGTTCGATTTTTTCCAGGCCGGCCAGTTTTTCTTTCAGGGGCGCACCCGGATTGAGTTCCGGGGGCAGCTGGTAGCCGGCGTCCTGTTCGATGTGGCCATTGCCGCTCATGTTGATTTCCTTGCCGACGATCACCCCTTTCCAGGTCGCGTTGCCGCTGATGTTGATGTTCGATTCGGGGGCGTAGACGACCATCTCGTTGGTCACGGAAGCGTTGCCCGACATGCTGATCGTGGTCGCGATTTTCGGCGAGCCGAGGAAGAAGAAGCCGGGCATCGTGTACTGCCCGAGCGTGGGCTGGTAACCGGTGGCGGAGATCCGATTGTTGCCGCTGAAGCTGAGCTGGTTGCCGTTGTTGTTGCAGTGCTCTGGGGTGTCGAAGAAGAAGCGGACTTTGGCGCCACTGGCCATGATCAGCTGCGAGTTGCCACTGAAGCTGATTGCGCAGACCCAGTAGTCGCCGCCACCGACCGTCAGCGTCGAGTTGGCCGAAAGCGAGAGCGTCTTGGTCGTCGGATTCCAGGGAGAGTTCGTCGACCAGCCGCCACCATTGCCTTTTTCGCTCGTCAAGGTGTCCGATTGACAGCCGACGGGAACGCTGGTTTTCGTGCAGGTGACGAGCCTGTAGTCGGAGTTGACGGTTGCGATGTTGGTCGGCATGAAGCTGCTGACCGGCGGGAGTTCGACGTTGCCTTCGGTTTCTTTGTAGCCACTGCACTGGCTGGCATTGCCGCTGTGGTTCCATTTCTTGCCGATGCCGTGCCGGATGTTGCCGCAGACGCTGGCATTGCCGGAGCTGGTGATGTTGCCGTTGGTCCCGACGCTCATGCGAACGTCGGCATTGCCGCTCAGCACGATCCCATCGCGGCCGACGAACCCCTCGGCGGTGACGTATTTCGTCAGTTCTTCTTTCAGGTGCTGGATTTCTTCCTGAAGTTTCTGCGTTTTTTCGAATTCGCCGTTTTGCAGGGCGAAAAATTCGCGGGCCTGTTTTTCGACGAGTTGCTGCGCGATTTCCCAGTGCTGGGATTCTTCGACGTTTTTGACCAAACCGGAGCGGTTGTAGGTGACCTCGATCCGTCGGCTGACCGTGTCGGCCGTGCCGGTCGAGACGACGCAGAGTTCGTAGCTTCCACAGGAGACTCCAACCGGGCTGACGCGGTAGACGTAGCTGTCGCCGCCCACCGTGCCCGAGATCGCCGGACACCAGCTTGCGCCGCCAACTTGTTCGGCGGCGGCCTTTTCCAGCTTGCCGCTCGTCCCCACTTTCAGGCAGGGGTTCTGGTTGTTGAGGACGTAGCCGTAGCGGGTCTGCCGCGAGCGGGCGATGTTGGCGCCGGCATCGGCGGCGGCGATCGCGCGCTTCGAGGAGCCGTCACGGGTGGTCCCGCTCTGAACGTCAACCGTGGCGACCACCGCGGCGCCGGCAAGCGCCATGCTCGAGATCATCGCGAACAGCGCTACCGGGAGCGCGATCCCGGCCTCCTCGACGAGGAGGAGGCGAAAGCGGCGGCGGAGGCGTTCGCGGATCATCCCCGGGATCATCGGCGCTCGCGGTCTCGGCTTAAACGGGACATTGGTCCAAGCAAGGGTTTTGGACGTACGTCCTACGGAGAAACGGGCGCTTCCAGCTGCTCGATGCCGCTGGCGCGCTGCCCGCCAGCGGCGAGCATCAGTTTGAAATCGTGCGGGCTGGAGGCGTAGTCGAGCGCGACCTGCTCGGAGATCTTTCCCTCCATCACATAGCCGAGCAGGGACTGGTCGAAGGTCCGCATCCCGTAGTACTCGCCCTCGGCGATCACCTCGGTGATCTTGCCGGTCTCCTCCGGGTTCATGATCAGGTCCTGGACGCGGCCGGTGACGACGAGGATCTCCGAGGCGGGGACCCGGCCCTCGCCGGTGATGTCGGGAACGAGCCGCTGGGCGATCGCTCCCCTCAGGGTCGCCGCCAGCATCACCCGCGCTTGGTGCTGCAGGTGCGGCGGGAAGAAGTCGACGATGCGGTTGATCGTCTCGGTGGCGTCGAGGGTGTGGACGGTCGAGAGCACGAGGTGGCCGGTCTCGGCGGCGGAGAGCGCCGTGCGGACGGTCTCCTCGTCGCGCATCTCGCCGATCAGGATCACATCGGGGTCCTGGCGCAGGACCCGGCGCATGGCGCGGGCGAAGCTCGCGGTGTCCGAGCCCACTTCGCGCTGGTTGACGATCGAGCCTTTGTCTTCGTGCAGGTACTCGATCGGGTCCTCGAGGGTCATGATGTGGTGCGTCCGCGTCCGGTTGATGTGATCGATCATCGCCGCCAACGTCGTGCTCTTCCCCGACCCGGTGGTGCCGGTGACGAGGACGATCCCGCGCTGCTCTTCGGCCAACTTGGTCACCACAGGCGGCAGGCCCAGCTCGTCGACCGAGCGGATTTCAAAGGGGATCGCGCGACAGACGATCGAAGTCGAGCCGCGCTGTTTGAAGCAGTTGACGCGAAAGCGCGAGAGGCCCTGGATCGCGTAGGAGAAGTCGGCCTCCCCCGCTTCCTCGAACTCCGTCCGCGAGCGCGGCTCGGCGATCGCCTGGAAGGCGCGCTCGGTTTCCTCGGGCGTCAGCGCTGAGTACCCCTCGAGCGGGGTCAGCTCGCCGTGCAGCCGGATCGTCGGTGCGACGCCAACCTTGACGTGCAAATCGGATCCGCCCCGCTCGACGAGCGTGCGCAGCGCTGAGTCGATCTCGAACATCCCGACCTGTATCGGCCCGGGCGTCGCACGCCTTGAACGCTGGCTTTCAGCGGTGGTGCTTCGGTTTCTTCCCGTGCTTCTTCGCTTTGGCCTTGACCACCTTGAAGGTGGCCTCGGCCGGGCTCGGGTCGGCGACTCCGCCGAACAGGGCCCTGACCGCGATCGTGTGACGCCCGAGCTTGACGCTGAAGGCCTGCGGCGACTTGCAGGGCTGAAAGCGGCCTTTGTCGAGCCGGCACTCGAAGCTGGCACCAGCCTGGTCGGAGCTGAAGGCCACGGTGACGTTGGCCCGTTTCCCACGCGTCCTCACCTTCGACTTCGGCGTCCTGGTCAGCTTCGTGTCCGGGGTGACGCCGGCGGTTGAGCTGGAATCGCCGCCGGACCCCCCCGGCGGGGCGGGCGGCGGGCGGCGATCGACCTCGTAGGCCCCGGCGTCGCATTCGCCTGCCGGCCGCGGGACGCCGCGCTGGTCGACGTCGAGCGCAGCGCCCGCCGCCGTCACGCAGGAAGCCGCCGGGACGAACGCCAGCGCCGCGCTCCCGGGCAGCAGCGCCACGGTCTGGGTGGGACCGCCGTTGGCGGCCAGCCCGGCCGGGTCCAGCTTCGGGTCGGCGACCGTGAACCCAGTGCAGCCGCCGGCATCTGGCGCGGCGATGTTGCCGCCGCCGTCGACGACGGAGCCACCGCAGTTCGTGCCGGCGGCAGCACCGTTGTTGGCGACGACGATCGAGGCGCGCAGGGTCGGAGATCCGAAGATGCCACCGCCGGAGCCATCCGCGCCGGCGACCGTCCCGGATCCGCCCGCCGGGCCACCAGGGCCGGCGGAGTTGTTGAGCACCGTTGCCGCCGCGATCACGGTCGTGCCCGCTGCCGCCACAGCCCCGCCGCTGCCGCCGGCGCCGCCATTGCTCAGTGGCCCGGTGCCGGCCGGGGGACCGCCTGAACCAGCTTTGTTGCCGAGGAAGGTCGAGTTGGTGATCCCGGCGTTTCCTCCGGCGAGGATCGCGCCGCCGCCGCCGCCCGGCCCGCCGGGGCTGCCGATCGAGCCGCCGCTGCCACCGTTGCCGCCGCTCCCGCTTGCGTTCCGCGCCAAGGTCGAGCCGGAAACCGTCATCGTGCCGACGCTGGCGATCGCTCCGCCACTGCCGCCCGCCGCGCCCGGGCTGGCGAAGCTGGAGCCGGCGGCGGCGCCCATGCTTCCCCGCCCCGCTTCGTTTTCGACGAGCGTCGAGTCGACGACCGTCAGGGTGCCGCTGTTGAAGATCCCGCCGCCGTTGCCGCCGGCGCCGCTGGGCGGTGGCACGCCGCCTCCGGACGAGAATCCAGCCGACCCCCCGGGGCCGGCCTTGTTGCCCGCGAAGGTCGAGCCGACGACCGTCAGGCCGCCCGAGCTGGAGATCGCCCCACCGTTGCCGCCGGCGCCCCCATTGCCGCCGCCGAAGAAAGCGCCGAAGCCTCCAGCGCCGCCGCTGCCGGCCGCGTTGCCAGCAAAGGCCACTCCGACCACGCGCAGCTGGTTGGCGGCGTTGAGGATCGCGCCCCCGCCGCCGCCGGGCTGGCCGGGACCTGGCGGCGTGGACCCGCCTTCAGGCGCCCCCATCAGGCCGGCCGGCGCCTGCCCGCCGGCGATGCGCAGCGCTTCGATCGTCACCGCGATGCCCGGCGCCACCGAGCCGATGTTGAAGACCCGCGTCGCGGCCGAGGTTCCGATCGTCGTCGCGCCGGCGCCCTGGCCGCGGATCGTCAGGTTCTTGTCGATCGCGATCTGCGAGGCGAGGGTCGGGCTGGCCCCCGGATCGATCACCACCGTGTCGCCCGGGAAGGCGGCGGCGACGGCAGCCCGCAGCGAGCCGGGGCTCGAATCGGTCGAGTTGGTGACGTGGACTTCCGCGGCGCCAGCCGGCGCCGCCCCGAGCAGGGCAACGACCGCGGCGAGACACAGCACCCTGATCGACACGCCCGCAACCCTAGCCGGCCGCGGGCGCGCGATCAGCGAACTTCCTAGGCGACCTCGCGCAGTTTCTGGGCCTCGCCCAGCGACTGCAGCTTTTTGAGGCTCTGGTTCTCGATCTGGCGGATCCGCTCGCGGGTGACGTTGAAGGTGCGGCCGACCTCGTCCAGGGTCCGCGGGTGCTCGCCGCCGAGCCCGTAGCGGAGCTCGAGCACGCGGCGCTCGCGGTAGGAGAGGTTCTCGAGGGCCTCCTTCAGCGCCTCTTTGGTGAGCAGGTCCGCGGCCCGGTCGAACGGGGACTCGGCCTTCTCGTCAGCGATGAACTGGCCGAACTCCGACTCCTCCTCGTCGCCGACCGGCTTCTCCAGAGAGACCGGGGCCTGGGCGGAGCGCTTGATCGAGTCGACCTCCTCGGGATCGATCCCCGTTACCTCGGCGATCTCCTCCGGCGTCGGCTCACGACCGAGCTCGGTGACCAGCTTGCGCTCGGCGCGGCCGATCTTGTTCAGCTTCTCGACCACGTGGACCGGGAT
>Ga0105247_10000317_pt1 | contig 43370 bp, 37 predicted proteins | sample KBSS24metaG_FD_81519 | JGI IMG/M metagenome (GOLD analysis project Ga0105247, IMG submission 81519) | Switchgrass rhizosphere microbial communities from Kellogg Biological Station, Michigan, USA - KBS S2-4 metaG | ecosystem: Host-associated > Plants > Roots > Rhizosphere > Soil | place... | reverse complement strand
TGCAGCAGCCCGCCGTCTGGCACCACGATCTGCTGCTACAGGACGGCACGCCCTATCGAGCCCGCGAAGTCGAGATTCTACGCACGCTGAGCAGCTTACCGAAGGGACAGATCGCAGCGACGCGATAACCCCAGGGCCAAGGACGGGGCGCGCGGCTGGGCTTGTGAACCAAACCGTTTGTTCGTCCGCCAGTCAGCTCGCGCGCGTCCGTTAAGAAGGAGGTACACAGGCCAGTGGACCCTTGCATGAACCCCATTGCCTGTTTCAACCCTGGGGCGAATGCCGCTATTGCCCGACTCTGCCGAGTCCGAATCTCTGCCAATGGTGGCTGCAAGCATTCGTGGGCAAAATGGATTCCGGGCGTGTAGGAGCAACGTCTGCAACAGACGTGCCTACGCTTTCGTTTACAGGGGTTAACAGAATGGCGTGGATCTTGCCCTTATCCGGCCCGGCGAGCACCGTCGCCATACCTGAGATCTGTCCGCGCTCATTGATATTGCTGGCCGCGATTATGAAGAGGTTGGTATCTTTGGAAATCAGCTTGTTAAGGGCAGTCATCACACCGTCCTGCCAAATGAAGCCATGGGACCAGCCCGCGGAGTTGAAGGTGCTTCCCACCACTTGGCCCCGGTTGTTGATGCCGGTGGCAAAGGCGGCACCATCTCCCGGCAGAATAGGGAGGCTTGTGACTCCGTTGTTCTGCCAAATTGAGGCAAAGATAGTTGAGCCGTCAGGGCTCGAGACAAACCCAACAATCTGGCCGTGCTCATTAATGGCGTAGGCGTCACTTCCAGTGCGTCCGAGGTTTGGAAGCTCGAAGGCAGTGCCGTTTTCCCACAACACGGCGTGAGTCTGTATGCTGGTGCAGGTTCCCGAGGAGCCTACGGCTTGGCCTCGATCGTTGATGCCTTGGACGAAGCCGTCCGGGTCGCCATCCACCGTGGGAAGAGCTCTGACTTTGCCTTTTTCCCATAATACCGGCGATATGATATGTCCAGGCTTGCTGGGCGGGCACCCGGAGTCCGCCTCCGTCGTTTCGGAAATACCTACTATTTGTCCGCGGTTGTTGATAGCGCTGGCCTGCCCGTTATTTCCACCCAGCGTCGGGAGAGCCATTATGTGGCCGTGTCGCCAATAAAACGGACGGCACGTAAGTTTTGTGCCGAAGGCGCACATGTCTTCACCATCTGGATCCGGAACAGACGTTTCGGCAAAACCGACAGCTTCCCCGCGATCGTCGATCCCGCCATAGTTTGTCCAACTGTTCTTTCCTCCAAGCGTGCCGAGATCGATGTTGAATCCGTGGATGTTTATTACCGCGCGGCCGCTTGCAACTGTCGTGGAGGTCGAAGTGATGGGCGGGTTTACAACCCCATCCATGTTCTCGGTCCAGCCTTGATTATTGAGTCCCATGACCATGCTGAAGTTGTTGTCATCGTCCAGAGTGCCCTGATCAGCAACTTTGTAGCTCGTTTGAGCGAACGCATTGCTGGAGCAAGCCAGAACGATCGTCGCAACCACCGGTATCCAGGAATTCCGCAACTGTCTTGGCGTATTCATGTGTTCTCCGTTCCCTTGCGAGAGTTTGCGTGGATTGAGAGCAGAATTTGCTCACAAATTCACAAATCCTTGCTGCGCGACAATTGAGAAAATATGCAGGTAAACCTCCTTACCGAGTCGGCGTGTGACGGCTTTGCATCTGCAAGAGTATGGGTCGCGAGGCGGTCCCATAGAAAAATGTGACAGAAGCATTCGTTAGTGTGATGAGGCCCCCGGCAAGTGCTATCTGATTCTCGATTGACGTTGGCGCTGCGCTTCGCGCCAACGCAATCTCATGTGTCGGACACAGACATTGGTCACAGTCGACTTCCTGGAACGTATAGCGTCTGATATTTAGCGATGAACGGGACTATATCCGCGACAAAGCGGACCGACCGGGATCGGTGGAGCTTGCCGGGCGCATGGCGGTACACTGTATTCCGGTAACACACCGAGGCGCCCTATGTCCCTTAGACGCTCGGATGACGCTGAGCAGCCCGCGACGAGGCTGTCATCCATAACGTTGGCTTCGGGCAGAGAGATCTCCAAGGCCAGCCTGTTCAATGTGCTTCAGGCGGGCGGATGGACAGCCGCGTACATGGTCTGCTCGTTTGCGGCGGCGCAAGTATTTGGCCTATGGCCGGCGCTGCTCGATACGTTGATTTGGGCAATCGTGGGGTGTGTTATCACACTCGGCATACGGCTCGTCTACCGACGATCGCGGCGGTTACAGCATTCCTGCGTCGTGTTCACTGCTATCGCGCTGGCCGCAAGCTTGCTGCTGGCGCCACTGTGGTATTCCATCGAGCAAATCACTTTACGAATGATAGTGACTGCGGTGCTACAGGTAGACTCATGGCGACCGTCATTTGCGGCGTATGCGGCCAAAGTGGCGCGTGATCCATTATTTTTTTCAATCTACCTATGGCCCTTTTACTCCATCATCCTATTTACGTGGGCATCCCTTTATTTTGGGGTCAACGCGATGCTGGATCTCGAATCGGAGCGTGCCAATGTTATCAATGAACGAAAATTGGCCGAAACCGCTCGTCTTCGTGCCTTGCAGTCGAATTTGAACCCCCACTTCTTGTTCAACGCGCTGAACGGTATTGCGACCCTGGTCCGGGAACGAGACTCCGTAACCGCTTTGGCCATGGTCGATGCACTGGGCACCTTTCTTAGGTCAACGCTACAGCGTGTGGATACTCCGGAGCTGCGAGTGTCAGAGGAAATCGAGCTGATTGAGCAGTACTTGCGCATTCAGCGCTACCGGTTTGGGTCGCGGCTGCACGCGGTGGTCGAGGCCGCACGGGAGGTGCTCGGTGCCTTCATTCCAACTCTCATTCTTCAACCCCTGGTCGAAAATGCGGTTCGCTACAGTGTGCTGCCCCGCGATGCGGGCGGCTCGCTGTGGGTGTGGGTGCGCAAGGAGCTCACGGTATTGGTTGTGTCAGTGGAGGACGACGGCCGCGGACTCGACGGCGGCACAACAGATGCGTTCGGCATGGGCCTGCAAAATTCCACCGACCGGCTGAAGGCATTGTATGGTTCCGCTGCAAGCCTGACGATCGGCAGCCGAACTGACGGTACGGGGTGCGCGGTGGTTATCAGACTCCCGTTTAGACTGACACCTGTCAGGCAGCCCAATGAGAGCGCACCCGAGGCCATGGAAGCGTGAGGATTCGCACGATCATCGCGGATGACGAGGAGCTTGCGCGTCGGGGTCTCAGGGCGCTTTCGCAGCGATGCGGGGATCTGGAACTGATCTGCGAGTGCTGTAACGGGCGAGAAGCGTTGGAGGCGATTCTCCGACATCGGCCGGACTTGGTGTTCTTGGACGTTCAGATGCCGGGCAAGACGGGATTCGATGTCATCAGTGCCCTTACCGATGGCCAACGCCCGCATGTGGTATTTGTGACGGCCTTCGACAAATTTGCGCTGCGGGCTTTTGAAGTGCACGCGCTGGATTATCTCCTGAAGCCCGTGAACGAAGAGCGGTTCGATGCGGCCGTGGCACGTGTACGAGAGACGATGTCGCACGCGATGGACAGCGCAACGGTTCAGCGCGTTCGACAGGTGGCAGGGGATCTGCAGGTAGTATCCGCACCATTGATGGCGTCGGCCGTAGATCGCCTTCCGATCAAGGCAAACGACGGGCGGATAATGGTTATTCGAGTGCACGACATAGACTGGATCGAGGCGGACGGAGACTATGTATCGGTCCATACGAAGGGCAAGAGCTGGTTGATCCGCGAAACTATCGCCGCCATGGAACTGCGGCTGGCGCTATCCGGATTTGTGCGAATTCACCGCTCCACGCTAGTGAATACCGAACGGGTCAGGGAACTTCGGCCGCGGGACAAAGGCGAATATACCGTGGTACTCAACGATGGCACGGAACTCAAACTGACCAGAAACTACCGCGCGTCTGTTGAACGACTGGTCGGGGCGAATCTGTAAGCCTCTTGTTGCGATCGTGAATGCAGAATCTCGAGCGGTTGCCTTTAGACCTCCTCCATATCCGCTTGGTCGTGTCTTTGGTCCACAATGTCGCAAAGCGCTGCATGCCCGTGATTGCCGGTCGTAAACTGGCGCCGTGTTGTGAGTACCGGACAGAGTTAAACAGGAGCGCATCGGTGAGCATGCTTGACTCGCCATGCACGAGGCCGACCGAACCCCTGGGCCTATTGCTGGTTGAGCCCGACCCATCGGTACGCGCGCACCTTGTGGAACTATGCGCGCAAACGGGTGCGACGGCTCGAGTGATTGCCGAAGTGTCTTTAGGGGTTGAGGCGTTCCAAACGGCTGAGGCGCTGCGCCCGGACGTCATCTTCATGGCGTCGAATTTGTCGGATATGAGCGGATTGGAAGCGGTGCGTGCGCTTCGTGATCGGTACCGACGGCGAGCCATTCTCGCTATCGCGAATTTGCAAGAAAGATCGGAGGCACTTGCGGCCGGTGTTCTGGATTATCTAATGCGGCCGATCAAGGCCGAGGCTTTCGAGACGTCGCTCCTACGTGCGCGAGGGCGCTTTGGGGCACGCAAGTTACCCACCCGGCGTACGTCATCTTCGTCCTCGACGGCCTCGTTTCGCTCAGACTTGGAATGTGATCGACCGTTTGTATTGATCGCCGAGCGTGAGCAGAGACTCTATCCTGTGCAACCACGGCATATCGACTACGTGGAGTCGGCGGGCAACTACGTGAAGTTTCACGTGGATAGGTGTGAGTACATTGCCCGCGGGTCTATGAAACAACTTGAAGCTACTTTAGGGCGCGCGGGATTCGTGCGCATCGAACGCACGTTGCTGCTCAACATATTGGCTATTTCCTTTGTTGAGACGGTGGGGCACGGAGCCTTCACGTTTACTTTGAGCAATGGGGTGCGGTTGCATTCGGGACCAGCGTATCGGGAGACGATCTTGCGGGCGCTGCCGCTGCGGAGGCGGGCCATGCGCGAACGCCCGATCCTTCGATCCTCTCGTGCATGCCACGCTTGCCCTGGTTCCGCCGAGCCCGTCTCCTACATCCCGCGGAACCGCCACCGAAACGCTTGACTCACTGGTAAAACTTCCTCCGAGTCGTGCAGTGCAATTTCCAGTCTGCCCAACTCGTTGCGCCGCACGGCGCAGATTGCGCTCACACGCACGATGACGCTACGATGAATCTGCCAGAACACGTCGGGATTCAGTGCTGGTAGCAGCTCCTTCAGAGGTGTGCGAATGCTGGCCTTCTCGAGTCGTGTGATAACCCAAGTGCATCCTTCATCAGCTCGGAAGAACAGTACATCCTCTGTTGCAATCAGCTTGATGCTATTGCCCAGCGACGCGGTTATCCATGGAATGTCCGCACTGCGCGCGCAGCGGAAGCCCTGGCGGATCGCTTCGAGCACAGTGCCGATGTCTTTCGGAGCCTCACTCAACCGAGTTCGCAGCCGCTGCAAGGTCCTGTCGAGTCGTTCTACGGTGACCGGCTTCAGGAGGTAATCGACAGCTTCGACTTCGAATGCTTCGATCGCATGTTGTTCGTATGCGGTAGTGAACACCACGTGCGCCATATTGCACGCCTGCCGCGCAACCTCCAGGCCGGTGGCGCCAGCCATCCGGATATCCAGAAAAGCTACTGTCGGGCGATGTGCGTGCAGGGCGGCGATGGCCGCAGACCCGTCCGAGCATTCGGCCACGATCTGCAGCTCCGGCCAGCGTGAAGCGAGCATGCGGCACAGTTCTCTCCGCTGAGGCGCTTCATCTTCCGCAACGAGCGCAGTGGGGCTCATATGAGTTCGAACCCATCCAACGGAATCTGGAGACACGCGATGGTACCTCCCTCAGGCGGACTGACGAGCGACAGCGCCGCACGGTTGCCGTAGCATAACGCCAGTTGTTCCCGCACATTTCTCAGCCCGAGCCCCTGTCCTACCGACCTGGACAAACCAACGCCGTTGTCGATGACGCGCACCGCGACCGCAAAGCCGGCAGTGTCCATGATCCGCTCGGCCTCGATGCGAATGCGCCCGGAACCGACTTTCGGCTCAATTCCGTGTTTGACTGCATTTTCAACGAGAGTGAGCAGGATCAGGGGGCGAAACGGTGTTTGTAGTAACGGCTGCGGCACATCGATGCCGTATGCGAGGCGCCCCTCCATGCGGTTCGCCATGATCTCCAGGTAGCTTGCGCAGATCACCAACTGGTCGGACAGCGTCGAGGCTGCGCAGTCAGTGCGCACCACAGGCAGAACCGCACGCAGGTGCCGGACCAAAGCATCGACCATTGCTTCGGCCCGTGTGACATCCTCACGCAACAGGGCGCGCAAAGAGGCCAGTGTGTTGAACAGGAAGTGGGGCTCGATCTGAGCCTGCAACACGAGCAGCTTGAGATTCGTCTCCTGCCTGCGTCGCTGCAGAACGGCGATCTCTCGTTGGTGGCGTCCCTCAACACGTCGCTCCCAGAGCACCGCCACCGGCCATGCAATTGCCACCACGAGTGGCAACCACAGGAGCAGTCCGAATGCCAGGCCACCGGGGCCTATGAGCCGGTGCATCCGGAACTCAACGAGGGCCCAGTTCCACGTAAGGAACGAGAACCCTAACCAGCCGAGAAATATCCTTCTCGGCCACGTCCAGTGGCGCTGAGAGCGGAGAGATCCACGGACGACGTGGGTCTCGCGGCTACCGTACGCGAATGTCGAATGCCAGCGCGAGAACCGATGCATTCCTGCAAATGCGCGTGCCATGGGCACATTATACCTGCCCGCCTCACGCTGTCTGAAGGCGAAATTGTCTGACTTGCACGACCGCAATGACGATAGCCGCCAATATGAAGGCGTCATTCGTGAAGTGCACGATGTAGACGAGCTTGTAGTCCGCAAGGCCGCGCGCCGCTGGCGAGATTGCGAGCGCCGCCCGCTGCAGCCAGCCCACGCGGACGAAGGCTTCGTTGATGGCGCCGCCCACCAGGAACCAGTAAGTGACAATCATGCATATGGGATGCGCATAGGCGAAAAAAGCCACTCTCTGGCGGGAAGCGGCGAGACGGCCGAGCAGTAGCACCGCCAGCGTGATGACGGCAAGCCAATGAGCCATGCCGAACCCCTGCCCCACAACCACCTGGGGCTTGCCGTGGTGAATGAGCAGATCCCCATGGAAAATGAACAACGCCGTAACGTTGGCGATGGCCATTGACAGGAAGTAGACGTTGCCGCGGCGTGCGTGAGCGGGGGTGCCTTTCCTGCCGGCCAACTGTAAGGCTCCAGAGATCAGCGCCACAGGGCAGACGAAGATGTGTATCCAGCCAAGCAAAGAAATGTGGTGGGTGTTCATGGGCGGGGAAGATAGCGGCCATCCCGTAAGGTGGGACCAGGTATTTGGTGGATGCCCAGATTTGAGGGTTGAAGGGCAGAAAATCGCGATTGAAAGGAATCCGATGCCTTCGACGAGGATTATCCGATCGTTGTGGGCTGTTCAGCGGCACTGACCCAGCTCGCCATCGCCGCAATGTTGCTTGCAGTCAGAGACGATGTGTGGATAATGCGCGCCCCGAACGCCCCTGGGCGTTCATTCTTCAATGATCCGATTCACGGGAGGAGTGCCATGTTGACTATTGGTCTCCATCTGTTGCAGTCGAACTCGTCCTTCGCCCACTGAACACCGGGCCGGTGGACCGGCTCCGCAGGGCTCATCTTTTTGACATACGGGTGCTTTGCCAGCGCGAAAACATCGCGCTGGCGAGCCTCTGTGCGCACGCCATCGGGCGAAATCGGTGGTTTGTTCGTGTTGGCTGAGTGTCTCACCTTAGGAGAAGAGGATGCAGATGCAACGTGTGGTCTCAACCGAGCACATTCTTTCGGCCGATTCCGTCGGTCGGAAAAGCTCATCTGGTCGGGTTGGCCGCGTTAGCGCTTCTTTTACGAGGCGATGTTGCGCTCACGGACGTACTACGGGCTGACCAATGAGCGGGTCATCATCATCTCAGGACTGTCCTCCCGGACGGTGAAAAGCCTGCAAGTGCAAACACTCACCGACGTCTCACTGTCGGAGGACGCGTCGGGGACCGGCACTGTCACGTTCGGGCCTAACATGTCCTATTCGGGCAGGGGGTCGAGCGCGGGCCGGAACCCGCAACCGTCCTTCGAGTCGATTGCCGACGCACGGGAAGTGTTCGAACGGATCTGCTCGGCCCGGAGGGGAGCGTAAAGAGTGAAATCGGGGCGCGGCCTTCTTTCGGGGGCCGCGCTCTTCCGGAAGGGCGGGCAGGTTCGGATCGCCGAACTGTCGAAGGAGATTGAGCATCTGGCGCACGCCATTGCAGAGGGCTGCCCAAAGCATCGCCGGCCTTGGCGAACCGGCTCGCGGCTGCCGAGTCCGACGATCAGCTCGAAGAGTTTCTCAAGTGCGATCCCGAGCGGGCGAGGGCGGCCCTGGCCGATATCTTCGGGGAGCGCGTGACTTTGGACCCCGATGAGTCGGGCCGCTTACTGTGGGCCGACTATGGCATCGGAGCAGCGATGCCAATTTTAGCTGGAGCAGTGGGGTCGGAATTAATGGTAGCGGGGGTAGGATTTGAACCTACGACCTTCGGGTTATGAGCCCGACGAGCTGCCAGACTGCTCCACCCCGCACCAGGTGAGCCGCTCATTATACAAGCGTCCCACAGGGGCAGCAACCCTTAACGACGCAGTAGCGGCCGCTGCGGCGTCAGGTTCGAGATTGAGCAGCTTATACAGCGCTTCGGGATTGACTGGCTTGATCAGATGATGATCGAAACCAGCGCGCCGCGAGCGCTCGAGCGCATCCGGCGTCCCATAACCGGTGAGCGCGACGAGCACAACCGGCTTGCACGGTTGATCAGACCCGGGCGGCTCATTGGACCCCAGCGCCGCGTCAGACTCCATCGCCGGGGTCCCGCGATCGCTTCCACACCGAAAGCGGCGCGCGATCTCATATCCGTCCAGACCCGGTAGTCCCACATCGATGAACGCAATGTCGGGCCTCTCGCTCCTGAGCAACTGCAACCCGGAGTGACCTTCTTCGGCCTCCAGAACATGGTGCCCATCGAGCTCGAGCATCATCCGGAACATCTCACGCGCATCGCGATTGTCTTCAACAATCAGTACGCGCCTCTTCACCGAGCCCGGCTGAGGCTGATCGCTCACCGGGGCCGTACCCAGACTTGCGGCCACCCGTGGCAGCCGCACCGTAAAGACACTGCCGCAATTCGGCCCATCGCTCGACACCGCGACCGTCCCCCGATGTAACTCCACGAGCCGCCGCACGAGTGTGAGGCCGATTCCGAGGCCACCCTGGGCGCGATCGAGCGTGCGCTCACCCTGAACGAACAGATCGAATATGTGGGGCAGCAGTTCGGGCGCAATGCCGAACCCATTGTCCCGCACTCGCAGTACCGCTTCGTCGCCCTCTACTCTGAGCTCAATGGCGATTATGCCCCCCGCAGCCGTGTATTTGACCGCGTTGCCGATGATGTTGGAGACGATCTGCTCGATGCGTACGGCATCGCCCTCTATGCTGACGGGTGTAGTGACAATTTCGAACCGGTGTTGCGACTCACGCTCGGTGTAGACCGCCGCGGTTCGCCGCACGAGGTCGCAGAAGTCCAGCACGCGCCGCTCGAGGGCGATCTTGCCCGTGACGACGCGACCCACATCGAGCAGGTCGTCCACCAGCCGCGACAGGTGCTGGACTTGCCGCCCAATGACGAAGCGTGCGCGCGAAGCCGCACTCGGGTGTGCTTTCGCCGCTTCGAGCACCTGGACGGCCGCCGTTATGGCACTGAGCGGATTGCGCAGCTCGTGTGCCAACATGGCCATGAATTCGTCTTTGGCCTGACTCTGCTGCTCGGCGCGATCGCGGCCGCTCTGTGCATCCAGCAGCTCACTCAGATCAGTAATAATGAGATTTCGCCGTTCCACCTCATCGCAAATGGATGTGGTGAAACTCATGAGTACATCGACTATTCGGCCATCAGCCGTGCTCAACCGCGCGCGCCGCTTGCCGGACCCCGCGGCGAGCACGCTGCGAAAGCCAGGGCGGTCGGTCGGGGCAATGAAACGCTCCATGCAGCCGCCCACGGCTTCCTCGAGCGGCACGGCCACCAACTCGGCGAACCGCTTGTTGCAGTAGGCGAGGTCGCCGTCCGTGGTCAGGATAGCGGCGCCTTCCAACATATCTTCGACGAGATTGCGGTAGGGCTGCTCGGCGCTGCGCAACGCATAAACCTGCTCGCCATCCGGGCCCTGCACGATGAAGGCATCGATTTCCCCAGCGCGGACGGCCCGCAGCGTCTCCTCGGCCTCCGTCAACCTTTCGGTGAGGGAGCTGATCTGTTCAGAAGCTTTAGTCTCGTCACTCATCGCACAAATGACTATGTTCGGGGGACTAGGTCCAGGCCAACCAGGACGCGATCCTCGTTGGACATGTCGCCAATCAGCCGCCGCAGCGGCAGCGGCAACTTCTTGATGAGCGTAGGCGCGGCCAGCAGCTGCTCCGACCTGGCAAGTGCCGGTTGCTGATACACGTCGATCACCTGCAGGTCATAGCGGCCTTCCAGGTGCTTTTCGCAGAAAACCCGCACGTTCTCGACCGCTCGGGCAGAGCGTGGGGTCATCCCCGCCACGTAGAGTCTCAATATGTAGCGTTCGCGTTCGCCCAGGTCATCACCACCCGACCCCTCGCGCGCAGCGGACGGCCCCGGTGGGCTCCCCGGCGATGCTGGCAATTCTGGAGTCGGTGTCGGCACTGCATTCCTCTACACAGCTTTGACGCATAGATCGAGCCCGGCCAGCACGCGTTACCCTCCGCCCTGCAACTGCAGGCCGTGGTCCGTCAATTGGAATTCATGGACACGATTCGAATGGGCCATGCCGCGTGACTTCAAAACCGTGATCTCCCGCCGGCGCTGCTTATCAACTTCCTGGATGGTCAGGACGATCCAGGTATCCATGAGGGATGACACACCCGCCTCGGTGTCCTCGGTCTCATGCTTGCCGGGGGTGAGGCTCGTGAAGAAACCGGTGACCTCGTTGAGCTTCAGATAGTCGATCACCCGCATCAACATCGCGCGGACGTCGTTGACCGTGCCAACCGACAGGAGGTTGGTGAGCGCATCAACGATCGTCACGGAAGGCTTGAAGTCGCCCACGTTGTGGTACATCGACGCCAGGTGGGACTCGAGTCCGGCACGCGCCGGGCGCTCGGCTTGGAAATGCAGCAGTCCCTTCTCAACCCACGGCTGCAGATCTATGCCGATGGAGCGCATGTTGCGCAGCAGCTGCAGTGGTGATTCCTCGAACAGGAAGTACAGGACCCGTTCGCCACGGCGGCACGCGGCGGCGGCGAAATGAGCGGCCAGGCTCGTTTTCCCCGTGCCGGCCGTCCCGGATACCAACACGGTGCTGCCACGGAAATAGCCCTGGCCGCCGAGCATGTCGTCCAACTCCCGGATACCGCTGGGCAGGCGCTCGGTGGAAGCGCGGTGCGTCAGGCCAAGGGACGTGACCGGCAACACGCTCAGGCCATGGCGGTCGATGAGAAAGGGGTACTCATTCGTCCCGTGATACGAGCCGCGATACTTGACAACCCGCAAGCGCCGGGTTGAGACCTGTTCGGTGACGCGGTGGTCGAGCAGAATCACCACATCGGACACATACTCTTCGAGTCCCTGGCGTGTCAGGGTCCCTTCACCGCGCTCGCCGGTGATGATCGTCGTAATGCCTTTGTCCTTCAGCCAGCGAAACAGCCGCCGCAATTCCGCCCGCACGATGTTCGCGTTGTCCAGGCCCGAGAACAGCGACTCGATGGTGTCGAGCACGATCCGCTTGGCGTTCGTGGCGCGGATGGCATGATCCAATCGGACGAACAGCCCCTCCAGGTCGTATTCGCCAGTCTCCTCGACTTCGCTGCGCTCGATGCGCACGTAATCCACAAACAGCTTGCCCGCGTCGAGGAGCCCCGGCAGATCGAAGCCCAGTGAGGCGACATCGCTCGCAAGCTCATCGCCGTTCTCCTCGAACGTGACGAACACGCCGGGCTCGCCGAAGCGCTCCGCGCCATTGATCAGGAAACTGGTCGCGAGGAGTGTCTTACCGGAGCCAGCGCCACCGCATATGAGCGTGGCTCGTCCCTTCGGCAGGCCGCCATCGGTGATTTCATCCAGGCCCTGGATGCCTGTTGGAGACTTGGGGATGGCGCGTGCATGCGCGGCGTTGGTGGTCGTATGTTGCATTGCTGAAAGCGTAGCCCAGCAATTTGCAGACCTGAAGGCGACCTTGGCCGCCAACCGTCGAGCCGCAGCCAGCGCCTGCGGCCCCACGTAAAATCCACACGTTATGGCGTTTTTTGCAGCGCGTCCATGATCGACTTTACCAGCAGGCTGGCATCTTTCGGGTCCAACGACCGCGCGGGCCACACGAGGCCCAGTCCTTCATCCGCGTTCGGTTTGGGAATGATGTGAAAATGCACATGTAGAACCGCCTGGTGTGCCCCGGCTCCGTTGTTCTCGAGAACGTTGTATTGGCTCACCCCGGTTGCCGCAATGACCGCCCGGCAGATCCGCGGCAGGACCCGTCCGAGCGCGGCCGCGGAATCATCGGAGAGCTTGTCGAGCGTCTCCGCCGGCTCTTTGGGAATGACGAGGGTGTGGCCGCGGGTGAGGGGATTGATGTCGAGGAAGGCGAGCACCCTGTCGTCCTCATACACCTTGTGACAGGGAATCTGGCCCGCAATGATTTTTCCGAAAATGGTATCGGCCATTGAAGTCTCCGCCGCCGGTCCAATGCATGAAGGGCACCATTGTGACGCGGCACCGAAATAGGGCAAGTGGCCGGCAGCCGTGGCCAGGTAAGTCGTTGGCTCATGGGGGCCGCGGAAACGCCCGCGGCAGCTGCCGAAATTGCGCGGCCGGTCTGGTTTTACAGTTAAGTTCTCGGGCACAGTCCGCAGGAACATGTGGGATTCCCGCACGTCTATCCTGTAGTCAATTCGTGAGTACCGACGTGTTACAGGTCTTGTTCAGATTCTTCTCGCCGTTCCGGCTGATGAAGGACGTCAGCCGCGGCTCCTTCGAGGAGCGGATGGCGGCGTACCGGCATAACCGCAGGATGCGGGGTCATCTTCCGGCATGTATGTTGAGGTGGGCGTTCAGCTGCAGTATTGCGGTCCTGCTGACCGCTTATTTCGATTCCCTGGGCGGCGGCTCAGCCACGCCGGGAACGCCTGGGATTTTCATCCTGCTCGCAGCCGCCTGCGCCACCTTCATCGCGTGTGGCATCTGCGTGATGTTCATCACCGCCTACGTGTACTTCTACCTGGCCCACCACGACTTCTAGCCGTGGTGGCGCAGCGGCGCGGGCTCAGCGGCGCGCGGACTGCCGGGAAGGAAACGCGATGCCCAGCCGACGCATCTTGCGGTACAGGGTGTTGCGCCCGATCCCCAGCTTGGAAGCTACGCGGCTGATGTTGCCGTGGTGAAGATCGATCTCGCGCAGTAGTGCCGCCCGCTCAGCCTTTTCCAGCGGATTGAGCGACTGAGCCTCGGGTGAAGCCTCCCGTGACTGCGCCTCGGCAACGGGCAGGCCTATGCCGTAGTCAGACGGCAGGTTCGCAATATCCAGCCGATCGCTCGTGCGCATCGCAATCATTCCGCGCAGCACGTTCCGCAGCTGACGGATGTTACCGGGCCACGAGTAGGCGCTCAGCGCCTCGACCAGGTCTTCACTCAAAGTGACGGACGGAGTCGCCGCAACCTCCTGGGCAAAAACGTGCCGAATGAGTGCGGCCTTGTCCTGCCGCTCGCGCAGCGGGGGCAGGGGTAGTACCAACCCCTGCAGCCGGTAGAACAGATCCTCGCGGAATTCGCCGCGCCGGACCTTCTCCTGCAGACTGCCCCGGATCGCGCAGACCAACCGCACGTCGACCTTGATTGGTGAGTCACAGCCATGCGGCATGACTTCACGATCTTCGATCACGTGCAGGAGTTGCGATTGCAACTCGAGCGGCAGGTCACCGACGTCGTCGAGAAACAGCATGCCGCCATTGGCCTGGACGATGCGGCCGCGATCGCCATCGCCCGTGCCGGCCGCCCCGGCGCGCCCGAACAACTCGTTCTGCATGAGCATTTCAGGCAGCGCGCCACAGTTGATTGCCACGAACGGCTTGTCGGCCCGCTCGCTGGCAGAGTGCAGGGCGCGCGCGAAAAACTCCTTGCCGCTGCCGGACTCACCCACGAGCAACAGCGGGATGTCGCGTGACTCGAGACGCTTGGCCGCCTGTATGTTACGCCCCATCGCCGGGTCGCCCAGATCGAGCTCGTCGAGCACGCTGCGGCTGATCGAAGGGCTGGCGGTCTCTTCTTCCGGTGTCAGTTGTTGTTTGCCGGCCGGTTGCCGCTTGGAGTGCGGTGCCTGGGCGACGGCAAAGAAGCGGCCGCCGTGGCGGGTTTCGTAGATCGGCAGCGCGTGGAAGGATTTCTTCTGGCTGCGTCCGAGCAGCGCCGACAGCGATATGTTGAAAACGCGCTCCAGCGGCGCGCCGATCAGCTCGCTCGAGCCCTTGGCGCCGAGCTGGAAGAGGGCGTTGCGGTCGAGGGCCGCGATCGCGCCGTTGGCATCCAGCGCAATGATGCCTTCGCCCCAGGTACCCACCAGCTCCGGCCGGCTGTGAAAACGGACCACAAAGGCGTCGCGGAAGCGATTGAGAAACAGCCGGTTCTCGATCATCTGCGCCGACATGTTTACGAGCACGAGCGTGTGCTGCTGCGCGCGGTCCGATTCGCCCGAGGCATCCAGGACGGCTACCAACTCGCCGCGGTAGTCGAAGATTGGGGCCGCACAACAGGTCAGCCCGGTGTTGCGCGAGAAAAAGTGCTGATCACGGTGAATGATGAGCGGGGCGCGTTCGAACAGGCACGTGCCCATCCCGTTGGTGCCGCCATGCTCCTCGCTCCAGACGGCACCCAGCACCAGTCCGGTACGAAATGCCGCATTGCGGAAGCTGAGGTCCCCGTAATAGTCGAGGAGGACGCCATCATGGTCCGTGAGGATGATTGAATAACCTGAGCCCGCAAGCTGGTGGTACAGGTGGGCCATTTCAGCGTCCGCAAAAGAGACCAGCTCAAGATTGAGCTCCCTGCGGGCGAGGCGTTCTTCGCGTGGCAACACGAAGGGCTCGCGCTGTGACTGCGGGTCCAGACGGTACTGACTCAGGCATCGGACCCAAGAGCGTTTCACGTAGTCCGGAGTGGCCGCGCTGTCTTCGCGCGAAGTCCCTCTCAAGACCGACTGAATGTAACGGGTATGACTACCTATCGGCTGGAGCATTGCCTCCCCCTCATGTCTGGCGGAGCTCCCAGTGAGCGCAGCTGCGCTCACCTCCTGATGTCAGTATGCCACGTGCAGGGCACAACGCGCCCGGCGAGCATCAGAATCGATACACCAGGCCCGGTCAGTGCTCTTTTTTGGAACACTCGGGCCGCGCCGCCGGCTGCAGCGGAGCTTTTTATCAGCCCCTGCGCACCGACATGTATAGATTCCCGCGTTGGACTCGCCGAGACGATGCGCGCAGACTGCGCGCACCGTCCGGCGCCCACGCCGGACCGAATCTGGCCCATTGAATCTGGAAGTCACCGTTATGAAAACCAAAGCCGCAATTGCGTATGCCGCGGGTAAGCCGCTCGAAATCGTCACCCTCGATCTCGATGGCCCGAAGGCTGGAGAAGTGCTGATTCAGATCAAGGCCAGCGGGGTTTGCCACACCGACGAATTCACCCGTTCGGGTGCGGATCCGGAGGGCCTCTTCCCGGTGATTCTCGGTCACGAGGGTGCCGGCGTCGTAGTTGACATAGGCCCCGGAGTGACCACGCTCAAGAAGGGCGACCACGTCATCCCGCTGTACACACCGGAGTGCCGGCAGTGCAAGTCCTGCCTCTCCAGGAAGACGAACCTGTGCACGGCCATCCGTGCAACCCAGGGCAAGGGCGTTATGCCCGATGGCACCAGCCGTTTCTCCATCGGCAAGGAGAAGGTGCATCACTACATGGGTTGCTCGACGTTTTCCGAATTCACCGTCCTGCCTGAGATCGCGGTGGCGAAGATCCGCGAGGACGCTCCTTACGAGAAGGTGTGTTACATCGGCTGCGGTGTCACCACCGGCATCGGTGCCGTCATCAAGACCGCCAAGGTCGAACCGGGCTCGAATGTCGTCGTCTTCGGCCTGGGCGGCATCGGCCTGAATGTCATTCAGGGCGCCCGGCTCGTCGGTGCCAACAAGATCGTTGGTGTCGATGTCAACCCGAAGCGCAAGGCGATGGCCGAGAAGTTCGGCATGACCCACTTCGTCAACCCCAAGGAAGTGAAGGGTGACCTGGTCGCGCACCTGGTGGAGGTGACCGATGGGGGTGCTGACTACAGCTTCGAGTGTGTTGGCAACGTAGAGCTGATGCGCCAGGCGCTGGAGTGCTGCCATCGTGGCTGGGGCACCTCCATAGTCATTGGTGTTGCCGGCGCCGGCCAGGAAATCAAGACCCGTCCCTTCCAGCTCGTGACCGGACGCAACTGGCGGGGCACGGCATTCGGCGGCGTTCGCGGCCGCACCGAGGTGCCTGGCATCGTTGACTGGTACATGGACAAGAAAATCAACATCGATGATCTCATCACGCACGTGATGCCGCTGGAGAAGATCAATGATGCATTCGACCTGATGCACAAGGGCGAGTCGATCCGCTCGGTCGTCACGTTCTAAGGTCAATTCAAGGGCGAGAGTCCAAACTACGTTGAGGGGCAACATCATGGCTGTCAAAATTCATCCCGCCGTCGATAACGGCGTCAAGCCCGGCTCGGCGAACTTCGCCGGTGGCACGCTGACCTGCAAGTGCACTTCAGCGCCGGTGACGGTGAGCCTGAAGGGCAATGTGTCGTTCAACCACGTCTGCGGCTGTACGAAGTGTTGGAAGCCTGAAGGCGCTGTGTTTTCACAGGTCGCCGTACTCGGACGTGACAACGTGAGCGTCACGGCAAACGCGCAGAAGCTCAAAGTTGTGGATCCTTCAGCCGCTATTCAGCGTCACGCCTGCACGGGTTGCGGTGTACACATGTACGGCCGCATCGAGAACAAGGGCCACCCGTTCTATGGCTTCGATTTCGTGCATACCGAATTGTCGAAGGAAAGCGGCTGGGCGCCGCCGGAATTCGCAGCGTTCGTCTCCTCCATCATCGAATCAGGCACCAAGCCGGACCAGATGGGCGCTGTGCGCGCGCGTCTGAAAGAGCTGAAGCTCGAGCCGTACGATTGCCTCAACCCACCGTTGATGGATGCGATCGCCACGCACACGGCCAAGGCCAAGGGTGTACTGCCGGCCTGATGAGCCTTTAGGCCTACAGATACGGCGCCCGCGGGCACGTTCGTGCCGGCGGGTGCCCTTCGGCTGTCCCGCCATCGCCGCGGCATTCGTCGCGTTGCAATGAATTGTGTAAGATCGCCGCAGCCGGCGCCCGGCCGCGCCGTCATCATCAATATTCATCATCTTGTGGGGTAGTTAGATTTGAGCGGGGACACTCGCTTGCAGGGCAGTCTCCCGGATAACGAAGCTAGTCTGCGCGCGCGCATTGCCGAACTGGAGCAACAGCTCCGGGCCCGCGACGAGTTCCTCTCCATAGCGGCGCACGAGTTGCGCAACCCCATGCATTCTCTGTTGCTGCAAGTCTCCGCAGCCGTACAAGTCGCGCGCCAACAGGAAGTGCAAACCCTCGTGCGCCGTCTCGAGCGTGTCCAGCAGATCGTGGATCGTTATGTGAAGCGTGCATCGCTGCTTCTCGACGTCGGACGAATGAACGCCACCCAGCTGCGCCCGCATGTCGAGCCTGTTGATTTCGCCGAAGTAGTCCGGGAAGTGGTCGAGTCGTATGCACCCGAGGCGGCTTTCAATCGCTCGCCTCTGAACGTCAGGATTCCCGCGGCGCTGCGAGGCCGCTGGGACCGGTTGGCGCTCGAGCAGATTGTTTCCAACCTGATCTCGAATGCCATCAAATTCGGCGCCGGGGCGCCGATCGATGTCATTCTCACGGCCCGGGAGGATGCGCACGTGCAATTCGAAGTTAGCGACCGCGGTATCGGAATTGCGGATGTCGACCAGGAGCGCATTTTCGGTCGTTTTGAGCGCCTCTCGAGCCAGCCGGGGCATCCGGCGGGCGCGGGAGTCGGATTGTGGCTTGTGCGGGGCCTGGTTGAGGCACACGGCGGCAGTATCGCAGTTCACAGTGCCTCCGCGCAGGGCGCGGCCTTTACAGTTGTTCTCCCACTCGACGCCGGTTCATACACGGGTGCGCGCAATGACCAAAAGTGACGATGCAGTGCCTGCGCTCGAGCGGCTGCCGAGCGGAATCACCGGCCTGGACGAAATCCTGCGGGGCGGATTTCTGGAGGGCGGCGTCTACATCATTCAAGGCTCACCGGGCGCAGGCAAGACGGTGCTCGCCAATGAGATCTGCTTCAGACACGCAGCCAGCGGCGGCCGCGCCGCATATGTGACACTTCTCGCGGAGATGCATACGCGTCTGCTGCAGCATCTGCGTCCCATGGCGTTCTTCGATGAGTCCGTCATACCCGACTCGCTCTATTACGTGAGTGCGTTTCACACACTCGAAGGCGACGGCCTGAAGGGCCTCATCGATGTTCTGCGGCGGGAGATCAAGGGCCAGCGCGCGAACCTGCTGGTGGTGGACGGCCTCGTGGCCGCGCAGGAATCCTCGCCCAGTGACCGCGATTTCAAGAAGTTCATTCACGAGCTGCAGGCGCATGCATCAGCAAGTGGCTGTACTGTGTTGCTGCTGACCAGCGGTGCGCTGCGCACCATCAGCGCCGAGCACACGATGGTGGATGGCGTGCTGGAGCTCGACGACCAACTGTTCGAATTCCGCACCGAGCGCAGCCTGCTGATTCGCAAGTTTCGCGGCAGCGGTTTTCTACGCGGCCGGCACTCCTTCCGGATCACTGACGAAGGCGTGAAGTTTTTTCCGCGCGTCGAGGCGGTGTTTGCCTCGGCAAGCCAGCCACAGGTCCTGAGCGACGCCAAGATTGCCGTGGGAGTTGCGGGTATCGACAAGATGTTGCTGGGTGGGCTGCCCGCTGGAACGACGACCGGTCTCATCGGCGCGAGTGGTGTTGGCAAGACCACCATCGGGCTGCACTTTCTGTCCGGATCCAGCGCGGCCGAGCCGGGACTGATGTTTGGATTCTTCGAGACACCCGAGCGTCTGTGCCTCAAGGCGCAGCACCAGGATTTGCAGGTGCACGCTGCGGTTCAGCGTGGGGATGTCGAGATGCTGTGGCAGCCCCAACGTGAGAACGTTCTGGATGAGCTGGCGCACCGCTTGATTGGCGCTGTGCGCCGGCGCAAGGTCAAACGGCTGTTTATCGATGGCCTGGGTGGATTTATCGAGTCCGCGACCTCGCCTCAGCGGGTCAGCCGGTTCTTCTCCTGCCTGACGAATGAGCTGCGGGCGCTGGGTGCGACCACCATGTTCACCATGGAAGTGCCGGAAATCATAGGCCCGATCGTCAAGGTGCCGTCCACGGGCCTGTCGGCGCTGCTGGAGAACCTGATCTTCCTGCGCTTCGTGGAACGCGGCTCGAGCCTTCACCGGGCCGTTTCGGTTCATAAGGTCAGAGATAGCGGCCACGATCCCTGTCTGCGGGAATTCTTCATCACGGATCGCGGTGTGCACGTAGGAGAGGCGTTTTCCGGCGTCGAGGGAGTGTCTACCGGCATTGCACGCGAGCCCGCGAGCGCGGCCAACCACCAACCACCCACCAGCTCTGACGTCTGAAGAACAGACGGGTCACAAGCCGTGCAAACCATTCTCGTTGTCGATGATGAGCTGGGAGCCATCGAAGTCGTCGCAACGGCTCTGGAGGATGAGGGCTACCGCGTATTGAGCGCGGCCAACGGCCGTCACGGCTTGGAGAAACTGGCGGAGGGACAAGTGGATCTTGCCGTCATCGACTTCATGATGCCGCTGATGGATGGTACGGCGTTGGGCCGTGCCATGAAAGAAGACCCCGCGCTGCGCAACATCCCCATCATCATGATGAGCGCGGTTGGCGAATCGCTGGTCCGGGAACGATTCAGCGGGTATACCGCGTTCCTGCGCAAACCCTTCCGCATCTCTGCTCTAATAGACACCGTTCGGCGCGTGCTGGGCTGATCGGAGCTGTCGATGCGTGGAGCGATGTTGGCCGCACTGCGGTCAGTGGCATTGGTGTTGGCCAGTCTGGGAGCCAGCCAGGCCTCCGAGGGCGATTTCGTCGTTCGCGATTTCAAATTCAAATCGGGCGAAACCCTTCCCGAGCTGCGTATCCACTACCACGCGCTTGGTCAGCCCAGGCGTGACTCACATGGAGTTGTGCGTAATGCAGTGCTGATCGTCCACGGGACGGGCGGAAGTGGCAGTAGTCTCATCCGACCGGAGTTTGCGGGCGAATTGTTCGGTCCAGGACAGCCTCTGGATGTCACGCGCTACTTCGTAGTGCTGCCCGATGCGCTCGGCCATGGCAAGTCGAGCAAGCCCAGCGATGGGCTGCACGCGCGGTTCCCACACTATGGCTACAACGACATGGTCGAGTCGGAATACCGGCTCCTGAGTGAGGGGCTCGGAGTCAAGCACGCGCGCCTGATCATGGGGACCTCCATGGGCTGCATGCATACCTGGCTCTGGGGTGAGCAGCACCCCGAGTTCATGGATGCGCTCATGCCGCTCGCCTGTTTGCCTACCCAGGTTTCAGGCCGAAATCGTGTGTGGCGGCGGCTGATCATTGATGCAATCCGGAACGATCCGGCGTGGCTCGGCGGCGAGTATGCGACGCAGCCCCCATCGTTGCGCACCGCGCTCGAGATGACCTGGCTGGTGGGAAGCAATCCAGCATTGCGCCAGCAGGAGGCTCCAACACGCGCTCAGGCGGACAGTGTCATTGATGCGTATGTCAACAAGGACCTGCCGCTCGACGATGCCAATGATGTGTTGTATCAGGTCGAGTCCTCGTTCGACTATGATCCGGGCCCCGGCCTGGAGAGGATTCGCGCGCCGCTGTACGCCGTCAATTCCGCGGATGACCTCATCAACCCGCCGGAGCTCGGTATCCTCGAACGGGAAATCAAGCGCGTGCCGCATGGCAAGGCCGTTGTGATCCCCTATAGCGATCAGACCCGCGGACATGGATCGCACACCCTGGCGAAGCTGTGGAAGCAATACCTGCAGGAGTTGCTGCGGGAGTCCGCAGACTAGCCCAGGCGCCGGGGCGGCGCCTGGGCAGGTATGCGATGTCCGCGTAGTGTCAGGGCAGTTGCACGATGTCGATCCGGGAAGCACTGAATGTCAGGTTGTCGCTGCTCGCATGGCCCACGGCCACCAGCTTCAACACTGTGTTGGTACCGTTGAGGACAGTGTTGATCTGGGACACGAAGGCGCCAAAGTCGTGGAACACGTTGATGCCCGTGGTGGAGGCGGGATTGCCGATTGAGAACTGCGCGTTCAGCTTGTTATTTGTCAACGTGGGGTCTTGAACGATGGTCGTATTCACCCCCAGTGCCTTCAGGTCCACACTCGTCGGTCCCGTCCGGATCACATGCGTATTGCCCAACTTGGCATTGGCACTGTCGATGACCAACCCCGCGGTCGTCGAAGTCACGAAGGGTGCGGTCGTTCCGCTGCTGGTCCATTCTATCTCGAGCACCTGGTCGGTCGCGGAGCCCGCGGCAGCCGCGGTCGCCGTGAAATCAGGCGCTCCGGGCGATGCCGAACCGAATGGGACTACGAACCCATCAAACCGCCACGGCAGGGCGGTGCCGCTCTGCCCGGTGAGGTCGGTCGTGCCCGTGTCGATCTGGTAGTTCGTCGGGTCCACGTCCGCGCCCGTCGCGGAGACCGTGCCGGTGAATGTGAGCGCTGCTGGCGCGACACCACCCAGGGTGAGCAGGTTGACTTTGGCGCTGCCGGCGGTGGCGCTGTTGAGACCACCCCAAGCTGTGGTCGGCATCAGGCGAACCAGCCCGCCTGAGGCATCCACACTCGGGTTGCCGGAGCTGTCCACAGTGAGCACTCCCTCGAGATCCACCCGCTGCCCGACCGAGGGCAATTGCACGCTGCTGGGGATGTTGGGCTGCCCGTCAACGGTGAACGTCGTATTAGCGTCCACCTTCACGGGCACATCATTGAAGAATCTGACGATTACGCCGCTGCTGCTGACGACGCCGTAGACGACCTGCGTAATGTTGCTGGTGGTAACGACGTCGACGTTGTGCAGGTTAAGTGTGTTTCCAGTGCGCGAAGATACTGTCCCTGTCACACGGGCCGCCAGCACGTTTTCGGCGGCGACGCCTGCATAGACTTCCGTGGCGGTGAAGATGGGCTTTTGCGGCGTAATGTCGGTGAAAGAGCCGTACGACGCAACGACGGTGTTGATTGCCAGGGTTTTGATGGCCTCGAGTCCGGCTGCTCCCTGGTACACCGTCCCGTTCACGTTATATGTGGTTTGCGGGGTGGTCTGAATCTGTACCGCTCCCGTAGGCACGTTGGAAACGAGCGGCGAGTCGAAGAAAGACACGGTATTGACGGTGAAGTTGCTGTTTCCTGTGTCGGCCGCGACGAATTCACCCCGCGAGCGCAGCGGCTTTGTATAGACGGGCTGGGTGCTGGCGGTCAGAAAGGGCCGCACGGTCGCTTTGACGGGCGACACCGTTGCATCGACGATCGTTGAGGCATTCATGTCGAAGTGCAGGTCCAGGGTGGTGGGCGTGCCTTTCTTCACTACCAGCGGATGTGCCGGGTCGAATTTGACCGTGTAACTGACCGAGCCCACAGCGGCGCCGGTGGAATCGACGAGGCTGGCTGGCGCCGTCTGTCCATTGACGAGGATCTGCGCAGCAAAATAGTTCGCCCAGGACCCCATATGGACCGTAATGGTGGCCGAGGTATAGGTGTTTTCGACCACGGCTGGAGCGCCGAGGACCTCGGGGGTATCGGCCAGCCTGGTGAAATCAACCGTTTTGCCGTAGCCGCTGCTGTAGCTGAGTCCGTAGCCGTTGCCATCGCTCCGGAGGAACGTAATGGCCGCGATGTCGGCAATGTAGGCGTTGAAGGGGCCGGGATCGGAGGACACGGTGATCACAACCGTGCCGTAATTGAGAGTGTTGTTGCCGCACCCGCCGGCGATGAGCCCGACGATCGCGAGGACACCACAGTACGCGGCGCGCAGCACCGAGCGCGCGCCGGAGCTGGCGCGACCGGAAGAAACTGTCATCAATAGGTCTCCCTCGTAAGTCAAGGCTGGGGGCGCATATTGCCCGGAATCGGTCGATTAGAGGTGTTCTTCGCCGATCGGTTCGATTTGATTATATTTTGTTACGCACTTGCGGTCAGGCCTGCGGACAGAAAATCACCCGCCGGCGGGCACGGTCAGTCGATCGCGAGCGAGTAGGAGGTGCCGGTGCCCGTGCTCAGGTCGAGGACGCTCGGGTAGGTCTCCCGGTTCAGTTTTCCCACCGGGTCGCTGGAGTTCCAGACCCGCACGGATACGTAATACAGCGCATTATTGAGCGCCCCCGTGGTGCTGCTGCCCCCGGGTAATCCCGATATCGCCAAGCTGCTGGCAGCGCTCTGCGTCAGAACGGAGTCCAGGGGCGCGGTCGCAACAATCCCGCCATCATGGCTGATGATGATGTAGCCCCTGTCGTACTTCTTGGCCGTTGTCTGGCTTACAGTCACCGTCGCTGTATTCAAAGCCGCGCCGGAGGCCGCGAGCAAGGTCGGCACTGACAGTGCTGTCGTTGCCCCATTCACGGTCGTCGTCAGTACTCCGTCCGCAAATAGCGGCGCGCTGGCGGCCACGCGGTATGTCGAGGCCCCTTCGGTGGGGTCGGCGACGCTCAACGAGACAGCCGACCCTGAAAACGTGCCGTAGTCGAGGCTGGCCGCAGAGAGGGCCGGGTCGGCGACAAACGCGCGGCTGAACGGGTCGATGGGCTGTTGCTCGATGAGATACGGGACCTCGGTGGTGCCCGGCAGGGTCTGGTAAAACCCGACCAGCGCTCCGGCGGGCAGCGGGGTGGTCGTCGCCACACCCACTGTGAAGGACTTGGCTCCTCTCGGGGTAATCGTCCCGATGCTCACCGGACTGGAGGAATCCCCGGCATTCACGGCGACTCCTTTGACGACGATGGTCGCTATACCGGGGCCGTGTATCACGAGGTCATAACTCGTGGGAGAAGAGGAGCTCGTGGCCAGCGGGTAGAGGGTGAACGTTCCGTCGGCGCGTACCGGGGTGCTGTTGACAGCTACATGACGCGTGCCATCAGTGCTGAGGGATTCCGCGGTGACTTGTATGTCAACGAACGTGCTCGTGCTGGTCGTCGAGATCCCAGTCAGGTCCCCAATACTCAACGTGCCTGCAATTGCGCCAACCGCCGTCGTATCGGCGGCAGTCATATGCGGATTGAGGAGCATGCCTTTGAAGGTGGTGGTTGCACCGCCGCTCACGCCGGTGTAGGTGAACGGCACCACGTCCGTCGCACCGTTCAGATTGATGGCGAGCGAGAACGGCGTGGTGGACGAGCTCGAAGAGCTGCTGCTGGAACTGCTGGAGCTGCTGCTACTGGAGCTGCTGCTGCTGGACGAGAAAATGGCAGCGCCGGTGCTTTTCACCGCTATCGATGTTGCAATGCCGATTCCCTTGTCAGGATTTTGTAATTCGAGTGCCACCTGCTGCGTGTTGCCGCCGGTGTCGACGTAGTCGACCTCCGAGTTGTACACAGCCCCCAGGCTCGAGGCCGAGGAGAGCAGCGTCTCGCCGGAATCCACCGGTATGAGCCTGACCTGGGCGTAGGTTCCGACCGGGACGGCCAGACCGGTCGTGATGGAGCTGAGCGAGCCGACGGTGGCGGCAAGATCGATCGTGACCGGTGTGGTCAGCGGAAACTTGATCCACGCGGTATCGTCGGGACCGGCGGTGGCGCTGGTGTTGAACCAGATTTCCTTGACCGACACGTACACGTGCGAGTACTGCGCCGGCACACTTCCAGTCGCCGACACATCGGTTTTTGGAGCGCATCCGACGAGGGCGGCACTCGCAAGCAGCACACAACCGATCCCTGGATTCCAGCGCCTTATGTTCAACATGAGCCTCACTGCCGAGCGTCGTTTTGTGCTGCTGGCTGTACGCCAGGCCCTTATCTTAGGGGGACAAAGTGAACGAATCGAGACTATTCCTGCTAATAATTGAGCGCCAATTGTGACTATTTGCGTGCTTCTTCGAGGGTTTCCCAGCGCTCGAACTTGGCCAGCAGCAAAGCCTCGATCTCATCGCTCCTGCGACGATCGTCGCGGATCTGCTGCGCACCGCGGCGATGATAGTCTGGACCGCTCATCAGGGCGTTTAGTTCAGACTGCTCGCGCTCCAGCGCTTCAATTTCGTCGGGCAACGCGGCGAGCTCGCGCTGGTCCTTGTAGCTGAGCTTACCGCGCGCCTTGTCCTTCCCCGCGGCTTGCGTGGTCCGCTCTTCCGGTTTGCCCGCGCCCGCGGCTGCGGACTTGCCCGCGGGCTGTTGCTGTGTTGGCCGCCGGCGCTGCTGCAGCCAGTCGCTGTAGCCACCGACATATTCGTGCCATATGCCGTTGCCTTCGGCGGCGAGCGTTTGCGTAACGACGTTGTCGAGGAAACGTCGATCATGGCTGACGAGGAGCAGGGTGCCGGAGTATTCCTGCAGTTTCTGTTCCAACAGTTCCAGCGACTCGATGTCGAGGTCATTGGTCGGCTCGTCCAGCACCACCAGATTCGCGGGGCGCGCAAACAACCGCGCGAGCAGCAGGCGGTTGCGCTCGCCGCCGGACAGCATCTTCACCGGGGACTTCGCCCGCTGTGCGGGAAAGAGGAAGTCCGTGAGATAGCTCATGATGTGCTTGCGCTCGTTACCGATCTCCACCCAGTCAGACCCTGGACTGATGGTTTCCGCGACCGTGCTTTCCGGATCCAACTGGGCCCGCAGTTGGTCGAAGTACGCAATCTGCAGATTGGTGCCCAGCCGCACCTGGCCGCTGTCGGGCTCGAGCGTACCCAAAAGAATGCCGAGCAAGGTCGTCTTGCCGGCCCCATTGGGTCCGATGAGCCCCACGCGATCCCCGCGCATGAGCCGCATCGACAGCCCATCGACGATCTTGCGTCCTCCGAAGCTCTTGACGACGTCCTGCAGCTCGGCCACCAGCTGACCGGAGCGTTCGCCGGCATCCAGGCTCAGCTTCACATTGCCGATGCGATCGAGCCGCTCCGCGCGCTCGACCCGCAGGCGCTCCAGCCTTTTAACGCGCCCCTCGTTACGGGTGCGCCGCGCTTCCACCCCCTTGCGGATCCAGACTTCCTCCTGGGCCCAGAACTTCTCGAAGCGGCGGCGCGCAACATCCTCCGCGGCGATCTCCTGTTCTTTGCGCTCTTCGTAGGCCGCAAAATTTCCAGGGTAGGAGCGCAGAATTCCGCGGTCGAGCTCGACGATACGGGTGGTGATCCGATCCAGGAAAGCGCGGTCGTGGGTGATCACCATGCACGCGGGGACCTTGAGGAGGAGCTCCTCCAGCCGCTCGATACCCTCGATATCGAGATGATTGGTCGGCTCGTCTAGCAGTAGGAGATCGGGTTGGAGGGTCAGCGCGAGAGCGAGCGCCGCGCGTTTACGCTCGCCGCCCGAGCTGGTCGCCGGGGCGCGCTCGGCATCCAGATTGAAGCGCTGCATAAACTCCGTCAGCCGTGCTTCCATCCGCCATCGTTCGCGCTCGTCGGCGTGCAAATGCGCCGCGTCAGGCTCGAGAGCCGCGCGTGCCAGCAGGCTTTCGCGAAGTGTCGCGCTTGGCGGGAGCTCCGGCTCCTGCTCAACGAAGGTGATTCGCAGTCCATCGCGCCGTTGAACTTCGCCGTCGTCGAGTTGCGTCAGCCCCGCGATGACGCGCAGGAGCGTGGATTTCCCGGTGCCGTTGCGACCGATCAGGCCAACGCGCTCACCGGCGCGGACTGCCAGTTGAGCGCCATCGAGAAGCGGCCGGTCGCCAAAGGCGAGATGGGAGTCGAGCAGGGTGATGAGTGACATGGGCGCCGATTTTCCTGATTGGACGCAGGCTTGCAAAGCCTGTAGAGTGCGCGGCCTTCACTAGGTGCGCGGTCAGCGCCTCGTTTTGCGGGCCAGGGCGATCCATTTCGGGCCCCCCATCCCATCCAAACTTACATTCCCTCGCAACTGACCGCTGCAGCGCGCGACGCTGCGTGCGAGTCCATTTGAGAGGTTATTACATGTCATTTGCCGATCTCGGGCTGAAGCCCGAGCTGCTGCGTGCTGTAGACGAAAAGGGCTACAGCGTCCCCACCCCCATCCAGGCCAAGGCCATTCCCGCGGTCATCGCGGGCGGCGATGTGCTTGCCGGCGCCCAGACGGGAACCGGGAAGACCGCGGCCTTCGTTCTGCCGATTTTGCAGAGACTCGGTCAACCCGGCGGGCGCGCTCCGCGTGCCCTCGTTCTGACGCCTACCCGCGAGCTTGCGGCGCAGGTCGCCGAGAGCGCGCGCACCTATGGCCGGTACGTCGGAATTCGCACTGTTGTTGTTTTTGGTGGTGTCAGCATCAACCCACAGATCGACGCGCTGTACGCTGGCTGCGATCTGCTCGTCGCCACTCCCGGGCGGCTGCTCGACCTGGCGCAGCAGGGCTCGCTCGACCTGCGCAATGTCGAGTGCTTCGTGCTCGATGAAGCCGATCGGATGCTGGATATGGGATTCATCCCTGCGATCCGGCGTGTTGTGAAGCTTCTACCGCCACAGCGCCAGAACCTGATGTTCTCCGCCACCTATTCCGATGACATCCGCCAGCTGGCAGGGCGCATCCTGCGCAATCCGGCCAGCATCGAAGTGTCCCCTCGGAATGCAACGGCCGAGCGCGTCGATCAACAGGTGTATCGGGTGTCGAAGGATCACAAGCGGCATCTGCTTGCGCATCTGATCGATACAGGGAACTGGCACCAGGTGTTGGTATTCACCCGCACGAAACACGGTGCGAACCGCCTGGCCCAGCAGCTCGAATCGAACGGTATCCGCTCCGCGGCCATCCATGGCAACAAGAGCCAGGGTGCGCGCGTGCGGGCGCTGTCCGATTTCAAGTCAAACAAGATCACGGCGCTCGTGGCGACTGAAGTCGCAGCTCGCGGACTCGACATCAAAGAGCTGCCGCATGTGGTGAATTACGAGCTGCCCAATGTCCCCGAGGACTACGTGCACCGCATCGGGCGCACCGCGCGTGCCGGCGGGTCTGGTTCCGCTGTGTCTCTCGTCTCCCCAGACGAGGCGCCACTGCTCAAAGACATCGAGCGCATGCTCAAGCGTGCCTTGCCGGTGACCGCGTTGCCGGAGTTTGAGATTGTCGCGACCCCCGCGGCCGCGCCCCGTGGCGGTAATGGTTCAACCGACCAGCGCGCGTCCGAGCGACGCGGTGGCGGTGGCGGCAGACACACCGCCCGACACGGCGGCGGTCGCCATGAGCGATCAGGGCGCCACGGCAATGGCGGTGGTGATCGCGGGCGTCCCGCGCATGCAGGGCAGGGGCACGCGGCGCACGGTGGTGGTGGCAACGGCGAAGGCCGGGCGCATCAACACGGTGCAGGCGGTCACGCGCACTCGGAACATGCGGGGCAGGGCGGCGATGGCAACGTCCAAGGCCGGCCGGCTCAACACGCGGATCATTCCGCACACCGCGGCGATGGCGGCACCCGGGGGCGATCGGACCCTCAACGTCACGGTGGCGGCGGTCACGGCGGCGGCGGTCACGGTAGGCCCGGGCAGCCTTCGCGCCGATTCTCTTCCGGTGGCGGTGGCGGCGGCCAGCGCCATCGTGCAGGTGGTGGACGCTCTAGCGGGCGACGCTAATCGTAGTTGCGGCGACGGCGCCGCCGCGATTCGCTGCCGACGCAACCTGCGTCGGCAACGGCCTACGGCGACGCCGGCGCAAGATCGCGCTGTGTCATCCTTCGGCACTTTCGGTGTAAGCTCTTCTGCGTGAAAAGCCATCTGGCAAAAATTCTGCGCCCAAAAGCTGCACTGTTTGTGCTGCTGGTGTTTCAGCTGGTGATCGGGCTGCCGTTGCAAACGGCACAGGCGGCGCTTGAGAGGCCTGACGCGCAGGTACCTGCGCCAACAACCGCGCGGTCCCAAATGCTCACGGCTAGGACGCCCGCTGCGCATACGGCTGGGACGCCCGCCGCGACTGCTGTTGCGACCACCGCCCAGGCCGATTGCCCAATGCACGATTCCGTGCACGGCGCGACGCCTGCCAAAGGTGGCAACAAACATACACCCGCGGGCAACCATGATTGCTGCCACGTAAGCGCGTGCCAGTGTCATTGCGTATATACGCCGGCGGCTTTCGACCTGCCGCCGCTCGCTGATGTCGCGACGACCGTCGCGATCCCATCGCTCTCGAGTGCGCAATTCGTCGCGCCTCGTATCGACGAGTTCCTTCGACCTCCCATCGCCTGATCCAACGCGATTTCCCCGTCCGCCTTGCGCGGGCCCGAGGTTCTCTGCGAACCCGGCCTCCCATGCGGGCTGATCGAACCTGCGCATCGCTTGCGGTGCGCATCTCGAAGGCAATGCGATGCATCGATCTCATTTCGAATTCAACCTTTCACGGCGGCGTTTTGTGCAAGGACTGGCCGGCGGCGCGCTCGTATTCGCGGGCGGGCGCCAGCTGGGTTGGGGTGCGACTTCTGGCGAACGGGGGGCCATTCTAAGGGGCACCGACTTCGACCTCGAGATCGGCACCCGCCAGATGAACTTCACTGGCGCTTCGCGAACGGCCACGGTCGTCAACGGCCAGCTGCCGGCACCCCTGTTGTATTGGCGCCAGGGCAACACCGTTACGATTCGAGTAACTAACCGCCTGCCCGCGCCGACGTCGATTCATTGGCACGGAATGATTCTCCCCGCCGGTATGGACGGTGTGCCTGGAATCAGCTTCCCTGGCATCCCGCCCGGTCAAACGTTCACGTACCGCTTCCCGGTAACGCAGTCGGGAACTTACTGGTATCACAGCCACTCGCGATTTCAGGAACAAGTTGGCCTCTACGGTCCCATCGTGATCGAGCCGCGCGATGGTGAGCGGCAGCGCGCCGATCGCGAGCACGTCCTGTTGTTGTCCGACTGGACAGACACCAACCCGGAACACATCTACCGGATGCTCAAAGTGCAGAGCGACTATTTCAACTACGGCAAACGGACGGTGGCGGACTTCATTGCGCAAGTGCGTACCCAGGGTTTCTCCGCGGCGGCAGCGGATCGGCGCATGTGGGGACAGATGCGCATGAACGATACTGACCTGCTCGATGTTTCAGGGCATGCATATACATATCTCATGAACGGCGTTACTCCCGCGGGTAACTGGACAGGCCTGTTCCGCCGTGGCGAGAGAGTGCGATTGAGGGTCATCAACGGTTCGTCGATGTCTTTTTTCGACGTGCGGATTCCCGGGCTGGCGCTGACAGTGGTGGCGGCAGATGGACAGGATGTCGAGCCCGTCACCGTGGATGAGTTTCGCATCGGCGCTGCGGAGGTTTACGACGTCATAGTCGAACCAAAGGATGACCGCGCATACACGATCTTCGCGCAGTCGATGGATCGCTCGGGCTACGCGCGCGGGACACTCGCTCCAGCCGCGGGCATGGAAGCTGAAGTCCCGCGGCTCGATCCGCGCCCGGTGTTGACCATGGCGGATATGGGAATGGGCGGCATGGCGCACGGCGGTGGCCCCATGGCGCACGACATGGCCGGCATGGACCACGGTGGCGGCTCCACGACGCACGACATGGCCGGCATGGACCACGGCGGTGCCTCCTCCTCGCACGACATGGCTGGCATGGACCACGGCGGCGGCTCCGCCTCGCACGACATGGCTGGCATGGACCACACGGCAGGCTCCCCCTCACGAACATTCGGCCCCAACGTTGACTCCGTCGCCCTCCAACCCACCACAAGCCTGGCTGACCCCGGCATCGGCTTGCGCAACAACGGACGTCGCGTGTTGACCTACGCTGACCTCCATACCATCGGCGGGCCCATCGACTCCCGTGAGCCGGGGCGCGAAATCCGACTGCATCTGACCGGCCACATGCAACGCTTCGTATGGTCGTTCGACGGGAAGAAGTTCTCCGAGAGCCAGCCGCTGCAATTCAACTATGGCGAGCGGCTGCGGGTTGTGCTGGTGAACGACAGCATGATGACGCATCCCATCCACCTGCACGGCATGTGGAGTGAAGTCGAGTCGCCGGAAGGTGAGTTTCTCGTGCGCAAGCACACGATTGTGGTACAGCCCGGTCAGCAATTGAGCTACGGCGTCACCGCCAATGCGTTGGGTCGATGGGCGTTTCACTGTCACCTGCTGTATCACATGGAAGCGGGCATGTTTCGCGAGGTTGTCGTGGGGCACGGACCTGCAGGTGGTGAGCAATCGTGAGGACAGCGTTTACACTCATCGTGCTCCTTGCCGCTCTCGTTACCAACAGCGGTGCGCAGGCCGGGGACTCAATGTCCTATCGCGAAATGGCCGAGACAATGCAAATGGACGATACCGCACGCTTCGGCAAAATCCTGTTCGATCGGCTCGAGTGGCGCGACGGCGATGCTGGCGAGGGCCACGGAATTTGGGATGCGCAGGCCTGGTACGGCGGTGACTACGACAGGCTTTGGATCAAAAGCGAAGGGCAATACGTATCGACGGGCCATGACCGCGGCATTCGCGACGCCGACGCTGAGTTGTTGTGGAGTAGAGTCATTTCCCGTTGGTGGAACCTGCAGGCGGGCGGACGTCAGGATTTCGGTCCGGGGCAGTCACGAACCTGGCTGGCAGTTGGCGTTGAGGGTCTTGCGCCGCAATGGTTTGAAACGGAAGCAACCTTCTATGCCAGCGATCAGGGGCGTACGGCTGCGCGTCTGAAGGCGCAGTATGATCTGCTGCTGACGCAGCGCCTCGTGCTACAGCCATTTGCGGAAGCAAACCTGTACGGTCACTCGGATCGGCAACGTCAGATCGGCTCGGGGCTCTCGGACTTGGAGGTCAGCATTCGCCTGCGCTATGAGCTGCGGCGCGAGTTTGCGCCCTACATTGGCGTCGTCTGGTTGCGCCGCTTCGGTCAGACCGCCGATCTCGTCCGAGCCGCGGGTGGAGAGGCGAGTGATCTGGAGATGGCGGTCGGTTTGCACGTCTGGTTCTGAAGGAGGTTTTATGAGAATTGCTCGAATTGCGTGTGCATCGGTGTTGATGGCCTGCAGTGCGCTGGTCTTCGCACATACTCATCTGGTGAAGGCGGTTCCTGCTGACGGCAGCACGATGACGGTATCACCGCCAAACTTTGTGTTGAAGTTTGCCGAGCCGGCCAAGCTGACTGCGCTTTCACTGCAGAAGGATGCAGAGCCGGCGAAGAAGATAGGACCGCTGCCGACGACGCCCTCCGCGGAGATCTCCATTCCCGCGCCACAACTGGTGGCGGGGAAGTACGTGCTGAGTTGGCGTGCTGTCAGTGACGATGGGCATGTAATGCCCGGGAAGGTGACGTTCACCGTGGGTCCGGGCACCTGATCATTCCACAAGAGATGTCAATGCTGAGTGGCGCGGATGCGCTGTCGGTCGCGTTCCGGGCTGGCAGCTTTGTGCTGCTCCTGAACGCGGCGGGCATACCCATTTTCATCGCTGTATTTGGGCGCCTCGTACCTGGCAGTCTGCATGCCATAACAAAACTCGGGTGGAGGTTGGCTATCGCAGCGTTGGTGTTTGTGGTTGGGCATCACGCGCTCGAAGCCGCGCGCATGGCGGGGGAGATGGCCGGGGTGATGGACCCGGCAATGCAGGTGATGACGCTGCGATCGCCGGAGGGGGCGGCATTCGCGTTGCGAGTGCTTGGGCTAGTGCTCGTAGCGACGGGGCTGCGTCCCGGCGCATTGGCAATCGGGATCGCTGGCGCCGTCCTCTGTGTTACCGCATTCACCCTGACCGGCCATACCTCCGTTACTCCATACCGTCCAGCGGCAGCAGCACTGCTGACACTCCACCTGCTTGTTGTCGCATTCTGGTTGGGATCACTGTGGCCACTGTTTCTGGCAGCCAGCAAAGAGCCGCCGCCTGTCGCTACACAGGCGATCGACGCTTTCTCACGGATAGCAGCCTGGGTAGTGCCAGCGATCCTGCTGGCGGGCGTCGGTCTCACCGTGCTCCTGGTCCCAAGCTGGGCTGTCTTCAAGCAACCTTACGGGCAACTGCTGCTGACGAAAGTAACCCTGTTCGCCGTCCTGATGGCGTTGGCGACCTTGAATAAGTGGACATTCGGCCCCGCGTGCGCCAGAGGGCAAAGCCGAGCTTTCAAGAGGGCGGTCGCAGCCGAATTCATCCTCATCTGCGCCGTACTGGCAGTCACCGCCGTAATGACTACGTTTTATTCGCCCGAGGTTCCATGATCGCCCGGCGAACATCCGCCAGGGGCGCATCGTCGCGCAGCCTCACAGTGCCGCCATCCGGCACCACCCCGAGTTTTGCCCACAGCTCGTGCAGGTCCGGAGTCACAGGACTGTCTTTCATCTGGGCGTAGAGCTCTTCCAACACCTTCGTGCCGGTCGCTGCATCCGCGGTGGCGAACACTTGGTTGATGGACCAGTCCGCCGACAGCCCCCCGCTGGCCTTCGCGACGGCGCGCATCGCATCCTGCAACCCAAATCGGTTCCCCGTCCTGCGATGTATCTCCACATCCGCAAGGAAGCAGAACATGGCCCCACCCCAGTACGTGCGAGCCCACGTATGAGTATGATCCAGCCCCCGGTCTCCGGCTTGCGGCATGCCGCGCGGCATCTGTTTCATCTGCTCCGCAAACACGTCCTGCTGGGTTCTGTTGCCCGCCTGCGCGCGGGCGATTCCCTCGACATAGACCGCCAGTCCTTCGGAAAACCAACTCTGCTCGTCGCCGACATCGGGCAGCGCGAGGTGCGTCATCTCATGCACCAACACCCAGTCGTCGAGGAGCTGTGCCGGCGTGACATCGCGGCCGACCTGCACGCGAATGAAACCACCCCGGTAGCCCCACGTCTTGCCGCCGTGCACGCCACCACCGCTCTCGGGGACAACCTGGATTCGAAGCGAGCTGACCGGAAAGGCGCCGTAGTACGCACGAACGATTCCGAGCGAGCGCCTGATCCATTCCAGCACCGGTTCACTGCCGCCGCGAAAGCTCGAATCCGCAAACTCGACCCGAAGGTTTACGCCCGCGACACTGAGCTGCCGGCTGGAGCTCTCGTCGGCGCAGGCGCCCGTGCTCGCGAGCAGCAGCAGGGCCGCAATGAGATGAGCCTTGAAACTGGTCACTACTACCTCCGTGCAGCGGGAAAGTCGCCTATGGCCTTGTGAATGATCTGTCCGCCACGCTCCAACAGGAAGGTGCGGAACGCCGCCGCGATCGGCGAAAGGTGTTTATCGCGCAAATGCATCACGAACCAGTCTCGCACGATCGGCAGACCGACAATGTCCAGGCACACGAGCTTGCCCGCCGCAAGCTCGAGCCCAACGGTGTGCGCGGAGATAAAACTGAGTCCCATGCCTGCCATGACCGCCTGCTTGATCGTCTCATTACTGCTCACCTCCATGGAGACCCGAAAGGGCACGTGCCGTTCCCGGAACACGTGTTCCATCGATGCACGCGTTCCGGAGCCTTCCTCCCTGATCAGGAACTGCTCGGTGCTCAGCTGCTTGAGTGGAATGCGCTTGCGCGCCGCCAGCGGATGTTCGGGCGCGGCGATGATGACCAGTGGATGCTTGGCAAAAGCGACGGCGATCGTGTCAAGCTCCCGGGGCGGCCGCCCCATGATGACGAGGTCGATCTCATTCGCCGCCATCTGTGCAATGATCTCTTCGCGGTTGCCAACCCCGAACTTGATGGTCACTTCGGGGTATGCCGGAGTGAAGGCGGACAGGAGTGATGGCGCGAAATACTTCGCCGTGCTCACCGCACCGAGTTTCAGAACACCGCGTTTGAGACCCCGCATGGCCGCGAGCGACTCCGTCGCTTCGCGCATCAACTCCAGGGTCTGGGTCGCATAACGCAGCAGTTCCTCACCTGCCGGGGCGAGTTGCACCTTCCGCCCGAGCTTTTCGAACAGCGGCAGGCCGACTTCATCCTCGAGCAGCCTCACCTGTTGGGAGACGGCCGGCTGTGTCAGGTGCAACTCGCGCGCCGCACGGGTAAATGACAAATGGCGCGCCACCGCCACGAACACTCTCATCTGCCTCAATGTCACGTTACGCATCGCAATGTCCCACGGTGTCACAAGGCGAAAGATGGCATCTGATCTATACATAAGCAGTGCTTATGCACAGGCGAATAATATCTAACTAGACCTAATGGAAAGCAAGCGCCACGATTCCCCCACAGCCGCGGCAATCCAAGCAAACCGCACCGTATCGGAAGGGGACTCGCATGCAGCAGAACAGTCTGTCCAACGGCAACGGCGCTGCCGTCAAGGCCAAATCAGGGGCAGCCCGCTACAAGGCCGGAGTGTTGAAGTACGCCCAGATGGGCTACTGGGACTCCGGTTATCAGCCACGCGAGACTGACATTCTCGCGCTCTTCAGGATCACCCCCCAGGAGGGTGTCGACCCCATCGAAGCGGCCGCCGCCGTTGCCGGCGAGTCCTCCACCGCGACGTGGACCGTGGTCTGGACTGACCGCCTGACTGCCTGCGAGCGCTATCGCGCCAAGGCCTACAAGGTTGAGCCGGTGCCCGGCTCAACCGAGCAGTACTTCGCCTACATCGCCTATGACCTCAACCTGTTCGAGCCGGGGTCGATCGCCAACGTCACCGCCTCGATCATCGGCAACGTCTTCGGATTCAAGCCACTGAAGGCATTGCGGCTCGAGGACATGCGCTTTCCGGCCGCCTACGTGAAAACCTTCGCAGGTCCCGCCACGGGAATCGTGGTGGAACGCGAGCGCCTCGACAAATTCGGCCGCCCCCTGTTAGGGGCGACCGTGAAACCCAAGTTGGGGCTGTCAGGCAAGAACTACGGCCGGGTGGTGTACGAAGCGCTGAAGGGCGGACTGGATTTCACCAAGGACGATGAGAACATCAACTCGCAGGCCTTCATGCACTGGCGCGACCGTTTCCTCAACTGCATGGAAGCCGTCAACCGCGCCCAGGCGGCCACCGGCGAGATCAAGGGCCACTATCTCAACGTCACCGCCGGCACGATGGAGGATATGTACGAGCGCGCGGAGTTTGCGAAGCAGCTCGGCTCGGTCATTGTGATGATCGACCTCGTGATCGGCTACACGGCCATTCAATCCATGGCCAGGTGGGCGCGCAGGAATGACATGGTGCTGCACCTGCACCGTGCCGGACATTCAACCTACACCCGGCAGAAGAACCACGGAATTTCCTTCCGTGTCATCTGCAAGTGGATGCGGCTCGCGGGAGTTGACCACATCCATGCCGGTACCGTCGTCGGGAAGCTCGAAGGCGACCCGAACTCGGTGCAGGGCTTCTACAACGTGCTGCGCGAGAGCACCAATCCGCTGGATTTGCAGCGCGGCATATTCTTCGATCAGGACTGGGCCGGGCTCCCCGGAGTCATGCCGGTTGCATCCGGTGGGATCCATGCCGGACAGATGCACCAACTCCTGCACTACCTGGGCGAAGACGTCGTGTTGCAGTTCGGCGGTGGCACCATCGGGCACCCGATGGGTATCCAGGCCGGGGCGCAGGCCAACCGGGTTGCACTGGAGGCCATGGTGCTCGCCCGCAACGAAGGCCGTGACATCTGGAACGAGGGCCCGTCAATCCTCGCGGCTGCCGCCAAGGACTGCACACCGCTGCAGGCAGCCTTGGATACGTGGGGCGAGATCACCTTCAACTACACGAGCACCGACACGCTCGACTTCGTACCCACGCCGACTCCGGCCTGAGCCTGATCGCCCCAAGACTGATTGAGGAGCCCCACATGAGACTCACCCAAGGCACCTTTTCCTTCCTCCCCGATCTGACCGACGCGCAGATCCGCGGTCAGATCGAGTACTGCCTGCGCAATGGCTGGGCCGTGTCGATCGAATACACCGACGACCCGCACCCACGCAACACCTACTGGGAAATGTTCGGCCAGCCCATGTTCGACATCCGCGATGCCGCGGGAATCATGTCTGAGCTGCAGGCGTGCCGGCGGACCTTTGCGCAGCATTACATCAAGATCAATGCCTTCGATTCCTCGCTCGGCAGGGAATCCCTGCGCCTGTCATTCATCGTCGGCAGGCCGGACAAGGAGCCCGGTTTCGCGCTCGAGCGCCGCGAAGCAGGTGGCCGGCACGTGCAGTACACCACGCGCTCGTACGCGGTCGAGCGCCCCGAAGGCGAAAGATACTGATGGACGGTCATGATGGACTCGATTGCCAACACCCCGGCCAACGGTCAGGCTCGTCGTGAAGACCCGCCTGCTCAGGCAGGAGCGGCGCCACAGCTCGATCTCGATGCTGCCTTCCGCGACTCCAACATCGGTGAGGTGTTGGATAAGCTGGAACGGGAGCTCATAGGCCTCGAGCCTGTCAAGAGCCGCATACGCGACATCGCAGCGCTGCTGCTGGTAGACAAGCTGCGGCACTCGCTGGGCCTGTCGGCCGGAGCGCCGTCGCTGCATATGAGCTTCACGGGCAATCCGGGCACGGGCAAGACCACCGTCGCCCTGCGGATGGCGGAAATTCTCCATCGGTTGGGTTATGTCCGCAAAGGTCATCTCGTCGCCGTGACGCGCGATGACCTGGTTGGACAGTACATCGGTCACACAGCCCCCAAGACCCGCGAAGTGTTGAAGCGTGCCATGGGCGGGGTGTTGTTCATCGACGAAGCGTACTATCTCTACAGACCGGAGAACGAGCGCGACTACGGCCAGGAAGCGATCGAGATTCTCCTGCAGGTCATGGAGAACCAGCGGGAGGACCTCGTGGTGATCTTTGCCGGTTACAAGGATCGCATGGACACGTTCTTCCGCAGCAACCCGGGCATGTCCTCGCGTGTGGCGCACCACATCGATTTCCCGGACTACACGCCTGGGGAGCTGCATGCCATCGCCGGTTTGATGCTCGAGCAGATGCAATACCGGCTGGACAGTGAGGCTGATACCGCACTGCTGGAGTACATCGAGCGGCGTATCCGGCAGCCGCATTTCGCCAACGCAAGATCGGTGCGCAATGCCCTTGACCGCGCGCGGCTGCGCCAGGCGAGCCGCCTGTTCGACCGCCGCGGCGGTGTCCTGTCCAAAGAGGATCTGGTCACCATCAAAGCGGCTGACATCCGCGCGAGCCGGGTCTTCACCGCTGCTAAGTCTGTCGAGCCAGGTGTGTCGGACAATAGATAACAAACGGGGGAGTGTGCGGCATGGGCTACACGAAGATTTCAACGACGAAGACGTTGACACGATTCCTGATCGAGGAGCAGCGGCGCTTCAATCATGCAACCGGGGGTTTTACCGCCCTGATCAACGACGTCAGGCTCGCCTGCAAGCGCATCGCCAGGGTCATAGGCAAGGGAGCCTTGTCTGATGCGCTCGGCGCCATTGGAACGACCAACGTACAGGGCGAAACGCAGATGAAGCTCGACGTCCTGGCGAACGACATTTTCGTCCGCACCAACGAGTGGGGCGGGCAGCTGATGGGCATGCTCTCCGAAGAGATGGCGGATCCTTACCCCATCCCGGCCGAGTACCCCCGGGGCAGGTACCTGCTGCTGTTCGATCCTCTGGATGGCTCCTCCAACATCGATGTGAATGTCTCGGTTGGCAGCATTTTCTCGGTGCTGCGGTGTCCGGACGGGATATCCGAGCCCACGGAACGCGATTTCCTGCAGCCCGGGACCCAACAGGTGTGCGCGGGGTATGCGATCTACGGTCCCTCGACGATGCTCGTGTTGACGACCGGGCGCGGCGTGAACGGCTTTACGCTGGATCGGGAGATCGGCGAATTCATGCTGACCCACCCGGACATCACGATCGAGGCCGACACGTCCGAGTTTGCCATCAACGCGTCAAATTCGCGTTACTGGGAACCGGCGATCAAGCGCTACGTGAACGAGTGCCTTGCGGGGAAGGCAGGCCCCCGGGGGCGTGATTTCAACATGCGCTGGATTGCGTCGCTGGTGGCGGAGACCCACCGCATACTGATGCGCGGTGGTGTTTTCATGTATCCGCGCGACCGCAAGGATCTCTCGAAGGCCGGGCGGCTGCGATTGCTGTACGAAGCCAACCCGATCGGCTTTCTCATCGAGCAGGCCGGCGGCCGCGCCAGTACCGGTCATCAACCCATCCTCGAGGTACAGCCGCAGGCTGCGCACGAGCGGATTGGATTCGTGTTCGGAGCCCGCAACGAGGTTGAGCGCATCGAGCGGTATCACCGCGATCACAACGACTTCGAATACGATGCGCCGCTGTTCGGAACACGTGGCTTGTTCACTACGCACGCTTAACGGGGGTCTTGAGCAACATGTCGGCCAAGCATCCAATCATCGCTGTCACCGGGTCTTCCGGTGCCGGAACGACCTCGGTCATGCGCACCTTCGAGCAGATCTTCCGGCGCGAGAACATCTCGGCCGGATTCATCGAGGGCGACAGCTTCCATCGCTACGACCGCGCCGAGATGAAACAGCGGCTGGCGAGCGCCATCGAGCGTGGCGACCATGTGTTCAGTCACTTCGGTCCCGAAGCCAATCTGTTTGCGGAATTGGAAGCGTTGTTCGCAGACTACGGCCAGCGCGGCTCGGGCCGCGCCCGCAAGTACCTGCATGATGAGCCTGAAGCGGCGCGCTACAAGCAGCAACCGGGGACCTTCACCGAGTGGGAGGACCTCCCGGGCGATACGGACCTGTTGTTTTATGAGGGGCTGCACGGCGCGGTCGTAACCGATGAGGTCAATGTCGCGCGGCACGTGGATCTATTGATAGGTGTGACACCTGTTGTCAACCTGGAGTGGATACAGAAACTTCATCGTGACAAGGCGACGCGGGGATACTCAGCGGAGGCGGTGACGGACGTGATCCTGCGGCGGATGCATGACTACGTGCACTATATCTGTCCACAGTTTTCGCGCACTCACATCAACTTTCAACGGGTGCCGGTTGTCGATACTTCGAATCCATTCATAGCGCGATTTATTCCCACGCCCGATGAGTCGTTCCTGGTGATTCACTTCTCGAACCCCCGTGGGATCGACTTCCCGTACCTGTTGTCGATGCTGCACGACTCGTTCATGTCCCGGTCGAATACGATCGTGTGTCCGGGCGGCAAGATGGACCTCGCGCTGCAATTGATTTTCACGCCGATGATCTGGCGGCTGATGGAGTGCCGCAAGGAGACGTTGGCACGGGGATCACAGGTGGTCCGCCGGTGATGAGTTGCGAAGCACTCATATTCGATGTCGACGGGACGCTTGCCGATACCGAGGAAGTGCATCGCCAGGCATTCAACCTGGCTTTTGATGCGTCCCGTCTGGACTGGAACTGGGACGCGCCGCTGTACTGCGAGCTTCTGCGTGTCACGGGCGGCAAGGAGCGGATTGCGAGCTACATCGAGAGCTTGCGTCTGCCGCCCACGCAGCAGCGTTGTCTGCATGGGCTCATCCCGCAGATCCACCGGACCAAGACCCGCCTCTACCGGGAACTGCTCGAAGCGGGGCAGGTGAAGGCGAGAAGCGGGGTGCGGCGCTTGGTTATGGAGGCACGGGACACTGGTATCCGCGTGGGCATTGCCTCCACGACGTCGCCCGAGAATATCGAGCCACTCATTGCCGCGGGCTTCGGCCGCGAGGCGCTGAATTGGTTCGACACGATAGCCACGGGAGACGTGGTGGCGAACAAAAAACCCGCACCGGACATATACAATGTGGCGCTGAAGAGCCTCGGTGTCGAGCCGGCACGCGCGATAGCGGTAGAGGATTCCGCAATCGGCGTGGCAGCGGCCAAGTCGGCCGGTTTGTTCATCGTGGCGACGCCGAATATCTGGACCCGGACGCAGGACTTCACGGCGGCCGATCTGCTTCTCGAATCGCTCGGCGATCCGCAGGAGCCGCTCGCGCCCGCCGACGAAGCCCGCCTGGGTGCCCCCTATCTGAGTCTCGAGCGGCTGGCGGTGCTACACGCTGCCGCCCGAGCGGGAGTTGCGCATGCCAAAGCTTACTGAACGCGTCCGTGCAGCTGCCTTCGATCTTGATGGCACGCTCATCGATACCATGGGGGATCTCTCCGCGGCCGTAAATCTGATGCTCGGCATGCTGGGTGCGACGGAGCTGCCCGAGCCTCGCGTCAGGGCACTCGTCGGCAACGGCGTCGATCAACTCGTGCTGCGTGCCCTGACCGAGAGCCTTGGGAATCGCCCGACTCATTCGGCGCAAAGATCAGCGGCACTCGCGCTCTTTCGGCGGCTTTACGGTCAGCGCCTTTTCAAACACAGCAGGGTATACCCGGGCGTGGTACAGGCGCTGCGGTCGCTGGCAGACGCGGGCATTGCACTGTGCTGTGTCACGAACAAAGACAGCGTGTTTGCAGAGCCGCTGCTGCAGGAAGCGGGACTGGGTGGTTTCTTCTCCTTCACCCTGTGCGCGGATCGAGCTGAAGATCGCAAGCCGAGCCCCAACATGTTGCTGGCGGCCTGCTCGCGGCTCGGCATCGCACCCGCGGAAATGTTGTACGTCGGTGATACCAGCATCGATATTGCCGCGGCCAGAGCCGCTGGTTGCCCGGTCATCGCCGTCAGTTACGGCTATGGCAAGGACCATTCAACCTCAGACGCAAAGGCGGATGGATTCGTGGACAGGCTCACCGACCTCGTGGCGCTGTACCTGCGATCCCCGGCTTGCCAACCCCGTTTGAAGCTGTGCACGACAGGAGCGACCGGATGAGCGCCGAAGCCAAAGCCGATACCAGTCTCAATCCTGCCGCGGCCGACGCTGCGCGCCGTGATGTCGTAAATGTGATCCGGGCGCTCGCCATGGATTCGGTCCAGAAGGCGAACTCGGGCCACCCGGGCATGCCGATGGGCATGGCGGAGATCGCCGAGGTGTTGTGGCGGCGGCATCTGCGTCACAATCCCGCAAATCCCCGCTGGGCGGATCGGGACCGGTTCGTGGTCTCCAACGGGCACGGCTCGATGCTGTTGTATGCATTGTTGCATCTGAGCGGTTATGAGCTGCCGCTGCAACAGCTGCAGCGCTTCCGGCAGATGGGCTCGAAGACACCGGGGCATCCCGAATACGGAATCACTCCGGGTGCTGAAACCACGACGGGGCCGCTGGGGCAGGGCATCTCGAACGCAGTTGGCATGGCCCTGGCGGAAAAGCTGCTCGCGGAGGAATTCAATCGGCCAGGGCTCGAGTTGTTCTCCCATCATACGTACGTGTTTCTGGGTGACGGATGCCTGATGGAAGGCGTCTCGCACGAGGCTTGCTCGCTCGCGGGCACGCTCGGCCTGGGCAAGCTCATCGTGTTCTACGATGACAACGGTATTTCCATAGACGGACATGTCAAAGGTTGGTTCACCGACGACACGCCGAAGCGTTTCGAGGCATATGGCTGGCACGTAGTACCGAATGTCGACGGCCACGACAGCGAGGCTGTGGATCGCGCCATACTTGCCTCCAAGGCGGTGCACGATCGCCCGTCCCTGATCTGTTGCAAGACTGTCATTGCCAAGGGTGCTCCGACGAAGGCGGGCACCCACGAGTCGCACGGCGCGCCCCTTGGGGATAAGGAAATTGCGGGCGCGCGGGACCAACTCGGGTGGCCCTATCCACCGTTCGTGGTGCCGTCCCACGTGTACGAAGCATGGGATGCCCGCGAGGCGGGCGCGATCGCGGAGAGCAACTGGAAAACGAAGTTCGGGCAGTACGCGCGCACCTATCCGGCGCAAGCGCGGGAGCTCGAGCGGCGGCTCGCGGGTGAGCTGCCGACCGATTTTGCGGCCTGGGTGGAGCTCCTGGCCGCCAAGGTGCGCGAGAAGGCGCAGACGCTCGCAACTCGCAAAGCTTCTCAGGATGTCATCGAAGCGCTGGCCCCGGGATTACCCGAGTTGCTGGGAGGCTCGGCCGACCTGGCCGGCTCCAACCTGACTGCGTGGTCCGGGTCCCGGCCCGTCACGGCGCCCCGCGGCAACTACATACATTACGGCGTGCGCGAGTTTGGAATGGCCGCGGTCATGAACGGCATTGCCCTGCACGGTGGGTTCATTCCTTATGGCGGCACGTTTCTC
>Ga0105247_10000316_pt1 | contig 43374 bp, 42 predicted proteins | sample KBSS24metaG_FD_81519 | JGI IMG/M metagenome (GOLD analysis project Ga0105247, IMG submission 81519) | Switchgrass rhizosphere microbial communities from Kellogg Biological Station, Michigan, USA - KBS S2-4 metaG | ecosystem: Host-associated > Plants > Roots > Rhizosphere > Soil | place... | reverse complement strand
TTCCGGATCCACGGCGGCTACGGCTACTCGAAGGAGTACGAGATCGAGCGCCTCTACCGCGACGCGCCGCTGCTGCTGATCGGCGAGGGAACCTCGGAGATCCAGCGCATGGTTATCGGCAAGAAGCTCCTACAGCGTCACAAGATCTAGATGGGACGCGCCTAGCCTCATGGCGTCGACCGCTGACCTGATCAAGACCGCCGTCGAGCGCTTTCAGGCGGAAGTCCCGGCGCTGCAGAAACTGAAACTGGTCTTCGGCCTGGAGCTGAAAGCCCATCACGACATCCAGCTCTACCGCGTCGTCCTGCCCGGCCTCGAGATCACCAAGGGGCTCGAGCAGGACGAGCGGGTGCTGGTCCAGATCGACCGCCCGCAGTTCAACGCGCTGGCCGAGAAAGGCACGCTGAAGAGCTACCGGCGCGCCGTCGAGACCGGCCACATCAAGGCGACCGGGGACTCCAACGTGGTCAAGCTGGTCGCCCAGGTCGTCGAGCGCCAAGAGCAGCGCCTGCGCCTTAAAAAAGTCCACTGAGGACCGCCAACCCGCTTCCCAAGCCGCGCGGATACCATCCCGCGCCGACCAACCCAGAGGAGAACCGACAAGCGATGAGCGAGCAGACGTACGAGTTGACCACCGACCAGGCCGAGCGCGAGGCAAGCGGCGCGCACGCCTACGGCCGCTACCTCGAGGAGTTCGAGGTCGGCGCCGTCTACAAGCACTGGCCGGCCAAGACCGTGACCGAGGCGGACGACCACCTCTTCTGCCTGATCACGATGAACCACCACCCGCTCCACCTCAACGACGTCTACGCGAAGGGCTCCCAGCAGGGCCGCAACGTCGTCGTCGGCCCGCTCGTCTACTCGCTCGCCCTCGGCATGTCGGTCTCCGACGTCTCCGGCAAGGCGATCGCCAACCTGGCGACCGAAGAGCTCAGCCACCCGAACCCGGTCTTCCACGGCGACACGCTGTTCTGCGAGACCGAGGTCCTCGACGTCAAGGAGTCGAAGTCGAAGCTCGACCGCGGCGTCGTCAAGGTCCACACCCGGGTCCTCAACCAGGACGGCGTCCTCGTCGCCGAGTTCAAGCGGCTGGTTCTCGTTCCCCGCAAGAACCCCGGCAGCTAGCCAGCTGCCGGGCCTCGCTCAGGCCGCGAAGACGCGGTCGTAGAGGGCGAGGATCCGGGGGATCGCGTTCGAGGCCCGGCACTCCGCCGGAAACTCGAACGCCCCGGCGCTCAGCGCGCCGGCGATCGCCTCGGCCAGGGCGGCGGGAGTCCGCGTGGCGGCGGCGAAGGCGCCGCCACCGGAGAGCTGCTGGTAGCCGGGCAGGGGGGAGGTGGCGACCGGGGTGCCGGCGGCCAGAGCCTCCAGCCCCGAGTAGCCGAACTCCTCCCAGCGGCTGGGGATCAGGGCGCAGCCCGCCGCCGCGAAGGCCTCGGTCACCTCGGCCGGGGTCATCCTCCCGACCGGCTCGCAGAAGTCAGGCAGACTGTCGCGGCGCGACTCGTCCACCCAGCCGCCGACCAGCACGAGCCGCGCCTTGGGGACGGTCTCGCGGACGAGTGCCATCGCCTCGATCGCCAGGTCGAGCCCCTTGCGGGCCAGATCCAGGTGGCCGGCGACGAGAACCACGTCGGCGGAGCGGCTGGGGCGGCTCGGGGCGATCTCGGCGTCATCGAGGAAGGGCGGGATGTACTCGCAGGTGCCGAAGCGCCGGTAGCCGTCGCGGACCGCCGGCGTGACCGCGACTACCGCCCCGGCCCGGGCCGCCGCGACCCCGTCGACGAGCCCGTAGACGGCCTCCATCGAGCGGTCCTCGCCGCGCTCCCTGGCGGCCCGGAAGCGACCGACCGGGCTGGCGATCGGGTCCCAGACGGTGATCACCGTGCGCCGCTCGCGGGGGGAGACGAAGCCGAGTCGGGTCGCGTGGATCCCGTCCACCTCGTGCTCGCGGGCCAGCCGCTTGATCGTCCCGAGGCGGGCCCACTCGGCGGCTGGCTCGAACGGGTAGCGGACTTGTGGCGGTGACTGCAGCGGCAAGACCGTGACGCTGGCAGGCGGCGACTCGAACCCGCCGTCCTCGTCGAGGACGATCGCCTCGTGGCCGGCCGCCGCCAGGCCTTCGGCGAGCTTGATCGTGTAGGTGGCGATGCCGCTGCCACCGCGCAGGCTGGGGATGAGGACGCGCAAGGCCGGCAGGCTAGTGCGCCTCGTCGGAGGCGTGCGCGGGTGGCCGCGACTCCTCCGCCAGCGAGGTGATCTCCAGCTGCCCCTGGGCGGCCTCCTCGAGCACCTCGGTCGCCTCCTGCGCCGAGCGCGCGTAGAGCTCGACCAGCAGGTGGACGACGATCTGCTCGTCGTCGTGCTTGTGGAAGCGGACGTGGGTGAAGAACTCGCGCACGCCGGCGTCGCCGAAGGCTCCGTAGGTGAGGAACTCGATCGCTTCCGGGCCCGAGCAGCTCTCGACCCGGTCCTGATCCACGGAGACCGTGCAGGAGGCGACCCAGGGGGTGCCGGCGACCATCCGCTCCCAGCGGTCCTCGATCGGCACCACGCGGTCCTCCTGGAAGATCAGGTGCGGCTGGTCGTGCATGCAGTCGAGGCACTGAACGACCGATTCCTGAACCTCGTCGATCCCTTCGGCGAGGGTGCCGGAGTCGGGGTCGACGCGGCGGATCGCGTCGTAGTGGATCTGGATCTCGAGGTTCTGCGACCAGCAGCGGTAGCAGCGCAGCCAGGCCGAGCGGTCCCCGTTGAGCTCGCTCATGCCTCTATTCAAGCGTGTCGGAAGGCTCTGACGATTGCCGGTTCGTCGTGGCGCATCCGCGATGGCTAGCTTTGGCGCTGTGATGGCACAGCAGAGCAAACTCTGGGACAGACCTGGATCGCTCTCGAAAGCGAATCACTACGCCATCATGCGGGTTAAGCGGGTAGCTCAATGAACACCAAAAATAATGCCGAATGACTGAACCCTTGGAGATTTCAGATGAGGTAAGGGCGTACTTGGCCCCGAAGGATCTGGAAGGGCTGGCTAGGGCTCGGCATCACACCAGCCTCAACTGCTTCGTATGCGAGGGTCCAATTCGTCCTGGGTCCAGCGACCGACCCACTGTCAGCCTGTTCTCGGACCCAATAGAGCGGGTGCTTGTAGCCAAAGTCGCGCATGCGGATTGTGCTCCATCCCAAGTGGAGGTAATGGACCTTCCCCGCGAGGTAATTGCCGGGCTGGCGCCAGGTTCCATTTCCTACATCCCGGCGGTGATGCACCTACCAGATCCGATTGCCGCCATCTTTTGGGAACAGAATCTCAGCGTCACCGTTCGCGGCGCTGATGGAACCCCGTTCTACCCGTACCTCGAGCACTACCGCGCACTGGGCTTCCTCCGAGGCGAGGAAGCGCCGGGTCTAGCCGGCTGGAAGTTTGAGTTTGAAGGGGACGATCTCCTCTTGTATCGGGAAGAGGGTCGGATGGAGGAGTTCAACGGGGCGGTTGAGAAGGCACCGGCTAAATGGTTCGACGCGATGGAGCGAACCGGAGGCTGTCTTGCGATGGTGGGGGTGGGACTCGGCGTCGACCGGCTTGATCTAGGCCTACTCGAACGAGCGTGGGCCGAGGATCGTGTGGCTGCTGCCATGATCAACGCATCGCCGCCGCCTGACCATCGGGCCTCTACTTAGCGCCCTGCACCGCCTTCAGGAAGCGCCTGACTCAGGCCGGGGTGGCGCTCTTCTGACGCTCGGCGACCAGCTCGACGATCTCGCCCATGATTCGGCTCACCTCGAAGTCCTTCGGGGTATAGACGCGGGCGACGCCGGCCTCCAGCAGCTTGCGCTCGTCGGCCGGCGGGATGATGCCGCCGACCACGACCGGGACCTCGGAGCCGGCCTCGGCGAGGCGCGCCAACACCTCGGGCACGAGCTCGGCGTGGGAGCCGGAGAGGATCGAGAGGCCGACCACGTCGACGTCCTCGTCGATCGCCGAGGCGGCGATCTGCTCGGGGGTGAGGCGGATTCCGGCGTAGATCACCTCCATGCCGACGTCGCGGGCGCGCAGGGCGATCTGCTCGGCGCCGTTGGAGTGGCCGTCGAGGCCGGGCTTGCCGACCAGGATCTTGATCCGGTGGCCGATCTGCGCGGAGACCTCGTCGACGCGGGCGCGGGTCCGCTCCAGCAGCTCACGGTCGCTGGACGGGGCGGCGCCGCCGACCCCGGTCGGGCCGCGGTAGGGGCCGAAGACCTCGCGCAGCGTCTCCGACCACTCGCCGGTGGTGGCGCCGGCGCGGGCGGCGGCGATCGTCGCCGGCATGATGTTCTCGTCCTCGGTGGCGGCGACGCGGGCCAGCTCGGCCAGGGCGGCGTCGACCGCGGCCTGGTCGCGGCCGGCGCGCCACTCCTCCAGCGCCTCGACCCGTTCGCGCTCGACGGCGGGGTCGACGGTCATGATGCCGCTGTCCTCGCCGCCGGTCAGCGGCGAGTCCTCGCCCTCGGTGAAGACGTTCTGGCCGATCACCTTCTGCTCGCCCCGCTCGATCCGCCCGACCCGCTCGCGGTGGGACTCGACCAGGCGGGCTTTCATGTAGGGCACGGCGGCGACGGCGCCGCCGTTCTCGGCGACGACCTCCATCTCCGCCTCGGCGCCCTCGCGCAGCTCGGCGACCAGCCCGTCCATCACCTCTGAGCCAGCGAAGACGTCGGGGTACTCGAGCAGGTCGGTCTCCTCGGCCAGCACCTGCTGGATCCGCAGGCTCCACTGCTGGTCCCAGGGGCGCGGCAGGCCCAGCGCCTCATTCCAAGCAGGGAGCTGGATCGCCCGGGCGCGGGCGTCGCGGCCCAGCGTCACCGCCAGCGCCTCGAGGACGATCCGCTGCACGTTGTTCTCCGGCTGGGACTCGGTCAGGCCCAGCGAGTTGACCTGGACGCCGTAGCGGAGGCGCAGGAACTTCTCGTCCTCGACGCCGTAGCGCTCACGGCCGAGGTCGCGCCAGATCAGCGTCATCGCCCGCAGCTTCGCGTGCTCTTCGATGAAGCGGACGCCGGCGTTGACGAAGAAGGAGATCCGCCCGAAGACCTTGGGGAAGTCGGCCTCGGCGACCTGGCCGCGCTCCTTCACCTCGTCGAGCACGGCGATCGCGGTCGAGAGCGCGTAGGCGATCTCCTGGACCGGCGTCGCGCCCGCCTCCTGCAGGTGGTAGCTGCAGATGTTGATCGGGTTCCATTTCGGGATCTCGTTGACGGTGAAGGCGACCATGTCGGCGATCAACCGCATCGAGGGCGCCGGCGGGAAGGCGTAGGTGCCGCGCGAGAGGTACTCCTTGATGATGTCGTTCTGGGTGGTCCCGGAGAGCTTGCCGAGCGGCACGCCCTGCTCCTCGGCGACCGAGGCGTAGAGGCCGAGCAGCCAGGCCGCCGTCGCGTTGATCGTCATCGAGGTGTTCATCGTGTCGAGCGGGATGCCGTCGAGCAGGGTCTCCATGTCGCCGCGGTGGGCGACCGAAACGCCGACCTTGCCGACCTCGCCGCGGGCGAGGACATGGTCGGGGTCATAGCCCGTCTGGGTGGGCAGGTCGAAGGCGATCGAGAGGCCGGTCTGACCCTTCGCCAGGTTGCTGCGGTAAAGCTCGTTGGAGCGCCGGGCATCGCTGTGGCCGGCGTAGGTGCGCATCACCCAGGGGCGGTCGCGCTCGGGAAGTCGGTGGTCGCTCATGCCCCAATCTTATTTGCGCCGGGCCGAAATCCGCCTTTCAGGCCCACCCGGCCCGCATCTTTCCGGCCCATCCGTGTTTAGGCTGCCAAAGGCCTCCGGGCTGCTTCCCCATGCCGATGCGACTCAAAGCCACCCTGATCGCCGCGCTCGCCGCGGCCGCGTTGCTCGCCGCCAGTGCCTCGGCGGCGATGGTCGGCATCTACCGAAACGGCATGGACACGACCGGCCAGCGCGGCCAGCTGCTCAAGCTCTCCGGCAAGGAATGCGCCCGCGGCGGCTCCGAATCGGCGCTTAAGGTCACCCTCGGCAAAGCGACCCCGGAATGCTCCTACCGCACGCCGGTGATCGGTCGCAACATGGAGATCGGCGCCACCGAGCGCCTGCTCAGCACGACCCCGAAGCCTTCCCAGCACGGCGCCTACCTCGGCCTGGCCGCGCGCGCCGGAGGCAACGCCCGCTTCGAACTGCGCGTCTTCCCGCTGCAGCGCAAGGTTCAGCTGCTCAAAATCGTTTCTAGTGAAATCACCTACCTGGCGATCGACAAGAACGAGAAAGCCGTAATGGGACTGAACAAGGCAAACGCCCTGCGCCTGCGCGTAGTCAACGGCTCTGAAAAGGGCAAGGTCCAGGTCACCGGCTATCTGGGCAACGCCACCGTCGTCGAAGCGACGGACGAAAGCGGCGGCGCCTCGCTGCCCGGTCAGTTCAGCGGCATCTCGCTCGGCGCCCTGAAGAGCCCCAACGGCGTCGCCGGCAGCTACGACGACGTCCTGGTCCGGGTTCCGGTTCGGTTCTAGCGTGAGGATTCGCTGGATCGCGGCCCTGCTCTTCGGGCTCGCCGCGATCGTGGCGATGCCTGCCCAGGCGGGCGCGGTCGATCTTCCCGCCGGCTTCCAGGACACGACGGTCTTCGAACACATCTACGAACCGACGACCTTCCGCTTCGCCCCCGACGGGCGCATCTTCGTCGCCGAGAAGCCGGGCCGGATCCTCGAGTTCGACAACTTGCAGGACACGACCCCGACGGTCTTCGCCGACATCCGCACCAAGGTCTACGACACCGGCGACCGCGGCATCCTCGGCCTCGCCCTCGATCCGCAGTTCGACGCGGGAAGGCCCTACGTCTACGTCCTCTACACCTACGACCACGTTCTCGGCGACCCGGCGCCGCCGCCGAAATGGGGCTCGCCGAACCAGACCGGCGACCCCTGCCCGGAACCAAACGGTGCCGATGCTTGCCTGGTCAGCGGTCGCCTGGTTCGGCTCGCCGCCGAAGGCAACACTGCCGCCGGGGGCGTCACCAGCCCGACCGAAAAACTGCTCGCCGAAGGCTGGTGCCAGCAGTTCTCGTCACACTCGATCGGCGATCTCGAGTTCGGTCCCGAAGGCGACCTGTACGCGAGCGGTGGCGAGGGTGCAAGCTTCGAATCGGCCGACTATGGGCAGTTCGGCACCCCCAACAGCAAGCGCAACCCCTGCGGCGATCCGCCGGCCGGCGCGGGCGGTGAAGAGAAACCTCCCAGCGCCGAAGGCGGCTCGCTGCGTTCGCAGAACCCGAAGCTGCTGAGCGGGAAAGTGATCCGGATCAACCCGGACACGGGCGACGGCGTGCCCGGCAATCCGCTCTTCGGCTCGAGCGACGAAAACGAAAGGCGGATCATCGCCGAGGGGTTCCGCAACCCCTTCCGCTTCGCGATCGACCCCGAGACCGACGAGGTCTACGTCGGCAACGTCGGCTGGGGCGAAATCGAGGAGATCGACCGCTTCGCCGGTAAACCGGGAACGCTCTACAACTCGGGCTGGCCCTGTCTCGAAGGCGAAGCGCCAAACCCCGGCTTCTCAGGGCTCGGCCTGACGGTCTGCGAAAACCTCTACAACCACCCGAGCCTGACGGCGCCGCCGTTCTTCTCCTACCGGCACGACTCGGGAGTCACCCCGGAAGATCCCTGCCCGACCCAATACGGCTCGGCGGTCGGGGGCCTCGACTTCTACGAGGGCAAAGGGGCGAGTGCCTTCCCCAGCTCGTATGACGGCGCGCTCTTCTTCTCCGACCCGATCCGCCAGTGCCTCTACGTGATGTTCCGCGGCGTCGACGATCGCCCCGACCCCTCGACCACGATTCCCTTCCTCACCAACGGCAACGTCTCGCCCGGGATCGACGTCCAGGAAGGGCCGGAAGGGAGCCTCTTCTACGCGAAGCTCTCCGACGACGAATTCCACGGCAGCCAGGGCTCGATCCACAAGATCTCCTACTTCTCCGGCAACCAGCCGCCGGTGGCGCGGCTCAAGGTCGACCACGAATCGAGCGCGGGCAACCTGACCGCGACCTTCGACGCGAGCGAATCGAGCGACGCCGACGGCGAAGCCCTTCAGTACGCCTGGGATCCGCAGGGCGATGGCACCTACGAAACGCCGAGCGGCACCGCGACCAAGACCCTGAGCTTCAACGACTCGCAGAACCACACGGTCGCGGTCCGGGTCAGCGATCAGCAGAGTGCCACGAGCATCGACCGGCTGACTGTCTATCCGCATGACACGCCGCCGGTCCCGTCGATCGCCGAACCGGCCGATCCGGCAACGTTCCGGTGGAGCGTCGGCCAGGCAATCCACTTCGCGGGCGGTGCTTCCGACCAGGAGGACGGGGCTCTCCCCGCGACCAGGCTCGACTGGAGCTCGCACCTCTATCACTGCCCCTTCTCGGGCTGCCACGCCCACCCGCTGCAGGCCTTCCCGGCAGTCGCCTCGGGAACGCTGATCGCGCCGGCGCACGAACTCCCCTCGCACATCGAACTGACGCTCACCGCGACCGATTCGCGTGGCCTCAGCGCCAGCAAAGCGATCGAGCTCGATCCGCAAGAAGTGACCCTGCGGATCGAGTCTCTGCCTTCCGGCTTGACCCTCAGCGCCGGGCCGCTGACGAAGCAGACGCCCTTCGACCTGCAGACGATCGAAGGCTCGACGATCACTCTCGCCGCTCCCGCGAGTGCCGAATTCGAAGCGGCCACGCATCCGTTCCTCTCCTGGTCCGACGGCGGCGAACGCGTCCACAGCGTCAACGCGCTGGGGAGCGCGACCTACCTCGCCAAATACGACAGCGGAGTGACCCAGCAGCCCGAAGGCGAAGGGCCGGGAGGGGGGACGCCGACGGCGACTCCACCGGCCGGCAGCCCTTCCCCGCCGGCGCCGTCGCCGATCCCGCGGAGCGTCATTGACGCCCATCCGGCGAAGACGACCCGCAGCGGCGTCGCCAGGTTCGTCTTCAGCGCCGACCAGATAGGCGCAAAGTTCCGCTGCAAGCTCGATGGCAAGCCGTTCGTCGCGTGTGCCTCGCCGTGGTCCTACCGCCACCTGCGGCCTGGCCAGCACCGCTTCCAGGTGGAGGCCTCGAACGCCGCGGGCCTCAGCGAGCCGAGCCCGTCCGTCTACCGCTGGACGGTGCTCTGCCCGCGCTCGGAGAGCCTGCTGCGCGGTCGCTGTGTCGCCAGCTCGTCGCAATCCCGGCGGCGCTGAGCCCCTTCCGCACCGTCGCGGCGATGAGGCGGGTGTAGGCGCCGGCACCGGCCGGAGTGAGGTGGATGCCGTCCCAGAAGAGGTTGTCGCCGCCGACCTCGGCCGCCGAGGCCCAGTCGATCAGGGTCGTGTGGGGCCAGCCCGCGGCCGCTTCGGCGAGGGCGTGATTTGACTCGTCGACCCAGCTGACCGGGGCGTGGTCGTTGATCAGGAAGAGCTCGCCGACCTCGGAGGTGGCCTTCTGCAGGGCCTCCATTTCATCCCCGTAGAGCGGGCCGTTGTCGCCCATCTGGATGACCATCGCCTCGGGGTGGTGGCCCTGGCGCTTGATCCGCTGGGCGAGGGCGACGAATTCATCGGCCTGGCGACCGACCTTGGCGTCCATCGAGAAGCCCGGCCCGAGCCGCGCCGCCAGCCTGTCCTCGGCGCCGATCATCACCGAGTCGCCGATCGCGATGATCCGCGGCGGCCGGCCTGAGGCGCGACCGCCGGCCGGCAGCCGGTCCGGCCCGGTCGTGCCCTCTGCCCTCACCCTGGCGACGGTTGCCGTCGAGGCGGCGGCGTCGGCGCGGTGGGAGCCGGCGCCGAAGAGGCCGCTCCAGCCGACGAAGACGACCACTGCGAGGACGCCGACGACCAGCGCCGGTCGCGCCACCTGCAGCCAGCCGGCCGGAAGCGCCGGTAGCTTAGCCTTGCCCTGGAAGGGGAGCTCGACGAAGCGGTAGGAGAGGTCGGCGAGGACCAGCACGGCCAGCAGCTGCAGGGGGATGAGGATGCCGCGCGGCAGCGAGACGTCGGTTCCCGGCCGGGTCAGCGCCAGCACCGGCCAGTGCCAGAGGTAGAAGCTGTAGCTGCGCAGGCCGAGCCAGAGCAGGGCCGCCCGCCCGATCAGGGCGCCGAGCCGCGCCGCCGGGTGCGCCAGGACGGCCAGCAGCAGCGCCGTCGCCAGCGCCAGCCAGAGGTAGCCGCCGTGCCAGAGCGCCAGGTCGTAGTCGTGGACGTGGAGGCAGCTGAGCACCAGGTAGCCGAGCGCCAGCACGCCGACGCCGTCGAGGATCGGGCCGACGAGTGGGCCGGCGCGGCGCTGGCGCAGCTCGATCGGGCTCCAGACCAGCGCCAGGGCGACGCCGGCGAGCAGGCCGACGGCGTGCGTGTCGGTGCCGTAGTAGACGCGCGAGGCGTCGTGCCCCGGGTCGAAGAGGATCCAGGCGAGGGCGACCGAGGCGAGGGCTCCGGCGATCACGCCGAGCAGCAGGCGGGTACGGCCGAAGAGCTTCATCCCGGCGGCGAAGAGCAAGGGCCAGAAGAGGTAGAACTGCTCCTCGACCGAGAGCGACCAGAGGTGGCGGAAGAGGGTCGGCCGCTGGAAGGCATCGAAGTAGGACTCGTGGCCGAAGACGAAGTGCCAGTTGGCGAAGTAGAAGAGCGAGGCCAGCGCGTCGCCACGCAGCTGGTCGATCCGGTCCGGCTCGACGATCGCGGCGAGGACCATCGTCACCGCGATCAGGACTCCGACGGCGGGCAGCAGCCGCCGCGCCCGGCGCAGCCAGAAGCGGCCCAGCCGCAGGTGGCCGTCGCGGCGGAACTCGCGGAGCAGCAGCGAGGTGATCAGGTAGCCGCTGATCACGAAGAAGACGTCGACCCCGAGGAAGCCCCCCGGCATCCAGCCGACGCCGGCGTGGTAGAGGAAGACGGCGAGCACGGCGAGCGCCCGCAGGGCGTCGACGCCTGGCAGGTAGGGGAAGCGGCTGTCCTGGGGCCTACTCACTCTTGCTCAACTGTTCGGCTCGCCCCCGGCGCCTCCTTGAGAACCGCATGTTGTCCTCGCCGCGCGGGCTGCATAATGCGCGAGCTATGTCGACGACGACCGTCGAGCGACCGCGCCTGGCCGGCCCCGACTCGGGCCTTGGCGGCAACTGGCGCGTGATCGTCCGCAACGACAACCACAACACCTTCGACCACGTGGCTCGGACGCTGGCCAGCGTCCTGCCGGGCGTCGACGTCGGCCAGGGTCACCGGCTGGCCGACACGATCCACAACGCCGGCCAGGCGACCGTCTGGACAGGCCCCCGCGAGCCGGCCGAGCACTACTGGGAGCAGCTCGAGGCGGCGGGGCTGACGATGGCCCCCCTCGAGCGCTGCTGAGCTTCTTGGGCCGAAGCCCGGCGGGCGCTACTCGGCCGCGAGCAGCGTGTGCCAGGCGGGGAGGAGGGGGATGTCGTAGAGGTCGATGACCGCGGCGCGCGCCTGCTCGATCTCCTCGGAAAACCAATACCGTTCGAAGTCCGCGCGGCTCTCCCAGATCGAGGTCTGGCGGAAGGAGAGCGGATCGTCGATCGAACGGATCAGCGACCAGCTCTTGGCGCCGTAGGCCGGCATCTTCGCCGCGGCCGGCTCCCAGACGTCGAGCCAGCGGTCGGCCCGGAAGGGGGCGATGTGCCAGTCGAGAGTGTTGACCTCAGGCATCCGAATTCCCTTTCGCGTCGTGCTTTCAGCGCCGGCTAGGCGCCGACCTCGGCGCGGATCGCGCCCGGGCCGTCCTCGTACTTGCCCTCGTCCTCGGACTCGGCCCCGACCAGGATCGAGATCTTGCCGAGGTGCTTGTTTTCGTGCATCAGCTGGTGGGCGGTGGGGACCCCGTCGAAGCCCATCGTCTCCGAGAGGACCGGCCGGACCTTGCCCTCCGCCATCAGCTGGTTGGCGCGCATGCACTCGTAGGCGTTGGCGAAGTGCGAGCCGATGATCTGCTTCTGGCGCATCCACAGGTAGCGGACGTCGAAGTCGAGCTGGAAGCCGGAGGTGGCGCCGCAGATGACGACTTTGCCGAACGGCTTGACGACGTAGACCGAGGTCGGGAAGGTCGCCTGGCCGACGTGCTCGAAGACGATGTCAGGAGCGTCGCCGAGGATCCCCTGCAGCTTCTTGGAGAACTCGCGCGAGGCGCGGAAGCGCTCCTTGTCGGCGGCGGGGTCGGTGAGGTTGTCCTTGGTCCGCATCATCGCCCCGAACTCGTTGCGGTTGATGTAGTCGACGGCGCCGAGCTGCTTGACCAGCTCGCCCTTCTCGTCCGAGGAGACGACGCCGACCGCGTTGGCGCCGGCCGCCTTGCAGAGCTGCACGGCGAAGACGCCGAGCCCGCCGGCGGCGCCCCAGATCAGGACGTTGTGGCCGGCCTGCAGCTTGCACTGGTCCATCAGCATCCGGTAGGCGGTGAAGTAGGTCAGCCCGTAGGCGGAGGAGTCGACCCAGGAGAGGTTGCGCGGCTTCGCCAGCAGCTGCTGGGCCTGCACTTTCGTGAACTGGGCGAAGGAGCCCCAGGTCGTCTCATAGCCCCAGATCCGCTGGCTCGGCGCGGCCAGGGGATCGAGCCCGTGCACCTCGACGTCCTCGTAGGAGGCCTGGTTGCAGTGGACCACGACCTCGTCGCCGGGCTTCCAGCGGGTGACGCCCTCGCCGACCTTCCAGACGATTCCGGAGGCGTCAGAGCCGCCGATGTGGTGGCCGTACTCCGGGTGGTCGCCGTAGCCGAAGACCGAGACCGGTTTGCCGAGCGATGCCCAGACGTTGTTGAAGTTGACGCCGGCAGCCATCACCCGCACGATCACCTCGAAGGCGCCGGGCTCCGGGACCTCGATCTGCTCGAGCTGGAAGGCGTCTTTCGGCTCTCCCTCGCGCTCCTGCCGGATCACCCACGCGGCCATCGTCTCCGGCAGGGTGCCGGGCTCTACGTCCAACTTCGCGACTGCGCTGGTGTCAACGGCCAACAGAGTTCCTCCGCGTCTCGGTGATCGGGCTCGCCGAATCCTAGTCAGACCGGAAGGGCTTCGCGGCTAGGCGGCGTCGGCGTCCGGCGCCTCGCGAAGCTCCGGCGCGGAAATCTGGCGCACGGTGATCTCGACCGGCTCGGGCGGCTCGATCTCCTTGCCCGGCGCGATCCCCAGGCCCTCGACCTTGCGCAGCTGCGGCAGCAGTCGCCGGTCCATCGAGCCGACCGCGGAGTCGTAGGCATTGGCGGCCGTGGTCAGTCCCTTCCCGACCCGCTCGAAGTCACCGAGGAACTTCGAGAAGCGGGCGTGCAGGGTGCCGGCCGCCTCGGCGATCTCGGCCGCCTCGGCGACCATCCGCTCCTGGCGCCAGCCGAGCTCCATGGTCCGCAGCAGGCCGACCAGCGAGGTCGGGCTGACGACCAGGACGTTTCGCTCCAGGGCGTAGTCGAAGAGCGTCGGATCGGCGGCGAAGGCGGCGTGCAGGGCCGGCTCGTTGGGGATGAAGCAGATCACCAGATCGGGCGTCTCGCCCGGCTTGAACTGGCCCTGGTAGTCCTTGGAGCTGAGCGCTCGCACGTGCTCGCGGGCCTGGCGCGCGTGGCGCTCGAGCTGGGTCAGTCGCTCGCTCTCCACCTCCGCCTCCTGGGCGTCGAGGAAGGCGTCCAGGGGCACCTTCGAGTCGGCGACGAAGCTGCGCCCCTCGGGGAGCAGGAAGCGGGCGTCGGGGCGGAGGCTGCCGTCTTCGGTCCGCAGCGTTTCCTGCAGCTCGAAGTCGACGTGCTCGGTCATCCCGGCGATCTCGACGCAGCGGCGCAGCTGCAGCTCGCCCCACTGGCCGCGCGTCTGCGGCTGGCGCAGCGCCTTCTTGAGGCCGGCGGTCTCGGCGTTGAGGTTGCCGACCGTCTGGCCCATCTGCTCGACCAGGGTCCGCGTCTGCAGGTCGGTCTCACCGCGCCGGCGCACTTCCTGCTCGATCTTCTCCTGGCCGCGGGCGATCCGCTCGGCCAGCCCCTTGATCTCCGCCTGCCGTTTGTCGATCTCCACCTGGCGCCGCTCCAGCGCCGCCTCGGCGGTCTTGGCGTCGAGCTTGCGAGCCTCGTCGTTGGCCTGCAGGAGGCCCGGCAGCGACTCTGAGACAGCCCGCGCCGCGGCCTCCTGCACGGCGAGGCCGAGGTCCGGCTGCCCGGCCGGCTCCTCCCGCCTGGCAAGGAGCAGGTAGACGAGCCCGGCGGCGAGCAGAAGGACGGCTATCGAGAGCGCAATCGTCATCGCCAGCGATGGTGACGCCCGGCCCAGACGTGATCGGCGATCTGAAATGCCGCTTGCAGCGGCGTTCCGCACGCGCGCCAAACCGCGACACGCAAACCACTTTGTTTTCTTTTATCAGTCGAGGAGACTCACCGCGCGTCCAATCACGGGCGTCTGAAAGTGAAAGGGAGACAGATGACTCGCAAGCTCAAGATCCTCGGGCTGGCGCTCTGCGCGGCGGCCTTCATGGTGGTCGCTCCGGCGGCGGCCCAGGCGGAAACAGGCGTGCTGACAACCGCGGGGTACCCGTCGATCGTCACAGGCGAACAGCAGGGTGGCGTCACCTTCGACGTGGGTGGGGCGCCGATCCGGACCGTGTCCTGCGCCTCGAACCTGGACGCGACACTGTTCGGCCCGACCGACCCGGTCACATTCCAGCCGACATACAACAACTGCAGCTCGGAACCGGGCTTCACACCGGTGACAATCACACTGAACGGCTGCGATTACACAATCGGCTTCACCCGTCCGGGCACGACAGGGACACCGCCGACGACAGGGACGATGCAGGCGTGGATCAACTGCCCGCCGGGGCAGCAGATCGAAATCCACGTCTACGAAAACGCCTTCCTGCACGCGGCGAATGTCTCAACATGCACATACGACATCGGGCCGCAGGGCCCCGTGCCGGCCGGGATTTACCACAACACAGCCGAATTCGGGATGATCCCGGACGTTGACGCGACAGTGAACGCCAAGTTCACAGCGCGCAGCACACTTGGGGCTGGCGGGCCGATTTGCGGCGGCAACCCGGAAACCCAGCACCTGCCGATCACGCTGACAGGCAACTACACAATGCGCGGCTTCTTCGACAACAACGGAGTCGAGGGGCCACAGATTCCCATCGACGTCGGTTAAGGGCGACGCGGGCCTGGGGGGGCGTGGGCGTTCGGCCCGCGCCCCCGTCAGGGCAGCAGCAGGTCGTTCTTGGAGGAGGCCCGGTAGGGGCCGACGACCAGCTTGCCGCTGCCGCTGGCACCGGCGGCGGTGATCGTGTAGGTGCCGGCGGGAAGGTCGGCCTGCATCGAGCCGGGGCTGCGGGCGGGGATCGTCTGCGAGCTGGCGTCGACGCGACCGTGAAGCTCGAGCTTGGAGTCCTTGCCGGTCTGGTTGGCGGCGACGAGGACGACGGTAACGGGGGTCTTCGTCTTGATCGGCGGCTGCGGGTGATTCTGGTTCTGCGGGATCTGCTGGCTCTTTTCCGGCCCAAAGGCGATCCGCGGTGGCTGCACGACGACGCCATCGGGGCCGATCGTCACCGCGACCCGGGTCGGCACCTGAGGACGCGGTTCGTTGGGGTGGGTCTGGGCGCCGCAGCCAGCCGCCAGCAGCGCCAACACGCCGAGGACACCGGCAGCCGCAGCCCGGGGCGCCCCACGCCTTGCTCTCCCACGACCCATCGGGGCGGAATCTAACCGAAGGGCAAGTCGACCACGTGAGCCGTAACGCCATCTTCACCTACGGCGAGTTCGGCGCCGGGCTCCGCCTCGCGGCGCAGGATCGCCAGGCCGATCGGGCCAAGCGCGGGGGAGACGGTGGCGCTGCCGAGCCGGCCGACCTCCTTCTCGCCCAGTCGCAGCGATGCCCCCGGCTCGGCCGGGGAGCTGAGGCGAAGGCCGCGCAGGTGGCGGTTTGGCTTGCCCTTGTAGTGGAGGCGGGCGACCGTCTCCTGGCCGATGTAACAGCCCTTGGTGAAGCTGACGGCCTGCTCGACTATCCCCGCCTCGGCCGGCATCGTCTCCGTCGTCATCTCCGCTCCGAAGCGGGGGGTCCCGGCCTCGAGGCGGAGGATCTCGGCCGCCCCCGGCCCGACCTCGACGGCGCCCGACGTCAGCAGGGCGGCGCGCAGCCGCTCGGCCTCGGCGGTGGCGACGATCAGGTCGACGCCCTCGCGGGTGCCGACCGCGATGTACTCGACCCCGCCGATCGCCCCCGCCTCGTTGGCGTGCTCGGGAAGTACGGCGCCGCCGGCGATCTCGAAGGACCGCGGCCCGATCAGCGAGAGGATTGCCCTCTCCGCGGTGACGTCGGCGACGGTGACCTCGCGCCCGATCGAGTACATGGTCAGGTGCCGCAGCGTCGCTGCCAGCGCCTCCGGCTCGGTGTCGACCCAGATCTCCTCCGCCGAGAAGCGCAGCACCCGCATGTCGGCCTGCATATGCCCCTTGCGATCGAGCAGCGCCGCGTACTGGCCCTCGCCCGGCCCCAGCGCCTCGACGTCGTTGGTCAGCTGCCCCTGCAGGTACTCCGCCCCGTCCGGCCCGCTGATCAGCAGCTTGCCTCGGTCCGACCGATCAAGCAGGCCGCATTCCTCCCGCAGCTGCCTGTACTGCCCATCCAACTCAACAAGAGGGAGATTAGTCATAGCCAGATTCTAGAAACCGCCTGAAGCCGGGGATGGGCATGGCCCCGAACGAGTCTCCCCGCTGTTCGCGAGAGAGGGGCCATGCCCATCCCCGGCACCGGGACTTTTAGATCTGTCTAAACTCCTGATTTAGACGTGTCGAAATCACCGGAAGACATCTCCGCGGCGATCGAGGACTACGCCAAGGCGATCTACTCGATCGCGCCGGCGCGCGACCGGCTCGTGCTCAACGGCGAGGTTGCGCAGCGGCTCGGCGTGACCCCGGCGACCGCGACCTCGATGCTGCAGAAGATGGCCGGGCTGGGCCTCGTCGACTACCTGCCCTACAAGGGCGCCAGCCTCACCTCGGCGGGAGAGAAGGTGGCGCTGGAGGTGATTCGCCACCACCGGCTGATCGAGGCCTACCTGGCGGAGGCGCTGGGGATGCCACGCGACAAGGTCCACGAGGAGGCCGAGGTGCTCGAGCACTACATCTCCGAGGAGCTGGAGCTGTTGATCGCCGCCAAGCTGGGCGAACCGAGCCACGACCCGCACGGGACCCCGATCCCCGGGCCGGATCTGACGCCGCCCGCGGAGGCGCCGCGATGAAGCCGCCTCCCGGACTGGGCGAAGCGACCGTCGAGGACGTCCTCCCGGGCGAGGCGGCGGTCAACGCCGCGGCGCGGCGCTCGCTGGACGGGCACAGTCGCGGCATCGGTCGCTTCTGGCCGTTCCTCGGCCCCGCCTTCGTCGCGGCCGTCGCCTACATCGACCCCGGCAACTTCGCGACCAACATCGCCGGCGGCGCCAAGTTCGGCTACCTGCTGCTCTGGGTCGTCCTCTCGGCCAACCTGATCGCGATGCTGGTGCAGACGCAGTCGGCCAAGCTCGGCATCGCCACCGGCAAGAACCTCGCCGAGCTCTGCCGCGAACGCTTCTCGCGCCGCACCTCGATCGGCCTCTGGCTGCAGGCGGAGCTGGTCGCGATGGCCTGCGACATCGCCGAGGTGGTCGGTGCCGCGCTCGGGCTCAATCTCCTCTTCGGCATCCCGCTCTTCCCGGCCGGGCTGATCGCCGGCTTCGGCGCCTTCGCGATCCTCGCTCTGCAGCGGGCCGGCTTCCGCCGTCTCGAGGCCGGGATCACGGTCCTGGTCGGCGTCGTCGTCGCCTCCTTCGTGATCGAGCTCTTCGACGCAAAGCCGCAGGCAAGCGAAATCGCCAAGCACCTCGTCGTCCCCGGCTTCGCCGGCACCGAGAGCCTGCTGCTCGCCACCGGGATCATCGGCGCGACGGTGATGCCGCACGTCATCTACCTGCACTCGGCGCTGACCCAGCGGCGGATCGTCGGTCGCAACGGGGACGAGAAAAAGAAGATCCTCGGCTTCGAGAAGGTCGATGTCATCATCGCCCTCTCGCTGGCGGGCCTGGTCAACCTCTCGATGATGATCGTCGCCGCCGCGCTCTTCCACACCAGCGGGCTGACCGGCGTCGACTCGATCGACGGTGCCTTCGACGGGCTGAAGACGCTGGTCTCCGAGCGCGCCGCGGTGATCTTCGGGGTCGCTCTATTGGCCTCCGGCTTCGCCTCCTCCTCGGTCGGGACGATGGCCGGTCAGGTGGTGATGCAGGGCTTCATCCGCCGTCGCATCCCACTCTTCCTGCGCCGCGCCCTGACCCTGGCACCGGCACTGCTGGTCTTGGCGATCGGGGTCGACCCGACCGACGCCCTGGTCGCCAGCCAGGTCGTCCTCTCCTTCGGCATTCCCTTCGCGCTGGTGCCGCTGCTGATGATCGCGGCCGACCGCGAGGTGATGGGCGGCCTCGTCAACCCGCCCTGGCTGACGGTGCTGGCGGGAGTGCTGGCGGCGATGATCATCGCGCTCAACGCCTTCCTGCTGTACCAGGTGTTCCTCGGCTGATGCGCCGGCGGGCAGAAGCCCGGGTCGCCTCGACGCTGGCCGCCGAGCCCGCCGACGTCGCTGCCTGGGCGCTCAGCGCCGAGGGGATCAACGACGAGCTGCGGCCATGGCTGCGGATGACCGTGCCGCGCGGGGCGGAGGGGCTCGACGTCCACTCGCTGCAACCGGGTCCGGTTGGGCGCAGCTGGCTGTTGGCCCTGGGGCTGATCCCGGTCGACTACGACGAGATCGGGCTGGAGCGGGTCGACCCCGGGGGCGGCTTCCTGGAGCGCTCAACGATGCTCTCCCAGCGGCGCTGGGAACACGAGCGGCAGATCGCCGCGGGCGGCGTCGGGACGCTGGTCGTCGACCGGATCGCCTGGGAACCGCGGGCGCCGCTGCCGGGATCGCTGCTGCGGCCTCTCTTCATCGCCGTCTTCCGCCATCGCCACCGGCGCCTGCGGCGTCGCTTCGGCGGCGCCTCGCTGCCGCGCTAGGCTTGCGCCGTGGCTCTCGCCGATGACTTCCAGCGCGTCCTCGACGCCCTGCCGACCGACTGGACCGACCTCGAGCTCGATCTGCGGATCGAGGACGAGGACCGCTACATCGACAGCGCCGTCTGGCTGAGCCAGATCAACGCCCAGCCGTACTCCAAGCGCGAGTGGCACTGGCACCTGCTGATCGCTCGCAGCTTCGGCCACGCGGCGGCGCCGCAGTCGGTCAAGGGCGTGCTGGAGACGCTCGACCGCGAAGGGGTCGCCGGTGAGTTGCGCGTCGCCGACGTGCGCGAGGGCAGGGCCGAGTTCGTGCAGATGTGGGGCCGGCCGGAAAGCGTCCGGCAGGAGTTCCGCCAGCGACGCTCGATCTAGGTGCGACGCTGATGGCCAGGGTCGTCGCCGTCGCGGCCGACCTGATGCTCGGCAGCAAGGTCGAGGCGACGCTCAAGGCCGCAGGCCACGAGGTGACTCTCTCGCCGTCGCTGCAGGAGGCCCCGCTGGACGAGGCCGAGCTGCTGGTTGCCGACCTCGACGCCGAGAACCCGGAGGCGCTGGTCGGGCTCGGGGTCCCGGTGCTCGGCTACTACTCGCACGTCGAGGTGGAGACGCGGGAAACGGCGGAGGCCGCCGGCGTCGACCTGGTCGTGCCCCGTTCGCGGCTGGCGCGGGAAATGCCGCAGCTGGTTGAGCGGCTACTCAGCGGGAGCTGAGGTCGAAGGCTGCTTCGACGTCGAGCGGGCGCTTCAGCAGGCCGTGTTCGAGGTCCCAGGCCGCCCAGGCACTGAGGACGGCGGGGTCGAAGGGGGCGGGGCGGAGGTCGTCGCCGAGCGCTGCCAGCTGGGCTTGCTGTTCGGCCCGGTCGAGGGCCGGTTCGGCGGCGAGCAGGTCGTCGAGGGCGCCGGCGGGGTGGGCGACGGCGTAGGCGTAACCGCGACGGGTCGCGGCGCGGACCGCTTCGACCAGGGCGGGGTCGCTGCGCAGCGTCTTGGCGGCGGTCGTCAGCACCAGCTCCGGGTAGGGCGGGGCGCCGTATTCGTTGACCTTGAAGCTGCGGATCGGCACGCCCTGGCGCTTCAAGGTGACCCCCTCGGCGTTCCAGAAGCCGGTGGCGGCGTCGACCTTGCCAGCGGCCAGGGCGGAGACCGCGTTGAAGCCGATCGTCACCTCGTCGACGGCCGCCGGGTCGCCGCCGTCGGCGCTCACCTCGGAATCGACGACCGCTTCGTCAGAGGGCAGGCCGGTGACCCCGACCGTGTGGCCGGCCAGCTGGCGCGGTCGCCGTACGGGCCCGTCGCCGCGGGCCAGCACCGCGGCCAACGGCCGCTGCACGATCGGCATCACCCCGACCAGGTCGAGGCCGCGCTCGCGGGCGATGCCGAGGTCATGGATGTCGAGAATCGCGAACTCGGTTCGGCCGGCCGCCAGCAGCTTCGGCGCGTCGGTCGATTCGCCCGGCCGCTCGATCGTCAGGTCGACGCCGGCGTCCCGGTAGAGGCCCTTTGCCTTGGCCGCGTAGATGCCGCTGTGGACGGCGTTGGGAGTGAAATCGAGCACGACGGTCGCGCCTTTCGGCACGCTCGGTTCCGCACCGCTCCCGCCGCAACCGGCCACGCCGGCGAGCAGCAGGGCGGCCGCCAGCAGCGCGACAACCCGTCTCATCTGGCCGGGCAACCTATTTCATTAACCGAATATGGGTAGACTGCCGCCGCTTACCGATCCAGCCGGGAACGAGGAGGAGAGAGTGCAGGAACGAGGTCTAGCCGCATATCTTGCTGAGTTGATCGGCACGCTTTTGCTGGTCTTTTTCATCACCAGCGTGGTGGTGCTGTTCGTCTCGACCGGGAGCCAGTCCCAGTTCGGCTCTGACTTTGCCGTCATTGGCCTCGTCCACGCGTTTCTGCTGTTCGGCCTGATCGTCATGTTCGGGGTCGTCAGCGGTGGCCACTTCAACCCGGCGGTGACGCTTGCCGCCGCGGCGATCAAACGGATCGCCCCGCTGGACGCGCTGATCTACATCCTCGCCCAGCTTTCGGGCGGCGTCCTCGGCGCTCTGCTGACCAAGAGCCTGCTGCTCGACGAGGGTCGCGCCACGCATTACGGCGCTCCCCAGGTCAGCGGCCTGCTCGCCAACAAGACCGCCGGCATGGTCGTCGAGGCGATCGGCACCTTCTGCCTCGTCCTCGTCATCCTCGCCGCCGTCTTCTCGAAGAAGAGCTTCAAGGAGTGGGCGCCGCTGGCGATCGGCACCACCCTGGGGTTCATCGTCATGGTCGGCGGCCCGCTGACCGGCGGCTCCTACAACCCGGCCCGCTGGTTCGGCCCGGCCCTCGTCGCCAACAGCTGGGGCGGCGTCTGGCCGTACCTGGTTGGCCCGATCGTCGGCTCGCTCTTGGCCGCCGCGGTGTTCCGCTTCGTGCTCGAGCCGGGTGGCGTGCCGCCCACCGAGTCGCCGGAGCCGATCAAAGCCGCCGCCAAGGGCGCCTCGAAACCGAGCACCGCTTCCTAGCCCCGCCTGCCTGAACCGCCGGGCCTTGCCGGCCCGGCGGTTCCAGTAGCTTGGCGAGCGTGCGCCGGGTTACCTTCTCGCGGAACTTCACGCTCTCTCTTTCCCGCACCTGCCAGTGCTACTGCAAGTACTGCGCCTTCGCGACTCACCAGGCGCATGTCCACGCCCCCGATGAGGTCGAGCGCCAGCTCGACCAGGCGCTGAAACGCAACGCCAAGGAGCTGCTCGTCCTCACCGGCGAGCGGCCCGAGGTCAACCCGGTCGTGGCAGCTCGTCTTGCCGAGTGGGGACACAGCGACTTCACGTCCTACGTGGTCTGGGCCTGCGAACGGGCCTTGGAGCGGGGCATGCTCCCGCACACCAACATCGGCGTGCTGGACAAGGAGGACCTGGCTCGCTTGCGCGAGGTCACCGCCTCGCAGGGACTGATGCTGGAGAGCGTCTCCGAGCGGCTGATGGAGACCGTTCATGCCGGTAGTCCCACGAAGCACCCCGCGGCTCGACTAGCCACCATCGAGGCGGCTGGCGAACTGCGTATCCCCTTTACGAGTGGCATCCTCGTCGGCATCGGCGAGACCGAGCAGGAGCGCATCGAGTCGCTTGAGGCGCTGGCCGGCGTCCATCAGCGACACGGTCACCTGCAGGAGGTGATCATCCAGAACTTCGTGCCGCATCCGCGGTACTACGGGGCGGAGGTTGGTGAGATCGCCGATGAGGCGGCGCGCGCACGGTGGGGGGCCGGTGGGGACCCCTCCGCAGGAGACCGTCCGGCTGGCACGCACGCAGGGCCCGAGATCTCGCCGCTCCCAAAGTCTCCCGCGGAGGGGTCCCCACCGGCCCTGCCAGCGTGGGCGAACCCCGTCTCCGTGGATGACATCAAGCGGCTAATCGCGGAGTGCAAACGGCTGATGCCGGACGTCGGTGTGCAGGTGCCGCCGAACCTGAGCGAGTTCTGGCCCGAGCTCGTTGATGCCGGGGCGACCGATCTCGGTGGGCTCTCGGCGAACGGGGACCACATTTCGCCTGAGGAGCCGTTCCCGAGTCCGCATCAGGTGCGTAAGGAGCTTGCGCCCAGAGGCTACGCGCTGACTGAGCGGCTCTGTGTCTATCCGCAGTACATGGACCCCGAGTGGATGGAGCAGGGGGTCCTCGACGTCATCAAGCTGAAGTACTGGAGCTTCATTCCGCGGCGGGGGTCTGGGCGGCGGTCGGAAGAGTCGCTCGACGCGCATCTGGCCGAGGAGGCGATCTCCAAAGGGCGCGACGGAGTGGAGCTGTCCGAGGACGAGCTGACGGCGCTGTTTGCCGAGACGCGACCCGAGGTGATCGAGGAGATGCGGGTTGCCGCTGACGAGCTTCGGGCGGAGTTGGCTGGCGATCGGGTCACCTTCGTCGTCAATCGCAACATCAACTTCACGAACATCTGCGTGGTGGGGTGTGCGTTCTGTGGGTTCGGGCAGGGGCGGCGGTCGCCGGATGCCTATGAAGTCTCTGAGGAGGACTTCGCGGCGCGGATTCGGGAGGCGGTCGAGTACGGCGCTACGGAGCTCTGCATGCAGGGCGGCATCCATCCCGACCTGACCCTCGAGGAGTACGGCAAGTGGCTGCGGTTGGCCAAGCAGGTGGCGCCGCAGCTGCACATGCACGCCTACTCGCCGATGGAGGTCAGCTACATGTGCGAGCGCTCCGGCAAGGGGCCGGAGGAGGTCTTCGAATATCTGCTCGAGTGTGGGCTCGGCTCGACGCCGGGAACCGCCGCCGAGGTGCTCGACGACGGCGTCCGCCAGCGGATCTCGCCCAACAAGCTGCCGGTCGAGCGTTGGGTCGAGATCATCGAGGCCTCCCACCGGGCCGGCCTGCGCTCGACCTCGACGGTGATGTTCGGCCACATCGAGGAGCCGCGGGAGCTGGCACGCCACATGCGCGTCATCCGGGAGCTGCAGGAGCGGACCGGCGGGATCACCGAGTTCGTGCCGCTCAGCTTCATCCCCTTCAACACGATGCTCGGCCGCACCCACGGGATCGAGGAGATCTCGATGGCGGAGAACCTCAAGCACACCGCCGCCTTCCGGCTGGCGCTGGGTCGAACGATCACCAACCTGCAGGCGAGCTGGGTGAAGATGGGCCTGGACGGCGCGACCGAGTCGCTGCGCTGGGGGGTCAACGACCTCGGCGGCACCCTGATGGAGGAGAACATCTCCCGGATGGCCGGCTCCCAGCACGGGGTCCGGCTCGATCCCGAGCAGTTGATCGGCGCCGCCCGCGCCGCCGGCCGCGAGCCGGCGCAGCGGACGACGCTTTACGAGATCGTCGAGACCTACTGACGCGGCGCCGCCGGGGCGGCATCATGAACGTATGCGAGCGATGGTGCTGGAGCAGTCCGGACAGCCGCTGCGGATGCGCGAGGTCGCCGACCCTGAGCCCGGGCCCGGCCAGGTCCTGATCCGGGTCAGCGCCTGCGGGGTCTGTCGCACCGACCTGCACATCCTCGATGGCGAGCTCAGCGAGCCGAAGCTGCCGCTGGTGCCGGGACACCAGATCGTCGGGACCGTTGTTGGTGCCGGGGAGGGGGCGGATCGGTTCGGGGCCGGGTCCCGGGTCGGCGTCCCCTGGCTGGGCTGGACCGACGGCACCTGTCGCTACTGCCGCAGCGGCCGCGAGAACCTCTGCGACGAGGCCGAGTTCACCGGCTACGACCGCGACGGCGGCTACGCCGAGCTGGCGGTCGTCGACGAGCGCTTCTGCTTCCCGCTGCCGGACGACTACCCGGACCTGCAGGCGGCACCGCTGCTCTGCGCCGGCCTGATCGGCTACCGGGCGCTGCGCCTGGTTGGGGAGGCCGAGCGGATCGGCTTCTACGGCTTCGGCGCCTCCGCCCACATCCTCTGCCAGGTCGCCGTCCACCAGGGCCGTCGCGTCTTCGCCTTCACCCGCGAGGGCGACGAGGAGACTCAGGCCTTCGCCCGCCAGCTCGGCGCCGAGTGGGCCGGCTCCTCGGACGAATCTCCGCCGGAGCAGCTCGACGGGGCGATCGTCTTCGCTGCCGTCGGCGCCCTGATGCCGGCGGCGCTGCGGGCGAGCGCCAAGGGCGCGCGGGTGATCAGCGCCGGCATCCACATGAGCGACATCCCCTCCTTCCCCTACGAGATCCTCTGGGAGGAGCGCACGCTCGGCTCGGTCGCCAACCTGACCCGCGCCGACGGCGAGGAGTTCCTGGCTTTGGCCCCGCAGGTGCCGGTGCGAACCGAGGTGACGACCTACCCGCTCGCTGAGGCGAACCAGGCGCTGGAAGATCTTCGGCACGGCCGCTTCCGCGGCGCCGCGGTGCTGACGATCGACTGACTAGCGGAAGAGGTCGTCCTCGTGGGGCCGCCGCAGGGCCGCGGCGCCGGGACCGTCCTCGGCGGTGACGTGCTGCCCAATCCCGCGCACGACCGCGGCGGGGACGCGGCTGGCCTTGTCGCGGACCAGGTCGGCGGCACTGGCGGCCTGGTCGGCGATCGCGATCAGGGTTGCCTCCAGCTCGCGGCCGCCGGCATCCCTGCGGCCGCGCCAGTCGTCGAGCGGCCTCAGCCCCGCACACCCAATCGCGACCTCTGACTGCCCGAGCCGCCACGCACGCCCGAAGCTGTCGGAGATCACCACCCCGACCGTGGGCCTAGCCGACGCGATTTCATCCCGAATGCGTCGAGCGGAGCCATCGGGGTCCTCAGGCAGCAGCGCCACGGTGCCCGCCTCGGCGAGATTGGAGGTGTCAATGCCGGCGTTGGCGCAGACGAAGCCGTGCTTGGTCTCGACGATCAGGATGCCGCGCTGGGCGCGCAGCACCTCGACGCTCTCCTCGAGGATCAGCTCGACCAGGGCCGGCTCCTTGCCGAGCACGGCTGCCAGCTTGCGCGCTTCGGCGCCGGGGATCTCCGCCGACAGCCGCCGGATCCGCCCCTCCGCCTTGGAGACGACCTTCTGCGAGATCACCACCACATCGCCGTCGACCAGCTCCGCTCGTCCGGCGATCAGCTCCCCGAGCGGCATCCCCTCGGCGATCTCCGGCAGACCTTCGACCGCCAGGACCCGCAACTCGCTCATATGCCGAGCGCCTTGGCGGCGCGTCGGGCGCGGCCGGGGCGGGACTCCAGCTCGCGGGTGAGGGCGATGATGTCGGCGGGGGTGTCGAGGTCGAGGCCCAGCGAGGACAGCTCCTCGATGCCGAAGGCGACGCCAGCGGCGCGTGCCGCCTCGACGTGGCGGGCGCAGCTGCCCTCGCCGAAGGCGGGCAGGATCGCGTCGGGTGGGCTCAGCACCAGGGCGTTGGTGCCGGTGCCGTGACGGTCGGGGACGATGGCGACGTAGCGGTCGGGGACCCCGGTCAGCAGCCGGTCGAGCTCGCGCGGATCGAGCAGCGGGCAGTCGCCGGGCAGCAGGACCACGCAGCCGGCGGCGTCCGCCTCGGCGCGGGCGATCCCGGCGAGGGCGGCCTGTGAGTGGCCGGCGTCCTCGGGGTCGGGGACGACCTCGGCACCGGCGCCGGCAGCCAGCTCCTGCACGGTCGGATCGCCGCTGACCACGATCGTGCGCTCGATCGTTCGGGCCGCCCCGATCGCCTCCAGTACGTCGGCGACCATCGCCTCGGCAAGCTGGCGGCGCTCCGCGCCGCGCAGCCCCCCGAGCCCGCCTCCAAGGCGCTGCTTGGCGGCGCTGAGGCGCTTGACGGGGAGGACGGCGGTGGCGTTCACCTCGCCGCGAGCGTATCGGCGTAGTCGAGGACGATGCGGGCCAGGCGGGCGCGGCCGCCCGCGCCCTCCATCAGCGTCGCCGTCGCCTGGGTGCCGATCTCGGCCGGTGGCGGGTCGGGGTCGCCCTCGTCGACGATCATGCCGTCGATCAGCCCGGCGTAGAGAGAGGCGACGCCGGCGGCGGTGCAGGGGCGGCCGAGCGCCTGCATGAAGCGGTCGGTCGGCCCCTTGACCACCTCGCCGGCGACGTAGGGGCTGACGGCGACGACCGGGGCGGGGGAGGCGGCGATCGCGTCGCGGATGCCGGGTACGGCGAGGATCGGGCCGATGCTGATCACCGGGTTGGAGGGACCGATCACGATCGCCTCGGCGACGCGCAGCGCCTCCAGCACCTCGCGGCTCGGCTCGGCCCGCTCGATCCCCTCCAGCTCGACCCCGAGCACCTCCGGCTGGCCGCCGTCGAGGATCAGGTATTCCTGCAGGTCGCGGCGGCCGGCCTCGGTGATCACCTTGGTCCGCACCGGCGCGTCGGACATCGGCAGCACCTTCGCCTCGACGCCGAGGCCGCGGGCGATCTGCGCCTGCGCTTCGGTCAGCCGCCCGCCCTCCTCGAGGAACTGGCGCCGGTACAGGCAGGCGGCGAGGTCGCGATCGGAGAGGCCGAACCAGTCGGGGGCGCCGAGCCGCTTGAGGCGCTCGAAGACGGTGAAGGAGTCGTCGCGGAGCCCCCAGCCGCGCTCCTCGTCGATTTCGCCACTCAGCCAGTAGGTGACGAGGTCGGGGTCGGGGGAGACGTGGACGCCGAGCACCTCGACGTCGTCGCCGGTGTTGGCGATCACCGTCAGCTCCGGGCCGACCTCATCCTGGACGCCCGCCGCCAGTTTGGCGCCGCCCGTGCCGCCGGCCAGCAGTGCGACCCGCACGGCGCTAGGCCCAGTGGTCGGCGTCGGGGAGGCCGGTCAGCTTGATCCCGGCGTGCGCCTTGTAGCGGCTGTTGACCGAGATCAGCATCGGCGTCAGCTGCTCGACGATCCGGGCCATCTCCAGCGACCCGGCGTTGACGGCGCGCAGGCCGGGGATCAGCTCGATCAGCCGCGCCACCCGCGCCTTGTCGGCCTTCTTGTCGCCACAGACGAGGACGTCCTCGTCGAGCTGGTGGTCGGCGTCGGAGAGGGTGGGGGCGCCGATCGTGTGCAGGGCGGCGACGACGGTGACCCCCTCGGGGACCATCTCCTGGGCCTGCTGGGCGGCCGAGCCCTGCCAGACACCGAGCGAGCGGGTCGCCTTGCCGCTGACCGCGGCGGCGAGCGGCACAGTGCAGTCGACGAGGATCTGGCCCGGCCTGAGCGCTTCGCGGAGGTTGTTGAGATTCTCCGACTGGGCGCGGAAGGGGACGGTGAGGAAGACGATCTCCGCGGCCCGCGCGGCGGCGGCGTTGTCGAGGCCGGTGACGTCGGCGCCGGGGACCGCACCGCGGATCTTCGCTGCCGCCTCCTCGGCCCGCTCTGCCGAGCGGGAGCCGAGCACGATCGCCGCTCCGGCGGCGGCCCAGCGGCGAGCCAGGCCGGCGCCGAGGGCGCCGGTGCCACCGAGGATCGGGATCGGTTCGCTCGCGCTCACGGCGCGCCAGTCTATGCTCTGGCCGCAATGAGGCTGGAGGGACGGAAAGCGCTCGTCACCGGCGGCGCCAGCGGCATCGGTGCCGCGATCGCGCTGCGGCTCGCCGCCGAGGGCGCCGAGGTCTGGGTCGGCGACATCAACGTCGAGGGCGCCGAGCGGGTCGCCGCAGAAGCGAGCGGCCACGCCGTCGAGCTCGACGTCACCAGCCTCGAGTCGGCGCAGGCGGCCGTCGAGGCGGCCGGCGGCACCCTCGACATCCTCGTCAACAACGCCGGCACCGACGAGTTCGGCTTCTTCACCTTCACGACGCCTGAGCAGCGGCAGAGGGTTCTGGACATCAACCTCGGCGGCGTCATCAACTGCACCTCGGCGGCGCTGCCCGGGATGGAGATTGCCAAATACGGCCGCATCGTCAACATCTCCTCCGAGGCGGGCCGGGTCGGCTCCAAGGGCTCGGCCGTCTACTCAGCCGCCAAGGCCGGCATCATCGGCTTCACCAAGGCGATCGCCCGCGAGGACGCCCGCTACGGCATCACCGTCAACGCGATCGCCCCCGGCCCGATCGAAACGCCGCTGCTGATGGGCGCCCTGGACTTCGGTGAGATCGGCGAAAAGGTCATCGAGACGATGCGCTCCGCGACCCAGCTCGGCCGCCTCGGCCGTCCCGAGGAGGTCGCCGCAGCCGTCGCCTTCCTCGCCTCCGACGACGCCAGCTACGTGACCGGGGAGACCCTCGGCGTCAGCGGCGGCCTCGGCATGGTCTGAGCCCCCCGGGGGGTGATCCTCCGCCGGTTGGTCACTTGAGGGGTCCGTGGCCCACCAAAGTGACCAGCCGACCGGGGGGAAGGTGTGGCGCCAGGCTGCCCGCCAGCACTGGGTGGTCACCGCGGCGCAGTTGGCCGCGCTTGGATTCGGACGCGAGGCGGTCAAACACCGTGTCTCGACCGGTCGGCTGCACCCGGTGGCGCGAGGCGTCTACGCAGTCGGCCGGCCGGCGCTTACGCGCGAGGGCCGCTGGATGACGGCGCTATTGGCCTGTGGGTACCTCTCGGAGCCGCTGGCGAGCGGTGGGCGACCGGGGCCGAGCGTCGTCCTCAGCCATGGCAGCGCCGCTGCGCTACTCGGGATCGGTAAGCAGCGCGGCGACGTCGAGGTATCGGTCCGGCTCGACCGACGCCGACGGCGACCCGGGATCCGGGTGCATCGGCGGCTCAGTCTGCGCGACGAGGACGTCGGGTTCTGCGAGCGGATTCCGGTGACGAGCCCGGGGCAGACGATCCTCGACATGGCGGCGCGGCTGCCGCGGATCGAGGTAGAGCGGATGATCGACGAGGCGGACCGGCTCGACCTGATCTACCCGCCTGAATTGCGGGCGGCCTTGGAGGATCATCCGCCGCAGCCGGGGCTGGCGCGGCTGCGGACCTGGCTCGACCGGCGCACGTTCCGACTCACCCGCTCGAAGCTGGAGCGCTGGTTCCTGCCGCTGGCGGCTCGCGCTGGGCTGCCGCTGCCGGAGACGAAAGCCTGGGTGAACGGTTACGAGGTCGACTTTCACTGGCCCGGGCTTCGCCTCGTCGTCGAGACGGACGGCCTGCGACATCACCGCACGCCGGCGCAGCAGGCGCGGGACCACGAGCGCGATCAGGCGCATGCGGCCTCCCGCTACACCTGCTTGCGCTTTACGCACGAGCAGGTCCGCTACGAGCCGCAGCACGTTCTTGCCACGCTGCGGCCGGTCGCCCGCCGGCTGCTCGCGGGTACGTAAGCTCCCGGCATGGCTGAGTTCCCAGAGCGGGTGCGGATCCGCGAGGTCGGTCCTCGCGACGGCTTCCAGAACGAGCCGGAGACGATCCCGACCGACGAGAAGGTGCGGCTGATCGACCTGCTCTCCGCTAGTGGTGTTACGCGGATGGAGGTGACCTCGTTCGTGCGGCCGGACGTGATCCCCCAGCTCGCCGATGCGGCCGAGGTGCTGATGGCTGTGCAGCGGCGGCCCGGGGTCTCGTTCTCGGTTCTGATCCCGAACCTGCGGGGGTTAGAGCGGGCGCTGCAGTTGCGCGACCGCTTCGACGAGGTGAGCGTCTTCCTCTCCGCTTCGGAGACCCACAACCAGCGCAACGTCAACCGCTCGATCGCCGAGTCGCTCGCCGGCCTCGAGGAGACTCTGGCGCAAGCGGGGGAGGAGGGACTGCGGCGCGAGGGCGTGATCTCGACCTCGTTCGGCTGCCCGTACGAGGGCGAGGTGCCGCCCGAGCGCGTCTTCGAGATCGCCGAGCGGCTCGTCGCCGCGGGCTGCGACGAGGTCGCCTTCGGGGACACGACCGGGATGGCCAACCCGCGCCAGGTCGGCGAGTTCTTCGCCGCCGCCCGGAAGCGCCTCGCCGGCGTCGAGCTGACCGCCCACTTCCACAACACCCGCGGCCAGGGCCTCGCCAACGTGCTGGCGGCGTTGGAGCAGGGAGTCGACTCCTTCGAGGCGAGCTTCGGCGAGCTCGGCGGCTGCCCGGTGCCGCCTGGCTCGACCGGCAACGTCTCCAGCGAGGACGTCGTCTCGATGCTGCACGAGATGGGGATCGAGACCGGGATCGACCTGGGCAAGCTGCTCGCCGCCTCGCGGACCGCCCAGGAGGTGCTGGGGCGGCCGCTGGGTGCGCACGTGTTGCGCGCCGGGCCGGTCGACTGGGCGCCGGACACCGGTGGCTGAGCCAGACGCCCTCTGCAGCGCCGCGACCGCGCCTGCGGGCGACTGACTGGCGCGCCAGCCAGTCCGAATAGGCTCCCGCCCGTGACTCACTTTCAAGACGCCGTCGCGGCCGCCCTCGGCGGCGGTCCTGAGCGACACCACGAGAAGACCGCCGAGCAGGGCAAGCTGCCCGTTCGCGAGCGGGTCGCCCGCCTCGTCGACCCGAACTCGTTCTCCGAGGAAGGCCTGCTGGCGAACTGGGAGCAGGACGGGCTCGGCGCCGACGGCGTCGTCACCGGCCTCGCCCGCATCGACGGTCGCCGCATCGCCCTGATGGCCAACGACCCGACCGTGAAGGCCGGATCCTGGGGCCCGAAGACGGTCGAGAAGATCCTCCGCATCCAGGAGCGAGCGCTGCAGCTGCGTCTGCCCCTTGTCTACCTGGTCGACTCCGCCGGGGCGCGGATCACCGAGCAGGTGCAGATGTTCCCCGGCCGCCGCGGTGCCGGCCGCATCTTCCACAACGAGGTGCGGCTCTCCGGACAGGTGCCGCAGGTCTGTCTGCTGTTCGGCCCCAGCGCCGCCGGGGGCGCCTACATCCCGGCCTTCTGCGATGTCGTGATCATGCGCGAGGGCAACGCCTCGATGTACCTCGGCTCGCCGCGGATGGCGGAGATGGTGATCGGCGAGAAGGTGACGCTGGAGGAGATGGGCGGCGCGAAGATGCACACTGGGGTCTCCGGCTGCGGCCACTTCCTCGCCCGCAGCGACGAGGAGGCGATCGACACCGCCAAGCGCTACCTCTCCTTCATGCCGGCCAACTGGACCGAGCAGCCGCCACAGGCGCCGCCCGCCGGCCCCGCCTCGGATACGCCGATCGCGGAGCTGATCCCGGCCGACGAGAACCAGCCCTTCGACATCCGCGAGGTGATGGACTCGCTGCTCGACGCCGGCAGCTTCCTCGAGGTCCACAAGCGCTGGGCGAAAGAGCTGATCGTCGGCTACGCGCGCCTCGACGGCAAAGCGATCGGGATCGTCGCCAACCAGCCGAAGCAGAAAGGCGGCGTCCTCTTCGTCGACTCCGCCGACAAGGCGGCGCGCTTCATCCAGACCTGCAACGCCTTCAACCTGCCGCTGCTCTTCCTCGCCGACGTGCCCGGCTTCATGATCGGCACCGCGGTCGAGCGCCACGGGATCATCCGCCACGGCGCCAAGATGATCAGCGCCGTCTCCGAAGCGACCGTGCCGAAGATCTCGGTGATCGTCCGCAAGGCCTACGGGGCGGGGCTCTACGCGATGGCGGGGCCGGCTTTCGAGCCCGACTGCTGCATTGCCCTGCCGAGCGCCTCGATCGCGGTGATGGGGCCGCAGGCCGCCGTCAACGCGGTCTTCTTCAACCAGGTGCAGGCGATCGAGGACGAGGCCGAGCGGGCAGCGTTCGTGGCCGCGAAACGCGACGAGTACGCCGCCGACATCGACATCCTCCACCTCGCCTCGGAGCTGGTCGTCGACGCGATCGTCGAGCCGACCGAGTTGCGCGCCGACCTGATCCGCCGCTTCGGGCAGGCCGTCGGCAAGGACCGTGGCTTCGCCGAACGGCGCAACCCGGTCACGCCCGCCTGACCTCGCCTTAAAGCGCTCTCGCTACCGTCTGGCGGTGGCCAGGGGAGCAAAATCGCCGCTTGTGCGGTCCTCGGATCGGGAGCCGTCGCCCTTCGCCGATGCGAGGGCGCCGCTCGCGGCCTGCCTGGCCTGCGTGGTCGCCCTGGTCGCGCTGACCTTCCTCGCCTACGAGGTCGGGCCGAGCGCGCGGCTCGACGCGCACCTGCTGGCGAAGCTGGCCGCGCATCACCACTCGCCGCTGGGGACGCTGGCGGATGGGATCGCCCATCTCGCCGATCCGCTGCCGCTGCTGGTCCTGCTGGCGGGCGCCTGCGGAATCGCGCTGTGGCGCCGGCGGCCGCGGGAGGCCTTGGCGGCGGCGGCCGTCGTCGCTGGCGCCAACGTCACCACCGAGCTGCTCAAGGTGGCGCTCGCGCACCCGCGCTACCAGCCGGTCCTCAACCCCGAAGAGGTCGGCTACGCCGCCTTTCCCAGCGGCCACGCCACCGCCGCCGCCTCGATTGCGCTCGCCTACCTGCTCGTCGTGCCGGCCCGCTGGCGGGCGGCGACGGCGCTGCTTGGGGCCGGCTTCGTCTTCGCGGTCGGCTGCTCGGTCGTCGTCCTCGACTGGCATTTCCCAAGCGACGTCCTCGGTGGCCTGCTGGTCGCCGCCGGCTGGGGCTTCGCTGCCCTGGCCGCGCTGCGTGCCGCGGGTCCGCCCCGGGGCGCGATGGGACGGGGCTGGGGACGGCCGCCGCCCCGCCGCCCGCGCGCTACTCCTGCCGCGCCGCCATCGCCGTGAAGTAGTCGAGCGCGGCCGGGTTGGCGAGCGAGTCGCGGCTCGCCGCCTGCTCGGCCGGAGTCCCCATCAGGATCCGCTTCACCGGCACCTCGAGCACCTTGCCGCTCAGCGTCCGCGGCACCGCCTCGATCGCGAAGACCTCGTCGGGGACGTGGCGCGGCGAGCAGCGCTCGCGGATGCGCTTGGCGATCTCGCGCTTGAGGTCGTCGTTCAGCTCGGCGCCCTCGCGGAGGACGACGAAGAGCGGCATCCAGCCGTCGGTCCCGGGGCGGGGGACGTCGACCACCAGGGCGTCGAGGACGTCGTCGAGGTCGAGGACGGCGCGGTAGATCTCGCTCGTGCCCATGCGGATGCCGCCGCGGTTGATCGTCGAGTCGGAACGGCCGTAGATGATCGCGGTGCCGCGCGAGGTGATCTCGATCCAGTCGCCGTGGCGCCAGGCGCCAGGGAACATCTCGAAGTAGGCGGCGCGGTACCGGGAGCCGTCCTGATCGCCCCAGAAGAAGACCGGCATCGAGGGCATCGGCTCGGTCACGACCAGCTCGCCGACCTCGTCCGTGACGGCATTGCCCGCTTCGTCCCAGGCCTCAACGGCAGCGCCGAGCGCCCGCGCCTGCAGCTCGCCGCGGTAGACGGGCAGCAGCGCGCAGCCGCCGACGAAGGCGGTGCAGAGGTCGGTGCCGCCGCTGGTCGAAAAGAGCCAGGTATCTCCGCCGAGCTGCTCGTAGACCCAGTCGAAGCCCTCCGGGGAGAGCGGCGAGCCGGTCGAGCCCAGCGCCTTCAGCCGCGAGAGGTTGCGGCCCTTGGCCGGTTCCTCGCCGGCCTTCATGCAAGCGGAGACGTAGGCGGCGGAGGTGCCGAAGGTGGTAATCCCGGCTCGCTCGGCGAGGTCCCAGAGCACGCCCATGTCGGGGTGCCCGGGGTTGCCGTCGTAGAGCACGATCGCCGCCTCGGTCAGCAGCCCGGAGACGAGGAAGTTCCACATCATCCAGCCCGTCGTCGTGAACCAGAAGAGGCGATCGCCGGGGTGGGCGTCGACGTGGAGGTGGAGCTTCTTGAGGTGCTCGAGGAGGATCCCGCCCTGGCCCTGGACGATCGCCTTCGGCAGCCCGGTGGTGCCGGAGGAGTAGAGGACCCAGAGCGGGTGGTCGAAGGAGACCCGCTCGAAGCTCAGCTCGGCGCCGGCGCCGTCGGCGAGGAGCTCGCCCCAGGTCATCGCCTCCCGCAACGGCGCCAGGTCCGGCTCGGGGTCGAGGTAGGGGAGGACAACGGTGCGCTCGAGGCTCGGCATCGCCTCTTGCAGTTGGGCGACGACGTCGCGGCGGTCGAAGTCCTTGCCCCCATATCGGTAGCCGTCGACCGCGAACAACACCTTGGGCTCGATCTGGGCGAAGCGGTCGACGACGCTGGCGGCGCCGAAGTCGGGCGAGCAGGAGGACCAGATCGCCCCGATCGAGGCGCTGGCGAGGAAGGCGACGATCGCCTCGGGGATGTTGGGCAGGTAGGCGACGACCCGGTCGCCGCGCTCGACGCCGAGCGAGCGCAGACCGGCGGCGCAGGCCGCGACCCGCTCGCGCAGCTCGTCCCAGCTGACCTCGTCGAGCTCGCGCAGCTCCGAGGCGTGGAGGATCGCCGGTGCGGAGCCGCCCTTGTTGGCGAAGACGTGCTCGGCGTAGTTGAGTCGCGTGTTCGGGAACCACTGGGCGCCGGGCATCTCCCGCGAGCCGAGCGTGGGGGAGGGATCGCCGTCGGCCTGGACGTCGAAGAAGTCCCAGATCGCCCGCCAGAAGCCGTCGAGGTCGGCGACCGACCAGCGCCAGAGGGCGTCGTAGTCGGGGAGGTCGAGGTCGCGCTCGGCCTTCAGCCAGCGTCGGAACTCGGTCAGGCGGGCGCGCTCGACCAGCGCCGCCGAAGGCTGCCAGAGCTGCTCCGGAGGGGCGGCGGTCACGCCGTCGCGGCGGCCGCGGCGCGTGCCTGCTCGCGCTCGAGCTCGCGCGGGTCGTGCGAGCAGAGCAGCGTCACCTCGTCGCCGTGCGTGGCTGCCAGCTCGCGCAGTCGCTCGGTGTTGGCGACGCGGGCGGCGTTGTCGGCGGCGAGGATGCGCTGGTAGAAGCCGATTACCGGCGGGCAGCTGGGCGGCGACTCGACCTGCCCGTGGTTGAAGTAGGAGTCGCCGCAGTGCAGCAGCCAGCCCTCGCCGTTGCGGACGGCGACGCCGGTGTGACCGCGCGAGTGCCCGACCAGCGGCACCATGAGTACTTCGGTCTCGAAGCCGGGGACGATCCGCACGCTCTCGAAGCCGAACCAGGAGTCGCCGCCCTGCTCGGCGCGGTGCTCGACCCAGCGCGGCCCGTGGCGCCAGTGGCTGGCGACGTAGCGAGCGCGCTCGTTCAGCTTCGGGTTGAACGCCGCTTCCAGCTCGGTGGCGAGGACGTGAACCTCGGCCTGGGGGAAGTCGGGGAGGCCGCCGGTGTGGTCGAGGTCGAGGTGGGTGGTGACGACGTGCTTGACGTCGCCCGCCGAGAAGCCGAGGGCCTCGAGCTGCTGCAGGGCGGTCTCGGCAAGCGTGGGCTGCGGCGCCATCAGGGCCCGGAACGGCTGGCCCAGCTGCTTGGGGTTGCGAGCGTCGTCGGTCCCGAAGCCGGTGTCGACCAAGATCAGGCCGTCAGCGCCCTCGATCGCCAGGCAGTGGCAGACGATGTGGGCCTTCTCGAGCATGCCGCCGCGGCCTTCGACAAAGCGCGCTCCGTGAGGGCAGAAGCTCCCGCAGTTGAGGTGGTGGACCCGCACCGGGCGGCAGTCTAATCGGCAACTGGCCGGCGAGCCAGTGACGCTGCTGCCCGGCCGCGCCGGCCGCGTCTATCGTTGGCGCTGCGCCGGAGTGGCGGAATTGGCATACGCGATCGACTCAAAATCGATTGCCCTTACGGGCTTGTGGGTTCGAGTCCCACCTCCGGTATGCGACGAGTCTGCAGTTACCCGTCCATAGGACGGGTAGAAGCGGACTCGTCTACGCGGGCAGTGGCGAGGCGCCGGCGCCGTAGTCCTCGCCGGAACCGATCGGGCGCTCCTCCTCGACGTGCCAGTTCTGGCTGAAGCCGTAGAAGGCGGCGATGACGACGACGATCTGCAGGAGGCCGAGGATCACCACCAGGGTTCCGACGACGGAGGTGGGGAAGAGCGGTTCCTGGAAGCCGGGCTTGTCGCGGGCGAACCAGCTGTCGGCGCCGATCGCGCAGAGGATCGCGAGGATCGTCGAGAGCGCCGCGGCGACCGGGAGGATGCCGCGGTTCCAGCGGGCGACCAGGAAGGCGAAGAAGGCGTAGAGGATCGCGTAGATCGCGCAGACGATCCCCATGCCGCCGCCGCCCTTGAGGGCCGTCCAGCCGCCGATCGTGATCAGCGCCGCCAGCACCGCCGTCGCCGCCAGCAAAAGGGCGACGACGAACTTGGTCGTAACCGACCCAGCTTTCTCCCGATTCGGCCGCCACAGTTCGTAGCCGGGCCTGACCTCTCCTACCGCCACGCCACGATCATAGAATCAAGCGGTGACGCGGCGGCATTTGCGCCGCGTTAAGCCCTTTGGGGGCAGCCACGCGGGCGTGGCGGAATTTGGCAGACGCGCCAGGTTTAGGTCCTGGTGGGCTTCGGCCCGTGGGGGTTCAAGTCCCTCCGCCCGCATCTTCGATTCGAAATTTGGGTTGCAGCGCTGTTTCACGCTATAACGGTTAACAACGCTGTTCCTCCCCGGGAAGGCTGCTTATGCCATGCCTCCCCGACGCCGGAGCACACCCCGATCGCCCAATCACCGAGCCCTCGGAGAAGCGATCGAAGAGCTGCGCGAGGAGGCCTCCCTCACGCATGAGGAGCTGGCGGAGCGATTGGAGATGCCCTTCCAGCGGATCAGCGAGCTGGAGCGTGGCCTCTCCAACCCGACCTTCGCCACCCTGATTCGCGTCGCCGCGGGCCTCGACGTCGAGCTGAGCGACTTGGCGCTGCGAATCGAGCGGCGCCGCGGTCCACTGAAGCAATAGCGGCGGCCCCTGCCCTTGTCGGGGGGAAGTTTGATTGGGGCAGGAGCCGCTGACTACTGGGTTACACGTTATAACGTGTAACACCGGCCTTGGCGAAGTCCGGCGACTGCAGGCGGCGCTGCGGGGAGCGGGGCGGAGTGCGGGAGCGTCCCCCGACAACATCCGCACTGCCCGCCCACTCGACATGCCCACCCCTGCGCACGCCGTGCTCCCCGCAACCGCCGGCACGCTAGCTGATCAAGCAGCAAACCGCTGACTATTAGCTTGCACTCCCGCAGCGGACCGGCGTGCCCGGGAACGTTACGATCCGGGCTCTGGGGCAGTGGCCCAACTGGCTAAGGCACCGGTCTCCAAAACCGGCGATTCCAGGTTCGAGTCCTGGCTGCCCCGTTCACCTTGCTTGGCTCTACAGGCAGCATTCCCGCTCCGGGTGCGGGATTGGGGCCGCGCTACCTCCGATTGGCCGAGGGGTCAACGGAGGTCAGCGAAAGTCAGAAAGTGCTGTTTTCAACCCCTTTCATTCCCCTGGGCATTCCCTGAGAGCTCGGGCACGTTTTCCGACGACCGACCGGCTTAGAGTCGCGGGGTGCCGCCTTTCGCCGTTGACGCCAGCCCGTCCGACTCGCTCTCGCCGATTCTCCTGGTCACCGCGCTGATCGGAGCAATCAGCGCGTCGCTGGTGATCCTGGGAGCGTTGCGCGCCTGGTACGTGCGGACCATCGGTCGCCGCCGAGACCGCTACCGCAGGCTGGCGCGTCTAGGAACCGGCGCTCAGGTTCCACCTTTTTCATCGGTGCTCGGGGAGCCACCGGCGGTCCAGTACACGGTTGAAAAGGACGACTACATGGTCCTCCTCGATCGGGAAGATCCAGGGTGGGACCCCGAAAAGTTTCAAACAAAGCCCGTTCCGCGCGATTTCAAAGTCAGCGTCTTCATCGACCGCGACTACTACGTGCAGGCCATCGCCGACGACGACCAGACGGTCTTGGCCTACTCAGTCACGACGCGATCTCGACGCTTTCGTCCCTCGATTCGGCCCGTCCCGCCTCTCAGCCTGCGTCAGCGCGTCCTGCGCCGGCGGGATTGGATGATGCCCAGGCGCCAACCTCGAATCGTCCTGGGTCGCACCAGGTTTGCCGACTTGGACGCCACCGAGCCCGACGAATTCGCCCCCCCACGTCTTCGCCTTCGACTTGGCGCCCACAACTTCGATTACACGGAGACCGCCTACTACGGGAATCCCGGTCGCTATCAGTCCTTCGCCTGGAGCGCCAGCGATGTCGCCCGGCAGGGCCCAACGGGGAATATCGCGAAGGCGCGCACCGGCTTTCCCCAGATCGACCCGGACGAGTGGTCGCGCATCGGGAGTTCAGACGAGTGGCCCGATTGGTCCGACCTGCCGGAGCTTCAGCGATTTCGGCACGACACCGCAATCACGACCTACACCGTCTGCGACGTCAAATTGGCGATTGAGAACTATCCGCTCGGTCGATTCGGAGTGGGGGAGCACGAGGTCAGGACGTTATGGCGAAGGCGATGAGGCCGATCCTCACGCACCGAGGCGCAAGCCCCCCTCGCGACGCTGACCACGCACCCTCATGATGTGAGGTCCCGTGGTCAGCGGCGGGCGGGGGGGGGCTGCAGAACTTCGGAGTCCAATACCAAGTCGGCGCTCAAGAGCAAAAATCAGCTCGATCGCCGTCCGGGCGGTCAGGCGCGCCCAGGGTCCGAGACGGTTTGGGGAACCCGGTCTCGTGTTCTGCCCCGAGATGGCCTCGATCCTCAGCGCCACACCCTCCCGCCGCCCTGCATCGCAACGTGACGATGATCCCGGCGGAGGGCGTGCGCGTGGGTGCTGCGCGGGCCAGAACTAATCAGCTCATGGGTTCCATGAGACTGGGCGCTTGCCGGTGTCCGGGTCCGAGGGGCAGTTGCCGAGCGTGATCGCCGGCTTGTTGATCCAGGACCGGAAATCGATCCAGACGTCGGGGTGGCTCTTCGAGTCGTAGTTGCAGACGACGATCTGGGAGCGGAGGTTACGGCCAGAGGGTTCGCCGGCCTTCTTGAGTGGCACGAAGAGCGCGTTCTGGATGCCAGCATGGCCGTGGCCATCGACACTCGTGTGTCCGGCGTCGGCAGTTTTCACCCCGGAGAGGATCACCAGCTTGTTGTTCTTGCCTGCGATCAGCCATTCCCTGAGGATCGTGGCAATCGGGTACTCCTTGGCGCACGCGGAGCTCTTCCATTCATCGTCGGTGCCCGGATCGAAGAGGAGGATGTACTGGACCCTCATCTTCATCTCAGGGTTGTAGCGGAGCAGGAGGAGCGGGGCTGATCGGGAAGCGCTCCAGCCGGCTAGGGTGGTGATCTGGCCGCTGTCGTAGGCCCAACTCTGGTCGGGCGCGAAGGAGTCGAGGGCTGGGCAGCCCTTCGCGTCGTGGTTCTTGTCCCATTCCTCGCGATTCATCGTGACCGTCGCTGGCGACGGCGCGCTGACCCAGTTGATGCCGACGTGAAGGGGGTTGTTTCCTTCGATATCGCCGGTGGTGTTCGGCCCGTGTGGGTTCGTCGAGAACGGCGAGAAATAGAGCGATGCCGTTCCGCTGCCGGAACCGCTACCACCGCTTGAGCCCCCACACATGGGCTCGCCGGCGACGAAGGCGTTCGCCGCAGCGCCGTCGTTGATGAAGTGCTCGTTCACCCAGCCTTCGCCGACGTTTCTGCTGAGGTTCCTCACCTTGCTCCAAGCCCGGTTGTTGTAGGGGCCGACAGAGGTGCCGAGGGCACCACAGATCAGTTCGACTCGATCGCCGCTGTAGACACCGACGCCCGGGGTGCGTGCCGTATCGGACCAGTCCGGTGACCGGCGGTAGTAGACACCCCCATCGGCATCCACGATCGTGAAGACCAATCCGCTGCTCGGCGCAGCCCCGGGGGACGGCGCGGGAGCTGGCGCCGGGGCCGGTGCGGGAGTGGGGGCGGGCGCCGGAGCCGGCGCGGCCGAACCGCAGAGCGGTACCCCGTACTTGGCGGTCAGCTCTTCGTTCGAGTGGTAGCTGCTGTCGTCGAAGTAGGAGGCGTAGTAGCCGGTCTTGCCGCTGTAGTTGACGCTGAACCAGATCGGGACGCCGTTGATGTTCTGGCCCCAAGCGAAGCAGTTGTAGTCGGGACTTGCACCTTCGGGCATCCAACCGACCGGCGGCTGAGAAGTGTCCGGCTGGGGGCGGATGAAGACCCCTTCGCCGCCCGTGTTGGTGATGTGGATCGGCGCGGAGATAGCAACAGCGCTTGGGACGCTCGAAAGTAAGACCGCGAGAACCACTGCAAGAAGGACCACCAACCGCCGATAGCTCTTTTGCAACACGACTCCCCTATAGACAACCGCATCAACCCGAGCACGCATCCTATAAACGACGTTACTCGCATTCAACACTCAGTACTGAATACGGCAATTCTCAACCTTTACATAGCCCATTAGGCCCTCCCCGACACCGCTTGCACCCATCTCCAGATGGCCGCTAGATACATCCAGAGATGACCGACCTTCAAGTTCATCTCCAGGGCACAGTGAGCCTTGAGGCGAGGCGCTTCGACCCCAGACGGCCCATGCTTCATTCCCCTGGGCCAAAGCCTTTTCGGGGTTTGGCTCTACGGCGGAGCAAACAGGAGGCTTGGACGAGCGAGCGCCGGTCTCCAAAACCGGCGATTCCAGGTTCGAGTCCCGGCTGCCACGTTTCTTCCGTCCGCACCGGCCGTCGTGCTTTGCCGCGAAGATCCGCCGATGCCTGAAGTCCTCGTACTCCTGCTTGCCGCTTCGGGCACCGCCCTCGCGACCGGCCTTGGTGCGATCCCGGTCTTCCTATTCGGGCGACGCACGGAGGGAGCGACGCCGTTCCTGCTCGGCTTCGCCGGCGGCGTGATGGCCGTGGCGGCGCTCTCGGGGCTGCTCGTCCCGGCCTTCGAGGAAGGCTCGGTTGGCGTCGTCGTCGCCGGGCTCGCGGTCGGTGTCGCCTTCCTCGCGATTGCCAGGCGGTACCTGCCCGCCGACGCCAGGTTCATGGGCCGCGAGGGCCCCGACGCTCGCACTTCCGCGCTCGTCTTCCTAGTTCTCTTCGTTCACAGCCTGCCGGAGGGGCTGGCGGTGGGGACCGCCTTCGCTTCCGATCGATCTGGCCTCAGCCTCTTCGTGATCGTCGCGATCGCGATCCAGAACATTCCCGAGGGGACCAGCGTCGCGATCCCGATGCGAGAGGCGGGGTTCGGCCCGGCGCGCCAGTTCTGGGCGGCGGTTGCGACCAGCGCGCCGCAGCCGATCGGTGCCCTGATCGCCTTCGCCGCCGTGGAGCAGGTGAGCGGCCTGCTGCCCTTCTCGTTCGCCTTCGCGGCCGGGGCGATGCTGGCGCTGGTGGTGTGGGAGATCCTGCCGAGCGCCTACTCGGGCGCGGCGCGGCTGGGCCCGAGCGCCGGAATCGCCGCCGGGGGCGCGCTGATGCTTGGACTGGGCTTCGCGCTCGGCGTCTGAGCTGGCGGGCGCCCGCCGCTCAGGAGAGCGTCGCCCGGACCTGGCGGGCGATCTCGAGGTCCTCGCGGGCGGCGACGACGAGGCTCGCGACGGTGGCGCCTGCCGGGGAGAGGAGCGCGTCGCCGGTGGAGTCCTCGTTGGCGACCGGGTCGAGCTCGACGCCGAGGAAGGCGGTGGCGCTGGCCGCCGCGACGCGGACGCGCGGCGAGTTCTCGCCGACGCCACCGGTGAAGACGAGCGCGTCGAGGCCGCCCATCGCCGCCGCCATCGCCGCGACCGCCGCGGCGAGCCGGTGGACGTAGGCGTCGAAGGCGAGCCGGCAGCGCTCGTCGCCCTCATCGACTCCGGCCAGCACCTCGCGCATGTCGCCGGAGCGGCCGGAGAGGGCCAGGAGCCCCGCTTCGCGATCGAGCGCGCGCTCCATCTCCTCGGGATCGATCTCGCCGTGCCGCTGCACCCAGAGCAGCAGGCCGGGGTCGACGGAGCCGGCGCGGGTCGCCATCACCAGGCCCTCCAGCGGCGTGAAGCCCATCGTCGTCTCGACCGAGCGGCCGCCTTCGACGGCGGCCAGCGAGGCGCCGGCGCCGAGGTGGGCGGTGACCAGCCGCAGCTCCGCTGCCGGCCGGCCCAGCAGCTCGCCGGCGCGGCGGCTCGCGTAGGCGTGGGAGAGGCCATGGAAGCCGTAGCGGCGCAGTGGCCAGCGCTCGCTCCAGGCAGCCGGTACCGCGTAGGTCGCGGCCGCCGCCGGGATCGTCGTGTGGAAGGCGGTGTCGAAGCAGGCGACGGCCGGCAGCTCCGGAACGAGAGCCGCCAGCGCGCGGATCGCCGCGACGGCGGGCGGGTTGTGGAGCGGCGCCAGGTCGGCGAGGCGTTCCAGCTCCGCCTCGACGCCGGGGTCGACGACGGTCGGCCCCTCGAACTCGGCGCCGCCGTGGACGACGCGGTGGCCGGCGGCGTCGATTTCGCCCGCCTCGGCGAGGATCGCCGCCAGCTCGGCGCGCAGCTCGCCTTCGTCGCCGACCGCGTCGCTCTCGCGCTCCCAGAGCACCTCGTCTCCCTCGCCGAGCAGCCGCAGCTTCAGGCTCGAGGAGCCGGCATTGACGGTGAGGATGCGATTGGGCGCCGCCGCCACGCTCAGGCCGCGCCCCAGGTCCAGTCGCGCACCTCGGGCATGTCCTCGAGGTGCTCGCGGACGTAGGCCTCGTGGCGGGCCAGCATCGTCCGGCAGTAGTCCTCCAGCTCGGCGGCGCCGTCGGGGCGGCGGCGCGCCCGCCGCAGCGCCTCGATCGCCAGGTGATAGCGGCTCATCTCGTTGAGGACGACCATGTCGAAGGGGGTCGTCGTCGTTCCCTCCTCGTTGAAGCCGCGCACGTGGAAGCGGCCGGGGTGGGGGCGGCCGTGCAGTACCTGGTGCATGGCGCGCGCGTAGCCGTGGAAGGCGAAGACGACCTCGACCTCGGTCCCGAACAGCTCGGCGAAACGCTCTTCGCTCAGGGCATGGGGATGCGTGTCGGGCGGGAACAGCGACATCAGGTCGAGCACGTTGACGAAGCGGGTGCGCAGGTCGGGGGCGTGGCGGCGCAGCAGCTCCGTCGCCGCCAGCGCCTCCATCGTCGGCACGTCGCCGGCGCAGCCGAGGATCACCTCGGGCTCCTCGCCGTCGGCCTCGTTGCCGGCCCACTCCCAGCGCGAGGCGCCCGCCGCGGCGTGGGCGCAGGCGGCCTCGTAATCGAGGTACTGCAGCTGCGGTTGCTTGTCGATCACGATCAGGTTCACGTAGTCGCGGCTGCGCAGGCAGTGCTCGGCGACGCTGAGCAGGCTGTTGGCGTCGGGCGGGAAGTAGA
>Ga0105247_10000312_pt1 | contig 43730 bp, 36 predicted proteins | sample KBSS24metaG_FD_81519 | JGI IMG/M metagenome (GOLD analysis project Ga0105247, IMG submission 81519) | Switchgrass rhizosphere microbial communities from Kellogg Biological Station, Michigan, USA - KBS S2-4 metaG | ecosystem: Host-associated > Plants > Roots > Rhizosphere > Soil | place... | reverse complement strand
TGGTGCATTATGCTTTGGTTTAGTAATGGCTATCATGTTTTTGGCTTGCGGCTGCATGAATTAGGCTGGTGGATGGGTCTGATCTTTGTTTTTATTTTACCCATTAATGAATTGCTATTTGCAAAAGCGATAAGGTTAAAAAATATCGGGCATTCAATATTTGGATTGATCTATATTTCGTTGCCTCTTGGATTAATGATGGATCTGTATGGAATACTAGTTAGAATAATTCGCAGCTATTCTCCCGAATTTAATCTCCCAACTCCCGCCTTTAATTATTATCCTGTAATAATTCCTTTAGCAATTATTCTCTCGTTATGGATAAATGATACAATGGCTTATATCGTCGGGTCACTGATTGGAAAAACACCTTTTTCTAAGATCTCTCCTAAAAAAACATGGGAAGGAATTATTGGCGGCGTTATATTTTCCATATTTGCAACTGGCTTTTTATTTGCTTTTGTTCCTATAGATATAATTACTCCAGGTATACATTTCAAAGTAGAAAAAACATTCTGGTTTATTCTTGCCGCCATTGCTTCTGTTTTTGGGATTTTTGGTGATCTCCTTGAATCCAAACTGAAACGACTGGCCAATGTAAAAGACAGCGGTCATATTATGCCGGGTCATGGCGGTTTTTTAGATCGATTTGATTCTTTATTGCTGGCTATTCCTTTTGTATGGTTGTTTGTTTATTTCTTTATGAAATAACTTACTCAAAGCTTATTATTCACCATTCACCGAATTGCTATCTTTGCTGTTCAATATTTTTCATGACTATTCATAAGGAAGGCTATAAGATTATTGCATGGAGCACTATATTTTTTGGAGCTATTAATATCTTCTTTTTTTATTTTCTCAGCTTTGAAATTCCTTGGGTAACCCGCATTGTTTTTATTCTTACACTTATCTTATTATTATTGATCATTTCTTTTTTTCGCATTCCTGAAAGAAAATTGACGATCGATAAAAATGCAATTGTTTCTCCTGCCGATGGTAAAGTAGTAGCCATTGAAGAAGTGCAGGCCGATGAATATTTTACAGATCGTCGCATACAGATATCTATTTTTATGAGTCCGCTAAATGTGCACCAGAACCGCAACCCGGTAAGCGGCGAGATTGTTTATAATCATTATCACAAAGGAAAATATCTTGTAGCATGGCATCCCAAATCTTCTGTAGAAAATGAAAGACATACTGTAGTTTACAAACATGAAGGAAAAGAAGTCCTGGTAAAACAGATAGCAGGAATGGCAGCAAGACGAATCATTAATTATTTACAATCAGGACAAAAAGTAGAGCAGTCTGCCGAAATGGGATTTATAAAATTCGGATCAAGAGTTGATTTGTTGTTACCAATTGGTTCAATAGTTAATGTAAAAATTGGGGATAAACCAAAAGGCGGAGTAACAGTAATTGCGACATGGTAAAGCTTCTCTAAAAAATTTCTCCTAATTCCTTTAATGATCTTACTGTAAAAGTCGGCTTAATTTCTGTCTCAATTCCAAGATGATTAATAAATACCTGGTCGATGCCGGCATTCATGGCCCCGATAATATCCACTTCAATGCTATCACCAAGCATGATTGATTCTTTTTTATTGGCGCAGCATTTATCTAAAGCAAATTCAAAGATTTCTTTATTGGGTTTTAAGCTGCTTGATCCTTCCGATGTAATTATTTCTTTAAAAAAAATAGCAAGCCCCGAATGTTTTAGCTTGCTGTGTTGGGTTTTTTCAAAACCATTAGTAATGAGGTGCAATTCGTAATTTTTATTTTTTAAATACTGAAGGATCTCTTTTGCATAAGGGAATAAAATTGTTCGTGTTGGCAAAAGTTCAAGAAAACGGATACTCATTTCTTTTGCCAGTTCATCATCAGCGATTTTAAAATCAAGTAAGGTTAACCACATTCTTTTTACCCGCAACTCTTCCTGCCTGATAAAACCATTTCGGTAGCGTTCCCATAGCTTTTCATTATGGGCCAAATAATTTTTATGAAAAAGATCAAAATCATTGACTCCTCTTTCTTCAAGCTTAAGAGTATCATACAATTCCTGCAAAGTGATACGGGCATTTGCTTCAAAATCCCAAAGTGTATGGTCAAGATCGAAAAAAAGATGGCGGTAGGATCGCATGGTCAAATTGTTGAATTGCTAAATTGTTGAATCATTAACTTTACTTAGCAAGGTAAGCGAACTTGCAAGATAGAAATTAAACAATTTGACAATAAAACAATGGACATTATTATCACAGGTGCTTCACGAGGACTTGGAAAAGCGATTGCAGAAATTTTTGCTGCTAATGGCTATAATCTTTATCTCACTTCAATAACTGAAACAAGACTGTATAAAACTTTGGAAGAACTTTTGAACAAATATCCTTCTGTGACTATAAAAGCAAAACCATTTGATCTTTCTAAAAAAAATCATGCACATGAATTTGGAAAATGGTGTTTGCAAAACTGTTCGCCGGATATCCTGGTAAACAATGCCGGAAGTTTTACAGGAGCAAATGTTCACGATGAAAAAGAAGGAGCATTAGAAGAAATGATCGAAACGAATTTATACAGCGCCTATCATCTTAGCCGGATTATAGTTCCTGAAATGATCAGGAAAAAGAGCGGTCACATTTTCAATATGTCATCTATTGCGGGATTAAAAGCTTATCCCGGCGGTGGATCTTATAGTATCAGCAAATATGCATTACATGGTTTTTCTGTTAACTTAAGAGAAGAATTGAAGCCTCATAATATAAAAGTTACTACGGTTTTTCCCGGAGCCGCTTATACTGATTCCTGGGCTGCCACCGGTATAGACAAAAAAAGATTCATGGAGGCAGAAGATATTGCTAAGATCGTTTTTGCAGCCTCACAACTTTCACCACAGGCTTGCGTAGAAGATATTGTATTGCGACCGCAGTTAGGTGATATCATATAGGTTAACCATTTATAATTTTTCAGAAACTCTTAGGATAGCCTGTTTTACTTTTATGGTGAAATGCGGAAAACGGTTATCATACTCTGGGCACTCATCTTTTCTGTTTTATCTAAAGCACAGGTAACATTTAAAACAATTGTTACTTCTTCGCCACTTACAGTGGGAGAATCATTCCAGGTACAATATATCATCGATGATGCCCGTATGATGACATCATTTAAAGAGCCTTCGTTCAATAATTTCCGGCTGATCAGCGGTCCAAATATTTATAATAGCATTGGGAAAGATATAAATGGAATTAAACAAACAAGGAATGCTATTTACACATTGACAGCTATGAGGCCTGGTCATTTTATTATTGCCGGGGCCACAGCTACTATTAATGGAAAACTTTTGAGAAGTAATGATGTGGAGATTCATGTTATCACAAAAGAGGCATCGAAAAGATTGGATAAACCGGCAGACGTTAGTTCTGATTATTTTTTAGCGCCTGGAGAAGACCCCTACGAAAAGATCAGGAAAAATCTTTTCCTGAAATTAATGGTTGATAAAAAGTCTTGCTATGTAGGCGAACCTGTCCTGGCGACTTTTAAATTGTATTCACGACTTGAATCGAAGTCAGATATTGTAAAGAATCCGGGGTTTTATGGATTTACAGTTTATGATATGCTGAATCTTTCCGATAACGAGATGGCAATTGAAAATATTTATGGAAAGTCATTTGATGTTCACACCATTCGTAAAGTACAACTTTATCCTTTGCAGGAAGGGTCATTTATTATTGATCCAATAGAAGTAAAGAATAGAATTGAATTTTCACGCAGCGCAGTTAATAAAAAAACAGAACAGGAAATAGTAGAAGGAGTGCTGGCAAACAATGAAAATGAAACGCATGACCAAAACCTATCAACATTTGAAACTGATCTTAGCACAGAACCCGTAAAGATTCACGTAAAACCGACCCCGTTAAAAAACAAGCCTCCTGGTTTTAATGGAGCTATAGGACGCTTTAGCATAAGTACAAATGTGGGAAAAGATAAGTTAGCAGAAAATGAGCAAGGAACTTTTGAAATTAAAATACAGGGTAATGGAAATTTTACACAATTGGCAGCGCCGTCGGTGAATTGGCCTCTCGGAATAGAAGGCGCTGAGCCTGAAATAAAAGACGAGTTGGATAAAAGTCAATCACCGTTGTCAGGAAGCAGGACCTTTCGATATTCATTTGTTGTAGCAAAGGCGGGTCAATATATAATTCCACGGATCAATTTTTCTTTTTTTAATACTGATAGCGGTCGATATAAAACGATTACTACTGAGCCTGTCCAAATACAAATAGATCATGAAAATAAAAGTGAACAAATAGTTTCAAATGATATTGCGCCGGGATCAACTTTTGGCCAAAAGAAATATTGGTTCTTTACCCTTGCATTTGTAATAATGTGCCTGGTAGCATTTGTTTTATTCTTTAAAAAGAAGAAGAATAAACGCTTAACGATAAATGATGGCTTGGCGGGGAGCAAGACTCCAACAGTGAGCGAGATACTTTCTTCGTCTTATCTTTTAAAAAATGCCGATGATAAAAACTTTTATAATTCTTTGCAACAAGCCACATGGAAATTCTTTTCCATTCATCTGCATTTTACGGGTAGTGAAATGAATAAAAGTTATTTAGCTATAAGACTGAAAGAAAAAGGAATTGATCAAAATACAATTGATAGCATCCGGGATATTTTGCAACAATGCGAAGCCGGAACATTTACCGGCGCTGATATTTTAAATAATAAAAATGATCTTTTGCAGGAAACAAAACAAACACTGGAAAAGATAGAAAAGCTTTTACTCTGAATATTTGTAACCTACGCCCCGTACAGAATGAAAGTATTTTGGATTGCGACTGTCTTCTTCAAAATATTTACGGAAGTTTAGAATGAAATTATCTATTGTTCTTGTAGTGGGATATACATTATAACCCCAAACTGCCTGCAATATCTTTTCTCTTGGTACTACTTCATTTTTATTTTCAATAAGCAGTTTGAGAAGCATGGTTTCTTTTTTGCTGAGTTGTATTTTTTCTCCACTACTTTTAACCGCTTCCTGGGCCTTAAAGTCAACTGTATTATTGCCGAATGAATAGGTGTTGCCGATTGTTTCTTTGTCCTGAAGTCTTTTATTTTTTTCGATCAACTTTTGCACCCTCAGTAAAAGCTCTTCAAGATTAAAAGGCTTGGTAAGATAGTCATCGGCGCCTTTTTTTAAACCAAGAACTCTGTCGGCGCTGCTGTTTTTGGCACTAAGTATAAGTATCGGAACTTCATTGTTGTTAAGACGAACGGTTTCTGTTACATTAATGCCATCCATTTCGGGAAGCATTACATCTAAAATAAGCAAGTCGAAATATTCAGCTTGTAAAGCCTTCAATGCAGCAGCTCCATCGTAAGCAGATGTTACATCATATCCTTCCAGTTCAAGGTTTAACTTTAATGCTTCATGAAGATTTTCTTCATCTTCCACCAATAAAATCGATCTCTTTTTTTCCTCTGCCATTTTTCTAACTCTGTTTAAAGCGAACGCTGAAATTACTTCCATGAGGAATATTGTTTGTCACCGAAATGTCGGCATTATGATCCTTTGCTATTCTTTTGCAAAGATAAAGGCCGAGCCCGGTACCCTGTGTTTTCCGGGTATTCTCATTACCTATGCGATAAAATTTATTAAAAATATTTTTCTTTTCTTCATCAGGAATCCCCGGGCCCTCATCAATAATATGTAGTGAAATATCTATTCCAGTTTTTTGAAGGCCGGCTTTTATTGGCGCTTCTTTAGGAGAATATTTAATTGCATTTTCAAGCAGGTTATTAATAAGCATTTGAAGTAATAATGGATCAGCTTTTACGTCTGCACCCGGTTCTATTTCTTTTATAAAAATCCTCTCAGGAAAACGATTACTGAAATTTTGAATGCAATCGGTCAGCAGATCGGAAAGATCAAGCTCTTCTTTTGATGACTTGTAACCGCCACCGTCCATTTGCGAAGCGATAAGAATATTATTAGTTAAAAAGTCAAGCCTTGAAGTTTCCTGCAGTGTCATTTTCAGCAATTTTTTTTGCTTCTCGGGATCAAGTGAATATTTCTGTAGTGTCTCAAGATTCAGTTTGGTGACAGAAACGGGAGTTTTTAATTCATGAGTAACTGCCATCATAAAATTCTGTTGCTGTTGTTGCATATTGAATTGCCGACGTACAGACCGATACAAAAAACCAGCTCCTACCAAAATCAATAAAAGAAAAATGCTTCCTTCGCCAAGATATTTTGCCCTGTTTTTTTTATGCTCTATCAAAACTTTATCTGATTCCTGCTGATAAAGCAATGGAGTACTGTTGCTGTCTATAGTAGCTTTCAACCTTGCTATTTCAAAATCCTTCATTCGATCATTCTGATCGTTTAATGATATATACCACCATACGAGAGCTGCTACTATATATAGTAATAGTAAAAGATAAATGATCGTAGTGCGGCGTAACCTTTTACGGGTGGCATCTGGCATACTGCAAAGATGGTGTTATTGTTTTTTTTCTATGCGAAGTCCAACATCCAGCACATTTTGAAGCGAGTCTTCTCTCATTATTTGTTCAACACTAAAAGTATAATCGCCGGATCTTTTAAAATAAAAATCCTGGTGAGCAGGCGTAAGTAAAATGCGGTGCTCGTATATATCATCCATGCCCGTAGCGAGCCACCCTTTTTCTGCATTGACCAATGGCAGATCAAACTTTATCGGTACTGGTTTAGCTGAACCCGGCGGCTGTGAATACAAATTGATATAAAGATTAGTGTAATTGTATTTTTCAGTATGACGAAACACAAGAAAAAGCTGGTAGGCCGAGGTCGTATCTTTTATCGTGAACGTGAAAGTAGGCTTAAAGCTACTTTTCCATGCATGATGAGGAATGGCAATATTTTTTTCATAGAGATCAATGGTTGTGCAATGAGCAAGGAACAAGGTGCAGGGAACAAGGAACAAGAGGGATCTTTTTAGTCGCATCATGCCTCAAAGATATAATGAGATTTTAACTCTATTGAAGATGGCCTATAACTTGAAACTTATTTTTACAATACATTCAATACTTGTTCCTTTGCCTTTTCCAATTCATCTTTCATAAGCACCACACATTTTTGTATAGAGGCATCATAAGCTTTGGAACCGGTTGTATTGATCTCTCTTCCTATTTCCTGCAGAACAAAAGAAAGTTTTTTTCCTTTCGATTCATCAGCATCTGCAAGCATTGATTTAAAATAATCACAATGGTTTTTCAGGCGCACCTGTTCTTCCGTAATGTCGATCTTTTCTATATAATAAATGAGCTCTTGTTCCAGGCGATTGCCATCATAATTCTCTTTGCCTACATTTTCTTCAAGCAACCTGGTAATCCCTTCTCTTATTTTTTGCTGACGCAAGGGTTCGAGTTTTAGAACCTCATCCTGCTGAGTCAGGATATTATTTATCCGGCCAAAAAGGTCGTCTTCAATAGCTTTTCCTTCATTTAATCTATGGGAGTTTAAATTCCCAATAGCTTTTGTAATTACCTTTTGAAGGTCAGCCCATTCTGAAGGAGAAAGGGTTTCGCTGCTGGGAGTAATTACCTCCGGCAATTTAACCAGTGTACTTAAAATATGGGAGGGGTCTAAATTCAATGCTGCAGATAATTCTGCCAGTGGCTTATAATACGCTTTGGCGAGATCGGTATTAATGGTCACCGGCTTTGCATCGCCGGTTTCTTTTAGACTAACAGTGCAATCAATACTGCCCCTGCTCAATTTTTCTGATAGCATGCGGCGAATATCAAATTCAAAAGGTTTTAAAATGCCGGGAATTTTTAATTGCAATTCAAACTGTTTTCCATTCAATGATTTTATGTCAACTAAAAAAGTTTTATCACCAACATTTTCTTCGGCCCTTCCAAACCCGGTCATTGATTTCAACATGCAATTATTTTTTTATTCGGGTAAAGGTATTTTAATTCCCTGATTTACTTTTTTTATTAATTATTACTACAGTTAGTTGGTTTATTGATGACCTATATAAATGATATAAATAATGAAGGACAATCAGGCAATATTAAAACTGTATAATAAAAAAATCCCCCGGAAAACCGGGGGATCATTTATATAAGACGGGTTAGTAAGTACAGGGAAATAAATTCCCGACACAATATTATAACTAATTTTTATTAACCAAAAAATATTTTCAATATTTTTTATTAACATTTTAAATGCTCTTGTGGATAAGCCAACACATATTTTAGTATATACATTGATCATTTTGTAAGCGATCATAATTTTTATCTTACTTATCTTATTGAACCAAAGGTTTGAGTTGTCGCTTGAAAGCCTTGTCCACCCGCTATTATACTGAATCCTATTTTTTGTAAGAGATGATCATGTTAATCAGTTGTTTGTTTGGTAAGATTTAACTTATCAGCAGCTTTTATAATAAAATGCATTATAAAGCATTAAATTTTTTTTTTAATGGAAATCAATAAACGATGATGAAAACGATTGCCTGACATTCATCATGACCAAATCACAGGTTATTACCTTTGCTCAAATTTTATCGTATGCGTTTTGAAAAGCCTGTTCCTGTAACAACAATTGCTGAACTTATCAGCGCTGAAATAGTCGGCAATAAAAATGGAAATGCAACCGGTATTAACGAAATACATAAAGTAGAATACGGCGATGTAGTTTTTGTTGATCATTCGAAGTATTATGATACCTGTATTAATTCAGCAGCTACGGTTATTATCATCAATAAAAAAACAGATTGCCCTGATGGCAAAGCATTACTCGTAGTTGATGAACCTTTCGAAGCCTATTTAAAAATTGTTGATCATTACCGTCCTTTTAAACCGTCTATGAAGATGATAAGTAATTCAGCGATTGTTGGGGAAGGAACTATTGTTATGCCAAATGCTTTTATTGGTAATCATGTAAACATTGGAAAGAACTGCATCATTTATCCCAATGTAACCATACTGGATCATTGTGTCATTGGCGATAAGGTAATTATTCAGGCCGGAACTGTAATAGGAAGCGATGCCTTTTATTACAATAAAAAAACCAACAGGGATGTATATTATAAGAAAATGACGAGCTGCGGTCGGGTAATTATTGAAGATGCCGTGGAAATAGGCGCCGGATGTACAATAGATCGTGGAGTTAGTGGCGATACGACAATTGGCCGGGGAACCAAGATCGATAACATGGTACATATCGGACATGACACTATAATAGGTAAGAATTGCCTGTTAGCAGCCCAGGTAGGAATTGCAGGTGCAACCACTTTAGAAGATAATGTGATTCTTTGGGGACAGGTGGGGGTGAGCAAGACATTGACAATTGGTAAAGATGCAGTACTGTATGCTCAAAGTGGAGTGCCTGCTTCACTTGAAGGAGGAAAAAGTTATTTTGGTTCGCCGGCAATAGAAGCAAAAGAAAAAATGAAAGAGATTGTCTGGATTAAACGCATTCCCGAGTTATGGGAAAAAATAAAGAATCGGGATCAGGGATTATAATCATATGGTAATTGATCTGCTAAATTTTTCCAACTCCAATAACCCTGGTTCACCCAATCTTTTTGATCGTAGTAATACCCATTTTCTTTTATAGCAATGCCATCTTTCATATCGATATAAGAGATCTGGGTGCTTACATTTTTAGGCATACCGAATTTCTTCAGGTACTCGGGTTCTGGTTTTTTCTTTGCGTATGTAACACTGATTTTCCTTGGGAACCATATTTCAACCTGCATCGTGCTATCTAATCCACTATAATAAGTGGTATCATAAGGATCAGTTATTTTAATGAACTTATTGCTGTTGTTTTCATCCAGCATATCAATTGTCCAACCATCTTCTGATAAAGTGCTGTCATAATAACTTCGCATGAACTGCAGCTTGGAACCATAGTATGCTTTATTACGGTTGGCAGTCCACAGTTTTTTTAAACTGTCATTACCATCTTTTTCTGCATAAAGGCAATAACCACGATAAGAATTAATGTCTGTATTGTAATAATAAACGAATGAATCCAATTGATAATGCAGATCATAACCAAGAGCCTGGTTACTTATTTGAAGCGGTTCGGTAGCCAATACTTTTAATTTATTGCTTCGCTTATAATAGTAAAACTTCAAAACTTCCTGGTTCAATAAAACACATTTAGCAGCATTTGGCGTAGTGCCGATAAAATTTTTAATAAAAAAATCGCCATATTTTTCCCACCCATCTGCTACTTCATTGCTGCTTTTAATTATTACTTCACTCAAGCTTTTGTCTTCTTTTACCAATAAAATTTCCAGCTTGTTATTTTCGCTGCCGCTGATACGAATTTGCTGCGTTTGATAACCGGTATAACTTATTACAAGATCATATCCTCCCGATTTTAATTGCAAAGAAAATTCTCCCTGCTTATTAGTAACTGTACCTGATGTAGTATTTTGACAGAATACAGAAGCTGCTGGTAATGATTCCCTCGTAGCCGAATCCATCACTACGCCGGTAACAGTAAACTGGGAACTGGCTTTAAAGGAGAAAAAAATAAAAAGCAAAAAGTAAAAAAAGCGAAACTGTTGTTTCATAGAAAATTCGATTAGCAATTAAAGATAAGCTAACTGCTTAAACAGTTGCATAGTAGTTGTTCTATGAAAACTACTTTTAGTAATGTATTTGCAATTATATAGCGGACATGTATTTTTCGCAGGCATTTTTAATGCTTATTTCAAGCGGGGTAAAAGAAAACCCGGGAAATGTTTTTAATATTTTATCGTTTTCAAAATAAGTCTGGCTCTGCGCTACTCTTGCACTTTCTTTTGTCAGCAATGGATCTTTTCGTGTAATTATTGACTTCAGTCTTTCGAGACGCCATGCTGTTCCCATTAAAAAAGGCCCTGCAACTTTTGTTGGTTTCTTTTTACCAAAACTATCTGCAATAAAATCCTGTAACTTTTTGAATGACCATGTATCACCATTAATGATGAATCGTTCGGAGTCAATATTACTTCCTATCAATTGAATTGTTAGCCTTGCTACATCTTCCACATCAACAAATCCATTAATGCCGGGACTATACCATGGAAATTCTTTGTAAATATTTTTAAATATGGCACAACTTCCGATATTCCAATTGCCATACCCGATAACAGTAGAAGGGTTAAGTATCACAGCATTCAACCCTTCACTGATGCCACGCCATACTTCCAATTCAGCATTTCGCTTGCTTTTGGCATAATGGGTATTCATTTTATTTTCTTCCCATTTTTTTTCTTCATTTACATGCGTGCCATTGTCTTTTCTTCCTAAAGCAGCTACCGAGCTTATATGAATAAGTTTTTTTACATTTTTTTCTAAAGCCATATTCACAACGTTGGCCGTTCCTTCCACATTCACCTGGTACATTCTTTTTCTGTCTCTTTTTACAAATGATACCACACCTGCTGAATGGATGACAATGTCAACATTTTCCATCGCATCCTGCAATCCCACCACGTCCAGCACATTGCCTTCTATCCATTCTGCCCGACTCAATATTTCATTTGATATATAAGCAGGAAGATTATTATTACGGCGAATGGCTCTGACGGAATAGCCTTTTTCAATTAATTCTTTAATGATATAAGACCCGAGAAAACCAGTGCCGCCTGTTACTAAAACCTTGCCTCTATCCCCTGGGGTATTCTGAAGATTCATTGATTTTGAAAATTACCTGCAAACTTATTTGAAGTTTATTAATTACTTAAGTCAAGGAGATAGATTATACTTATAATAACCTTCACCAGATTTCTTTCCAAGTTTTCCTTCCTTTACTTTTTGTTGTTGAATAAACGAGGGTTTCAATCTTTCGGGTTTATCAAGCTGTTCATATACAGATTGACTAACCGCATAGTTTATGTCATTGCCAATAAGATCCATAAGTTTAAATGGACCCATTTTAAAACCTGTTGCTTCAAGCAAAGAATCGAGCTGAGCGAAATCTGTATCATTTTCTTCCACGAGACGCAATGCTTCAATATAATAAGGTCTTGCCACACGATTAACAATAAAGCCAGGAGAATCCTTACAAAGCACAGGAGTTTTGCCTATTTGCCTTGTTAATTCCAAAATAATCCGGGTAGTATTTTCATTCGTGTAATGCGTATTCACAATCTCTACCAGTTTCATTACCGTGGCAGGATTAAAAAAATGCATTCCAATAACATTTTCCGGGTTTTTTATTTTAGCAGCAATAGCAGTTACTGAAAGAGAAGAAGTATTGCTTGCAAAAATGGTATTCTTGTTATTGATCTTTTCAAGTTGATTAAACAGCCCCACCTTAGCATCAATATTTTCCACAATAGCTTCTATAATTACATCAGCACGGCATTGATCAATGTCATCGGTAAAACTCATCCGATGAAATGTTTTTCCTTTTTCTTCCGTTGTAAGTTTTCCTTTATCAACGAGAACCTGCAGGTTTATTTCAATATTAGCTTTTGCTTTTTCCAATACAGTTTTATCCAGGTCAAATAAAAGAACGTTGAAGCCAGATTGCGCTATTGTTTGTGCAATGCCGCTACCCATTGTACCGGTGCCACAAACACAAATAGTATTAATTGTTATATCATGCATTGTAGTTGTAAAGATATTGGTTGTTTAAATTCTGGATAGTTTTCTTATCTTGAAAAAGGTTTATTTAAATAAGACAAGATATATGAATAGAAAAGAGTTAATAACAGCCTTGTATATTATTTTATTAGGATGTTTTTTTATTCCATTCGTGGAATGGGATTCATTTGAAATGTCAGGGATGAATTTTGTGTTATCCTCACACACACCCGGTACAAAATATATTTTATTACTGATTCCTATTTCAGCATTATTTTTTTTATCAAAGGCAGTAAAAGCCAAAAACCTGAGATATATCCCAATATGCACAGCTATTTTCTTATTTATTATTTGCAACACCGCTACTTCTGAAAAAGGAATTTTCCAGGTGATGGATTATGGTTTTTGGATAATCCTTATAACATCTTTATTATTACTCTTTATAGAACCAAAGGCAAAGCAATATTGATCAATGATGCCGGTCTTATTCTGATTTTTGAAAGACTTTTTTTATTTTAACCAAAATTTTATTTATGGACACCAATCAACCAACTACTCCACCAGTGTATGTGCGATCAGCAACCCTAGGTGTATTCGGGACTAAAATACCTTCTACTATTGCATTTGCTATCGGTATACTTTTATTCTTTCTTCCCTTCATTGACATTAAGTGTAACAATATGTCATTACAACAAGTCAGCGGGTTTCAATTAGCTACTGGCTTTAAAGTAAACAATAAAAGTTCTGATAATCCATTTTTAAATGATGTAAAAACGGATAAGGTAGATGAGACAATTACAAAGACAACTACAAAAAGTGATAAAAGAGATCCCAATATTTATGCGATGATCGCTTTGGGGTTAGGCGTATTGGGCTTATTATTATCATTCGTTAAGGCAAAAGCAGCAAGTGGCGGAGCCATGTTAACTGGTATTGCTTCTGCCGTGGCTTTGATAGGACTGATGGTCGATATTAAAAAGAAAGTAAAAATGGATGTTCCTTCCGCAGGAAAATCGGATGATGATGTTCTTGGGCTGAACAAACTTGGTCAGCAAATGAGCGATAATATAAATATTAGAGTAGAATTTACTCCCTGGTTCTATATTGCTATTATAGCATTTCTTGCCGCCGCCGTCTTTTGTTATATGAGAATGCGAAATAAACAACCAACCTGAGTTATTTTCCGATTCATCATTACATTGTTTACGGCTTAATTTATTTATGAGATCGTTATTACTTAGCATAGTAATATCCTGCTTCCTTTTTCATGCACCGGCACAGTCATTAACATGGTGGGCTAATAATGTCCATTGGGATGGTATTACTCCCTGGGAACGCTATATTATTATTATGCCGGGGTATCTCGGGCCTAATGCATTACCTGTTCCTGCTATTACAAATGGAAGCATTGATAGTATTAACAGTATTAGCATCAGCGGCAATGTTCATTTTTCCAAAGAAGATCATACGCAAAATATTTCTTTATATGCCAACTATTGCCTGGTAAAAAATAAGGTCTCTTTCGATCTTTTTTGGGTACCTGTTGAACATTTCACAATGAGTCACCGGCTGAAAGAAGAAAGAAAAGTATTTGCATTAAAGTATTACGATACACATGCTACCGGCGATATTCATCTCAATACACGAATTCAATTAATAAACAGTTCCAAAAAAAATTTTCAGGCAGCACTGCGACTTGGTTATCGCCTTCCTTCTTCAACAGGTTTGGGCGTAGCTAGGTTTTCCGATGCACCCGGTTTTTATTTTGACGTTTCTTTTAACAAGGTATTCATGTCGACACCTGGTTTAAAATGGATAACAATGCTCGGCGCTTATTTCTGGGAATGTGATAATATAACTGTACGTCACCGGCAGGAAGATGCTTTTCTATTTGGAACAGGATTAGAATGGAATAAAAGGTCATACAAAATACAAGGCTATATAAGCGGCTATCTGGGCTATTTACAAAACTTGCGTGATGATCCGATTGTGGCTCGTATAAAGACAGAGAAAATAATCAAACAAAAAGCCTTATTCTTTCAATTACAGCAAGGGCTGCATGATTTTAAATATAGCAGCGCTGAAATTGGAATTAAGTTTTGTTTTAAAGAAAAATAAAAACCGCAAAATATTTATATAGCACTGGTAAACTGTTTCAAGAATCTTACATCGTTTTCGCTGAACAAACGAATATCATTGATGCCATATTTAAGCATAGCCGGTCGTTCGATACCCATGCCGAATGCAAAACCTGTATATTTGTTTGGATCTATGTTGCAGTTTTGTAAAACATTTGGATGCACCATACCGCAGCCAAGTATTTCGACCCAGCCTGTTTTTTTACAGATGTTACAACCAACACCTCCACAAATAAAACAACTCACATCCATTTCGGCACTTGGCTCGGTAAATGGAAAATAAGAAGGGCGGAAACGAACCCTTACATCCTTACCATACATTTCTTTTACAAAAAAATAAAGTGTTTGCTTCAGATCCGCGAATGAAACATTTTCATCAATATATAAGCCTTCTACCTGGTGAAAGAAACAATGGCTTCTTGCGCTGATGGTTTCATTGCGATATACACGGCCGGGACAAATAACACGAATAGGCAGCTTGCCCTTTTCCATTTCACGTATCTGTGTATTGCTTGTATGTGTACGTAAGAGCCAATCGGGATTTTTCTGTACATAAAAAGTATCCTGCATATCACGGGCAGGATGGTGCTCTGGTAAATTCAAGGCAGTAAAGTTGTGCCAATCATCTTCTATCTCAGGCCCTTCGGCAACTGCAAAACCGAGCCGTTGAAAAATGGAAATGATCCTGTTTGTCATTAATGTGATCGGATGACGGCTGCCGGGAGTTATTGGATCACCGGGGAGAGTGAGATCAATTTGAGTCGTGAGTTGTGAGTTGTGAGTCGTGAGTGATTTTAATTCCTCATATTTTGTTTCGACATGTTGTTTGAAATCATTTAGTATTTGCCCGAATTCTTTTTTCTTTTCATTTGGCACATTCTTCATTTCTCCCATTATGTTTTTCACCAAACCCTTTGTGCCGAGATATTTAATGCGAAACTCTTCAATTGCTTTTGGATCAGTATCTGAGAAAGATGCGATCTCTTTTTTATAATCTTCAATTTGTTGTAACAATTGCTCCATATCGCAAAAATAAGTCAGAACCACGATTTGGGAGATTTATTAGATTTTCTGGAAATGTCGTTTAAAATATTTTTCCTCATAATCCCCGGCTTAATCTTATCAATCAGGTTCTTCTTAAATTGCATTATGTCTGATTATCTCAATATCGCTGATTTCCTGCTGCCGGTTGATCGAAATGATATTTCACATGGTGAAGAATACAAAGACGGGCAAATAGGAAGAGTAATGGCTTTGCATGAAGAAAGCTTTCCTGATCTCGATGAAGTTAATATTGTTTTAGTGGGTTGTGGTGAACAAAGAGGAAGCGGTCTTATACATGGACAAAGTGCAGCGCCGGATATTATTCGCCGTCATTTTTACTCTTTATACTACTGGCATCAGGATATAAAAATGGCGGATGTAGGCAATATAAAACCAGGCTCATTATATACCGACTCTTATGCAGCATTAAAAACGGTGGTGCAGGAACTCATCAATGATGGAAAAACAGTGATCATTCTGGGCGGCTCGCATGATCTTACGCTATCACAATACAATGCTTATGTTGATAGCAAAAAGATCATTGAAGCTTCCTGTGTAGATGCGCTGATCGACCTCAATCTTGATTCTCCTTTTCGCCATGAAAATTTTTTAATGGAAATGCTGACCTCGGAGCCGAATTATATCCGCCATTATAATCATATCGGTTTTCAAAGCTATTTTGTTCATCCTCGCATGTTGGAAACAATGGATAAGCTTCGCTTCGATTGTTACCGTGTTGGCAGCGTAAAAGAAACGATTGATGAAATGGAACCGGTGATTCGAAACAGCAATCTTTTTAGTTTCGACATCACCGCTATTGCACATACATACGCTCCCGCCAATACAATTTCACCTAATGGATTTAATGGTGAAGAAGCCTGTGTGCTGATGCGCTATGCCGGTATGAGCCCGAATGTGAATAGTATTGGCATCTATGGTTATGATGCGCAGCATGACAAAGATGAACTTACTGCCAAGCAAATAAGCCACATGATCTGGTATGTGCTTGATGGCCGCAGTCGTGGCCGCCGCGAAGCTCAGTTGGACGAAAAAGATTCGTTCACTGAATATCACACCGTCTTTGCCGAAGTAGAGACTACTTTTTTACAAAGTAAAAAGACCGGCAGATGGTGGATGCAATTACCCGATAAAAAATTTATCGCTTGCAGTTATAAAGATTATCTGCTTGCGAGTAGCAACGAAATACCTGAACGATGGTTGCGGGCACAGGAAAGAGGATGAAACCTTTTATCTCCGTAGGGAATGACTCAGATTGATCATTCGGTTTTTTGTTTGATATATTTTTAAGTTGTTAGGTTAATTATGTTACCAACTTTTTTTCATGGCATCTTCGTCGCACACTTCGGCTTCCTGTTTATTACTCAGCTTTAGATATTCAGTAATCAATATTTTATCTTCAAATCGTTTCTGTCTCTGATCATATTGACTTCGGATGATATTGTTCACTTCTGAATCTTAAAAGCCCTATGAAATTTTTCATATTTACAAAATTTTGCTACCTTTTAAAAGCAAATCCACTAAAATCTTCTTATGAGATATATTTATCGTTGCATTTTAATGCTGGCACCTGTTTTATTTTATCAATGCCAAAAAGAAGTCAGTTACAGCAATGGTAATAATTCGGAAGATATCACGTCTTCCATTCCACTAAAAGCAAATCTCCAGGGAAATGTTTTAGATGAAAATGGGCAGCCTGCAGCAGGTGTAGTTATTAAGGTGGGTTCTGTCACGACAAACACAAGCACAAAAGGATATTTTCGAATTAACGAAGCTTCTTTAGATAAAAATGTCTCATTAGTAACTGCCGAAAAAGTTGGTTATTTTAAAGCATATCGCAGTTTTAGCGCAACCTCAGGTACTAATCAAATAGTAATAAAACTGACAAAGAAAAATTTGAGCGGAACTATTAACGCTGTTACCGGTGGAGATATAAATCTTAGTAACGGAACAAAAATTTCCTTACCTGCCAATGGAATTGTGAATGTATCTGATAACAGCAATTATACAGGCATAGTAAATGTCTCAGCTGCGTATATCGATCCAACTGCTACGGATATTTTGAAAACAGTTCCGGGCTCGTTTATGGCAAATGATAAAAATGGAAAAAGAGTTCTTCTGTCTTCTTATGGAATGATGGCGGTAGAAATGGAATCATCAACAGGAGAAAAGATGCAGATCAAATCAGGTAGTGAGGCCACACTTACTTCACCAATTCCTTCTATTGCACAAGCAGCCGCACCAGCAACTATTTCTTTATGGTTTGTTGATGAGTTAACAGGGCTTTGGAAAGAAGAAGGAATGGCTACCAAACAAGGAAATACTTATGTAGGAACTGTAAAACATTTTACTTACTGGAACTGTGATGTACCTGTTCAAACGATTAAACTCTCGGCTACATTTAAAACTTTAAAAGGAGAGCCGCTCGTCAATGCTTCTATTGTTATTAAACCAACGGCAGGTAATTATTATGGGTCGGCTCATGGTTTTACAGATTCATTGGGCCAGATAAATGGTCCCGTACCTGCCAATATGAATTTAGTGTTAGAAGTAACGGATGATTGCGGCAGTCCAATTTTTTCACAAAATATCGGTCCTTATAATGAGACTATTAATTTAGGAACCATCACCATACCGCCTTCAACTCCTTCAATAGTAACTGTTTCAGGCAAACTTACAAACTGCGCAGGAGTTAATGTGAGCAAAGGGTATGCAATTCTTAATTTAAATAATTGGGTCCATTACGCTAAGGTTGATGCGAGCGGAAATTTTTCTACCAATTATATATTATGCAATTCAAGTCCGGGAAATATTCAAGTGTTGGGTGTTGATGAAAATATACAACAACAGGGATCTATTGTAACCATGCCCGTAGTGCTCCCGGTTACAGATGTAGGAAGTATTTCTTCTTGTGGTACATCTTCTACTGAATATATCAATTATACAATTGATGGAACTTCATACAGCATAACAGCACTGGATTCCCTATCGGCTTTTACACAAGCACAGAATACGACAAGCTCCAATACATATATTAATGGAATGCAGATTAGTACTGGTAATAACATGTCCTTTAAGTTTGCGCATACTTCGAATGTTGCAGGCATATATGCAGTTACAGGCATGGGCACCCAAAATTTTATTAACCTTACAATAGTTCAGCCGTTGAATGTTACTATTACGAGCTTTCCACAAGTTATAGGGCAATTTTATGAGGGAAATTTTTTGGGGCAATTCAAAGATGCATCAAACGTAACACATAGCGTAACCTGTTCTTTTCGAATTCGACGAACGTTCTAATCTTTATTGATACTAATAAAATTTCGTAGGAAATTTTATGTCTCGATTTCATATATGGCTTTGTGTAAATTCTATCTTTCAAACATCTTTACAACCGTATCTTTCTTAAATTCAAGATAAGTGGGTTTACCATCAGGCGTAATATTGGATTGCTTGCAGGCAAAAAGATCATTTGCTAAGGCTTTCATTTCATTTTCTGCTAACTGTCTGCCTGGTTTTATTGCTTGCTGTCTTGTCAAGGAACGAATCAATTTTTCTCTTTTTGAAAATTTAAGATCATTGGTAAAATGTTTATACTGTTCGAGTAATCCATCAATGATATTTTTTTCGTTACCCTGCTCTACATCGGCTGGTGTGCCTTGTATGATGAATGTATTTTTCCCAAATGACTCGATCATATAACCAAGAAGAAGCAGGTCGTTAATTATTTCCTGTAGCAATACAGCATCAGCCGCGGCGAGTTCAAAAGTTACGGGGAACAAACTTTTTTGTGAAGCAACAGCTTTGCCCTGCATAGCTTCATTCATTTGTTCATATAAAATTCGCTCATGTGCTGCTTGCTGGTTGATGAGAATAAAACCATTTTCCGTTTCTGCAAGAATGAATTGGTTGTGTAATTGAACTAATACGCCTGAAGTCTGATGTCTGAAGTCCGAAGTCTGAAAGTTTTCTTTAGTTTGAAGAGCCGTTTCTGACCGCTGACCTCTGACTTCCGACATCTGACCTCTCGACTCCCGACTCTGAACTTTTAACTCTGAACTCTCATAAAAGTCTTTCCAGTGTTTCAATTCGTTCTTCTCTATAAAATGTGCCTGATTTTTTTGAGTAAATCCTTTGAAGATAGATGTTGAAGTTGCTGCGGTTTGTCTTTCTTCTGTAAATGGTTGCTGAATGGAAGGTAATTGTTGTATAGAAGCATCAAGATCAAAATCCAAAGTAGGAGTGATGCTGAATTGAGCCAATGCATGTTTTACTGCTGCCTGTACAAAAGCATAAACTATTTTTTCATCTTCAAATTTTATTTCCTGTTTGGTGGGATGCACATTCACATCAACAACGGTTGGATCAAGATCAATGAATAGCACATACATAGGAAAACTATCATGCGCAATCATTTCCTGGTATGCATTCATCACTGCATGGTTCAGGTAGGCACTTTTGATGAAACGATTATTTACAAAGAAATATTGATCGCCTCTTGTTTTCTTTGCTGTTTCAGGTTTACCCACAAAACCATAAATGTTCATGTAATCAGTTTCTTCCTTTACCGACACCAGCTTTGTATTGTAGTTGTTTCCCAGCAATTGGAGAATGCGCTGCTTGAGGCTTCCTGCTTCGAGATGAAATAATTGCTCTCCATTACTTGCCAGTGAAAAAAAGATAGAGGGGAAAGAAAGAGCAACCCTGATAAACTCATCAACGATATGCCGCATTTCTGCTGCATTGCTTTTCAAAAAATTTCTTCTTGCAGGAACATTGAAGAATAAATTCTTCATCGCAATGCTGGTACCGGTGGCTGCTGCAACAGGTTCTTGTTTTTTTACAGCGCTATTTTCCACTTCTATATAAATGCCTGTTTCATCTTCAGCTCTTTTTGTTTTTAATTCAACCTGAGACACAGCAGCAATAGAAGCCAATGCTTCACCGCGAAAGCCCATAGTTCGGATATGAAAAAGATCCTCAATAGATTGAATTTTTGAGGTAGCATGACGTTCAAAGCTCATGCGGGCATCGGTTTCGCTCATGCCGCTTCCATTATCTATAACCTGTATCAATGATTTGCCTGCATCACTGATGATGAGCTTTATTTCAGTAGCGCCGGCATCTATGGCATTTTCTAAAAGTTCTTTTACGGCAGACGCAGGCCGCTGTATCACTTCGCCTGCGGCTATCTGGTTGGCGATATTATCGGGTAGTAATAAAATTTTATCAGGCACCATTCATTTCTCCTGCTCCAAAAATAAGTGATTTGAGCCCCTATCTCCTAAAGGGATATAAATAACTTTTTTCAAACATTATCTTCTTGAAAGAACCGCTTTTTAGCAAGCCAATAAGAAACACAATGATTGATTTGTGGTAACTTGCCGGACATGGTTTACCATATGAAAAAAATTGGCACTTTTTTTTTGTTTTCTCTTTTATCCATTCTTTCTTTTGCCCAATATCAAAGCAGGCTTGGTAAAAATGAATGGGTAGATAGTGTTTTTAAAAGTCTGAGTAATGATCAAAAGATTGCACAGTTAATGATCATCCGGGCTCATTCCAATCTTGGCCCCGATCATATAGCAAAAGTTGTAAGCGATATTCAAAAATATAATGTCGGGGGTTTGTGTTTTTTTCAGGGCGGACCGGTAAGGCAAGCTAATCTTACTAATTATTATCAAAGCATTTCCCAAACACCACTTTTAATAACACAGGATGCAGAGTACGGCTTGGGAATGCGCCTGGATAGTGTTACTAAGTTTCCTTATCAATTAACGCTGGGCGCCATGAATGATTCATCATTAGTTTATGAAATGGGGAGAGCGATAGGCGAACAATGCAAACGCATCGGTGTACATGTGAACTATGCACCGGTTGTTGATATCAATAATAATCCGGATAATCCTGTTATTGGTTATCGTTCTTTTGGCGAGGATAAAAATAAAGTAGCAAAATTTGGTGTTGCCTATATGAAGGGCATGCAGGATGCGGGCATTATGGCTTGTGCAAAACATTTTCCGGGTCATGGTGATGTGGATGTTGATTCGCATTTGGATCTGCCGGTCATTAATAAATCAATCAAGGAATTGGATTCAATGGAGCTTGTTCCTTTCAGGGCATTATTTAAGGCCGGCGTTGGCAGCGTAATGATTGCACATCTTTCTGTTCCTGCGATTGATACCGCTGAACATGTGGCGACATCCATTTCAAAAAATAATGTTACCGGATTATTGCGGGACAGCCTTCATTATAATGGCCTTAGTTTTACCGATGCACTCGAGATGAAAGGCGTTGCAAAATATTTTCCAGGGGGCACCATAGCAGTAGAGGCATTAATAGCTGGCAATGATATGTTGTGTTTGCCCGAAAGTGTTAGCAGCGCAATTGATGCAATAAAAAATGCAATTGATGAAAAGCGATTAAGCTGGGATGATATTTACAGTAGGGTAAAAAAAGTATTGGCAGTTAAGTATCAATTAGGACTGAATCAGTGGATGGCTGTTGATACTACAAATCTCATTAAGGATCTTAATGCAAAAACAGATGCGATTAGGTATAGAGTAGCAAGGCAAACCATTACCATTGTAAAAAATAAAATCACAAAATATATTGCCACTCCCAGGATTGCTTATGTATCCATTGGAGCATTGGCAACTGATTTTTTTGGTAAGGCCCTTGGGGAAAGAAAAAAGATCAAAGCCTTTTCCTTTTCTTACAAAGACAATGCAGCCAAGGCAGAATCTATTTTACAAAATCTTCGTTCAGGCAATTACGATGAGGTAGTGATTAGTGTAAGTGGATATAACCTGCGACCTGCGAATAATTATGAAATAAGTCAGGCTGCAATAGATTTCTTCAATCAACTACAACAGTTCAATACAAAGAATTACATTTTTGGGAATGTATTGGCTATAAGAAATTTTTTATCGGCGCCACACCTTATAGCATGCTACCAGGATGATGATATAACACAATATACTGCCGCCGATCTTTACGCAATTGATCTGACTCCAAAAGGAACATTGCCTATTTCCATTGGAGCATTCAAATATGGGTATTCAGCATATACGCCTCTTTACAATTATTCTTACAGCAAATTTTATAAAGTTGATTCCATCGTTGCTGATGCATTGGACAAAGGAGCTTTTCCCGGCGCTGTGATACTGGCGGCTAAAGATGGAAGAATTGTTTATCAGAAAGCATTTGGCCACTATGAATTTCATCCAGGTACTCCTTTAATGAAACCTGAAAGTATTTTTGATCTTGCTTCGGTAACAAAAGTTTCTGCCACCACCCTCTCTATAATGAAGTTATATGAAGAGGGGAAAATTAAACTGGGTAAAACGCTCGGAGATTATTTGGCATGGACAAAGGGAACGGATAAAGCTCATTTAAAAATTGAAGACATACTGCTTCACCAGGCAGGGCTTGTACCTTTCATTTCTTTTTATAAAGAAACGATTGATTCAGCAGGAGTCCCCAATCCTGATCTTTATTCTACCTACGAAAAAACTGGTTTTAATATCCGGGTAGCTGAAAACCTTTATCTCAGAAATGACTGGAATGATACGTTGCTCAATCAAATTTTAAAAAGCCCACTTGGTTCTTCACATAAATATGTTTACAGCGATAATGATTTTATTTTACTGGGAAAAATTGTACAAGCCATTACGGGAATGGCATTAGATGAATATGTACAGAAAACTTTTTATACGCCGATGGGTTTAACTACTACGGGCTTTAAACCAAGGAAAAGGTTTCCATTGAAGCAAATCGTGCCAACCGAGGATGAGTATGATCATTTCCGCCAGCAATTGCTTTGGGGAGATGTACATGATGAAGGTTCCTCGATGTTTGGTGGTGTAGCTGGTCATGCGGGACTATTTTCTGATGCGGATGATCTTTCAAAGCTTTATCAAATGCTATTGAATGGTGGAACGTTGAATGGCAAGCGATATTTGAAAGAAAAGACTATCAAATTATTTACAGCTTATCATAGTAATATCAGCCGTCGTAGCTACGGATTTGATAAGCCAGAAAAAGATAATGCCACAAGAGAAGAACCTTACCCTTCTGGATTAGCATCATCGGAAACATTTGGTCATACAGGTTACACCGGCACTTGTGTATGGGTTGATCCTAAATATCATATTGTTTATATTTTTCTTTCTAACAGGGTGAATCCAACAAGAGAGAATAACAAGCTCTCGCAACTGCAAATAAGAGGAAAGATACAGGACAGTATCTACCGTGCCTTGGGTATATAGTTTTGCATTTCAGTTATTAATTTTATTTCCATAAATTTTATATGAAAAAATTCATTGCATTTATCTCTTTCTCATTTCCTTTAATCGTTTTTTCCCAATACACGACGCAGGAAATAAAAAAATATAAGATCGGCAAGATTATTAAGACCACGGTGAACGAAGATTCTTCCGAAACCCAAAAGCAGGAAATTTTCTATGATAATAAAGGGAATGATACAGCAACTTATTTAGATGGTCAGCGGTATAAATATTCGATATATGAATACAATGCAAAGGGGCAGGCCATAAAAAGGATTACTTATGATCATGATGGCAGCGAAAACGAAACCGCAGTTTATAGTTACAAACCGGATGGTAGCTATGTAATCAGTAATACCGATAAACAATTTGGTATGACCGATTTTACATACTATGATAAATTGGAAAGGATAACCAAAACTGTTCAGCCTGACCGGTCAGAAAGAATATATTTATATGATGCCAAAGGAAGATTAGCTTCTATTAAATCAAAACCTGGCGCTAACAATGGAGTAGCCACCAATATTCAATACACATACAATCCCAAAGGCCAGCTCATCAAAGAAGAAAGCAAGGGCGAATATAAATGGACACAAACCTATACTTATAATGCAAAAGGATTAATTGCAAAGACCAAAAGAATTTCTATTATGGATGGGGTAGCTGAACCGGCAACAACTTCAACTTATGAATACGAATTCAGCAAATAGGCCCTTTCTCATTTTTCGTTTATTGAATAATCCATAATGATGTCCAGGGTAAATTAATATAGCAACCCTCTCTGTCATATTTTCGTTATAGTTTTATGTGGCGCCGCCCATAAAATATTTTCCAATACGACAATTGCTTACATTGGGCATTAAAATTATTAATTACATTTACAGCATTTTCCACACTTTGGCTGTCTCATTTATATAATCCAAATCGAAAGGGCTTATGATTTATCCCGTGAGTGACTTGCGCCTTCCAAAAAAAAATAACATCTGGTTGCTTATTGTTATTTTTCCTGTTGTTTTATTATTTGCATCTCTCAACAGCTATGGCAGCGGCAAAACAGGTATTCCCCAACAGGACACAACTGTAAAAAGAATAAGTGGCAAAGTAGCCAATCTTGAAGATGGTACTCCACTGGCCGGAGCAAATGTCGAGAATCTTCGTACTCAGCAGGGAACTGTAACTGATGCCATTGGAAGCTTTACGATTAATGCAAAACGTGGCGATAGTATCCGGATTTCGTTTATCGGGAAAGTAACCCATACAATTGCCTATACAGGCCAATCCTTATTAAGCATAGAATTAAGTAAATCGGAAGGTGAATTGGGTGAAGTGGTCATTACGGGCTATCAGAATCTTGAAAAGAAAAAGTTTACAGGCGCCGCTGTTTCTCTAAAAGCAGATGCTATTAAAATAAATGGAGTGTCAGATGTAAGCCGCATGTTGGAAGGCCGGGCGGCAGGTGTATCAGTTCAAAATGTTTCCGGAACATTTGGAGCAGCGCCTAAAGTCCATATCCGCGGCGCTACTTCAATCAATGGAGAAAATAAACCATTATGGGTTGTAGATGGGGTAGTGCTGGAAGATATTATCAATATTTCCAATGATCAGCTTTCAAGTGGCGACCCAACAACCTTATTAGGTTCGGCTGTAGCAGGGCTTAATGTCAATGATATTGAGACTATAGATATTTTAAAAGATGCTGCTGCAACAGCACTCTATGGGGCAAGAGCCATGAATGGCGTGGTTGTCATCACTACTAAAAAAGGAAGATCAGGAAAAGCTGCTGTTTCATACACAGGTAATTTCAGCAGCCAGTTAAAACCTACTTATCTTGATTATAACATTATGAACTCGGCAGAGCAAATGTCGGTGCTGGGTGAACTCGAAAGAAAAGGTTATTTAAACTACAATGTTTTAAATCAAGCCGATTATGGTGTATATGGTAAAATGTATGCAAGCCTGAGTGCAAACGCCTATGGCAATTTCCCTTTGCAAAATACACCCGAAGCAAGGAAAGCATTTCTTTTACGCTATGCGAATGCCAATACAGATTGGTTTGATATTCTTTTCCGCAATTCATTAACGCAGGAACATTCACTGAGTATTTCAAGTGGTACAGACAAATCCCAATCATTTTTTTCTACCAGCTTTTATGATGACAATGGCTGGACCATCGCTGATAAAGTAAAAAGATATACGCTCAACTTTCGGAACAATTATTCTTTCAATGATAAATTATCTGCCGGTTTTATGACAGTTGCTTCTGTAAGGCAACAAAGAGCGCCGGGAACATTGAACCGTATCAGCAATCCCGTCTCGGGGCAGTTTGACCGGGATTTTGATATTAACCCGTTCAGTTATGCATTGAATACAAACAGGGCATTAACGGCTTATGATACCTCCGGAAATTTAGAATACTTCAGAAGAAATTTTGCTCCTTTTAATATTATTAATGAATTAGCCAATAATTATATTGACCTGAATATAATTGATCTGAAGTTGCAGGGCGAATTGGCTTATAAATTCAATAAACATTTTCGTTATGAATTTATTGGCGCCGTACGATATGTTAAGTCATCCAGAGAACACCAGATCACTGAAAGCTCAAACATGGCTAATGCATACAGGGCGAATGAGAATGCAACGATGAATGCTGCAAATAAATTTTTATATCATGATCCTGATCATCCCAACGATCCGGGAGTAGTTGTATTACCTTATGGTGGATTTTATAACAGGGCAGAAGATCAGTTGAAAAGCTTTGATATACGCAATAGCTTTACTTACAACAATACATTTGGCGATAAGCATGACGTGAATTTTTTATTAGGTCAGCAGATAAAATATGCTGACAGGCAAAACTTCAATAATACAGGTTATGGGTACCAATATAGCAATGGTGGTATTCCTTATATAGACTACAGGATTCTTAAGCAAACCATTGAAGCAGGATTTCCTTATTACGATATGACAAAGTTCTATGATCGGTTTGCTGCTTTCTACTTCAATGCCCAATATACTTATGACCGGAAATATAATTTATATGGAACTGTTCGTTATGATGGTTCTAATTTATTAGGAGCGTCACGACGGGCAAGATGGTTACCCACCTGGAGCTTTGGCGGCGCATGGAACGTAGACCAGGAAGGTTTTATGGACAATGTTCATTTTATAGATTACCTAAAACTCAGGGCAAGCTATGGTATCACTGCCAGTCTTGGCCCTGCAACAAACTCGGCCGTTGTATTAAAAAGCGGCACTACTAACAGGCCTTATGCAGATGAAAGAGAATCTGTCATTAACCTGATCAATCTTGAAAATGATGATCTGACCTGGGAAAAAAATTACCAGGCAAATGTTGGTATTGATGTATCTTTTTTTAAGAACAGGCTTAGTGCAAGTATTGACGGTTATAGCCGGAGAAGTTTTGATTTGATCAGTCGTATTAAAACTTCAGGTATTGGCGGTGAACCTTATAAAGTAGCGAATTATGCCGACATGGAATCTTATGGTGCTGAATTTTTACTCAGCGGGCAAATTATAAAACAAAAAAAATGGGATTGGAAATCGACATTGACTTTTGGGTATAATCACACAGAGATCACCAATGCACAAAATGTACCGTTGATTTTTGATCTGGTGAAAGCAGAAGGAGGTAATAGGGTAGGCTTTCCTGTTAATAGTTTATTCTCTTTAAATTTTCAGGGACTTGATCACGATAGCGGCATTCCTCTTTTTATTGATGAAACAGGAAAAGTAGCAAAGGCTGTGTATTTACAGGATGATAAAATCGATCACCTGGTATATGAAGGACCTGTTGATCCCACGATAACAGGCGGTTTTTCCAATACATTTAATTATCAGAATTTATCATTGAATGTATTTATCACCTACCAGGCTGGTAACAAAATTCGTTTATATCCTTCTTTCCGCAGTGCTTATGTAGATCTGGATGCAATGCCAAAAGAATTTTTTGATCGTTGGGAAATAAAAGGTGACGAGAAGATAACGAATATACCAGCTATCTCCGATCAGTATTATAATTATTTAACCGGTGCATCAGGAGCTTATCCCTATAACAATTATAATTACTCGAATATAAGAGTAGCCGATGGCAGCTTTGTACGACTTAAAACAGTATCTCTTACTTATCAGTTGAACAGTTCAACACTTAAACGTTTATCCATTTTTAAAACTGTTGCGGTAACAGCTGCCATTAATAATTTCTGGTTGATTTATTCTGACAAAAAATTAAAAGGCCAGGATCCTGAGTTTTTTAATACAGGCGGTGTGGCTCAACCTATCCAAAAACAAGCAACCATTTCATTAAAAATAGGATTATAGAATTTAAAAATGACGAGAAAGAAAATGAAAAAAATAATCCGTAATACGATATTCATAATGGCAGGCGGGATATTGTTTCCTTCCTGTGATAAGTACCTGGCCAAAGAACCGGATAACAGGGCAACCTTAAATACTCCTGAAAAAGTATCACTGTTATTGGCTACTGCATACCCGGGAGCCAATTATGTTCCTTTTACTGAAACCTCAACGGATAACGTTGGTGATATCGGATTCGGCGATGCCGGAGGCGCTGATCTGAATACAGCTAATGCAGATGCCTTTTTCTTCAGGGATACACGATCTATTAATGAAGATACTCCTGAATTTTATTGGTTTGCCTGCTATCATGCTATTGCTGCCTGCAACGAAGCATTGGATGCAATAAGTAAGGCTTTTGATCAGAATGCATATACAGCACAAAGGGGAGAAGCATTAGTAGCAAGAGCCTACGCACATTTTATGCTGGTCAATATTTTTGCAAAATTCTATGACCCGGCAACAGCATCATCTGACCCCGGCATTCCGTATGTAACAGAACCTGAAAAGAATTTTATTAAACAATACAGCAGGGGAACTGTGGCCTCCGTGTATGATATGATAGAAAAAGATTTGCTGGCCGGATTGCCTTACATAGATGATAAATCATACAAGGTTCCTAAATATCATTTCAATAAGGCAGCTGCCAATGCATTTGCTTCAAGATTTTATTTGTATAAAAAAGATTATAACAAAGTAATACAATATGCTACGCAGGCAATTCCTAATAATGACTTTCTGAATAACCTGCGGCCCTGGAATACAGAATATGTTTCTATCGGTTTAAACGATATAGCGCCGCGTTATGCAAAAGCTACAGAGAATGCAAACCTGTTGTTAGCCGAAACCGGTTCTTACTGGTTTCGTACAAATATCGCAGCAAGATATGCCATGACTCCTGCGGTAAGTAATCTATTATTAAGAACGGAGCCCATTACAGGAGGTGACTGGGCATTCCCTACCGGCAGTTATGTTGACAATCATCCTGTCGTTCCAAAGATCAACGAATACTTTGTAAGAGTATCGGTAAATGCAGATATAGGCAATGGCTATGTAATGGTTCCTTTGTTTACAACAGAAGAGGTTTTGTTTAATCTTGCCGAAGCTTACACTTATACCAATCAACTCAATAGTGCGATCAATTTACTAAATACTTATCTCAGTACGAGAATTCTACCCTATGATCCTTCTTCCAATAATTTGACAGTATCAAAGATTAATTCGTATTGGGGAACCAGCAATACACAATTGGGATTAATAAATACTATTCTTGTTTACAGGCGTACTGAATTTATTCATGAAGGCATGCGCTGGTTTGATATACTGCGGTATAAAATACCCGTGGTTCATCAAACAATCGGGGGACAAATTTTTACATTGACTGCAAATGATCCGAGGCGTTTATTTCAGATACCGGCGACTGCCAAGCAATCAGGAATAGATCAAAATCCCAGATAACATTATTAAAAATAAACTATGCGATTATTTAAATCTTATCTGCTTCTTTTTATTCTTGGTTCTGTGATTATGCTCTCCTGTAGAAAAGAAGATGCGTTGGTAGTAGATGATATACCCGGCCTTGGAGGAGATACCTGGGCGAAAGGCCCTATTGATCAGTGGCTGTTTGATACGCTTACCGTGCCGTATAATATAGCTACTAAATATAAATGGGACCAGTTTGAATTGGAAGTAAATAAAACAATTGTACCTCCCAAAGAAGAAAAAGTAATTCCTGTAATGAGAACGGTAAAAAAAGTATGGATTGATCCTTACATTGCCCAGGCAGGATTGTTTTTCTTTAAAAAATATTCTCCCAAACTCTTTGTGCTTGCAGGCAGTGCCAGTTGGAACCTGGATGGCAGCATTACATTGGGAACAGCTGAGGGTGGACGTAAAATAGTTCTTTACCTTCTCAATGATTTTAGAAACAAAACAATGCCGGGATATGTGCCCGCCGATTCCGCTATTGTAAAACAGATGTTTCATGTAATACATCATGAGTTTGGGCACATACTTGACCAGAATATTCGCCGACCGATTGAGTTTGATGCAGTGACACAGGGATTTTATACAGCCGATTGGATCAATACGAATGATTACGAAGCGAGGAAAGATGGTTTCATCACAGCTTATGCCTTATCGAGCCCGTTTGAAGATTTTGTAGAAATGATTTCAATAATGCTAATCGAAGGAAGATCAGGATTTGATGGTATAGTAAATAGCATAAGCGGTACCAGCACACGGGGCACTACTTCTGACCAGGCAAAAGCAAAGCTGAGACAAAAAGAAACCCTGGTTGTAAATTATTTTAAACAAGCATGGAATATTGATTTCTATACGTTACAGACAAGGGTGAGAAATGCTATTGTAAATGAAATTTATTAATGCCATAGTGAATGGAAAAACTTTTTATATGAGGCGGAGCTATTTAATTTTTCTTTTTACCGTACTGATTTTTTCAGCGTGTAAAAAAGATGACGATCATGTATTTGATCAGTCACCGGATCAACGTCTGAATGAAACGCTGAAGAAATATGAAACTGCATTGACCGGTTCCTCTGCCGGTTGGAATGCAACTATTCAAACAGGAAGCGGCAGTATTTTTCATTTTCATTTTCGGTTCAATGCATCTAACAGGGTATTCATGTTTGCTGATATAAATCTTGAAACAGCAACTACAGCAAAAGAAAGCAGCTATCGTCTTAAAGCTTTACAAACACCGTCTCTTCTTTTTGATACCTATTCTTATTTACATATGCTGGCCGATCCGGATGCGGCTATTAATGGTGGTACGTATGGCCAGGGTCTTTCATCTGATTTTGAATTTTCTTTGGATTCCTTAGCGGCAGACAGCATTAAATTAACAGGAAGAATTAACAACACTAAGCTTACACTAAAAAAAGCAACTCAACAGGATTTGGATGCCTGGCAAAATGGTCAATGGGCAAAAGCATTGGCATTTGAAAACATCAATAAGATCTTGAATTATTTTAAAAGAATTACCATAGGAGGAACAGTTTATGAAGTGAAAGTGGATCTTGTTGCAAGACTCATTACTTTTTCATGGATTGGAGGAAACGGAAGTCTGCAACAATTTACCACCGGGTATAATTATAATGCAGGAGGTATTGTATTTCTTACTCCATTCAATACCGGCTCTCAAACTATAAACGGGTTAGAAATAGTAAGCTGGGATGCTGCTAACTTTTTGCTGAATGTAAAAGTGAATGGAACAGCTACAACAATAGCAGGAGCCACTCAACCTTTAAAGACTGACCTGACAGCTCCTCAAAGATGGTGGCAGTATGCTGTTAATAATGGCGGCTTATATTGGATATCTCTCAATGGATTTCATGTAAATGGTGTGGATGATGCGTTTGGATTAAAAACACTGACCCGGTATTATTATCTTATCTATTGGCCCGATTATGATCCGGGAAGCAATGATCTGTTTGCCCCGGTATTTATTAACGCAGCAGGCAATGGATTGGAACTGCAATATGGAGCTGCGCCGAAAAAGCCTCAATTTACCGTGGACGGTCGTGCTGTTTTTACATTGCTGGGCAATTATGGCCCTTATCCATCAACGGGTCCTGCAGGACAAACAAGATCTCAATTATTAATTCCCCAGGGATATTATTTTGTACAGACCGGCCCCGCCAGCTACGACATGGTAAGTGCAACAGATGCTAAAGCCTGGATTAACTGGCAATATTAAACTATATGAATATTCAGTATTCTGAAATGCAGTATGCTTAAAAAAAGAAATCATTAACTTCAAATAGCAACACAGCTATATTTATTTAAACCTAAAAAATCAAATTTTATGAGAAAAAGGTTGCATTTGTTGCCATACATATTAGGTATGGCCATTATCATATCGGTATCTTCCTGCAAAAAAGGCGATACTGGACCAGCGGGGCCAGCAGGACCAGCAGGCCCGGCAGGAGCTGCAGGAGCTTCAGGCCCACAAGGACCAGCAGGCCCGGCAGGAACTGCCAATGTAATTTACTCTGCGTGGCTGGATGTTACATATACCCCTATAAAAGATACTGATGCGGTTACTCATGTTGTTGATACTGTTGCCTGGACGGCTCAAATTAATGCCCCCGGGATAACAAATACCTTATTAACAAGTGGCGAAATCAAAGTTTATTTTAATGCTAATTCTGCTGCTACCCCAGCTGTTTTTCCTTTACCAATTACCGATTTGTATGCACTTACAGGTGTGTTAAATATTAATGTGTATTTTACTGTTGGCAAAATCAATTTATATAGCACAGATGATGGATCTACTTTTACGGATACTGGAACAAAATATTGGCAATACCGGTATATCCTGATTCCTGGAGGTACAAGCGGAGGCCGAATGGCAAATGCCATTAACTGGAATAATTATAAAGAAGTACAAGCTTATCTTGGGCTGAAGGATTAGTATTAAAAAGTATTAATAAAAAGAAGAGAGGTTGTTTTTAATACAACCTCTTTCTTTATACTATTTATCTCTTCGTTGATCAGGCGGTCTTTGTTGATTTCTTTGATTTTTATTTGGATTGTTCTGCTGACCTTTTTGTTGATTAGGCTGGCCTCCTTGCCGGGCAGGGTGGTTTCCTTTTTGATTTTCCTGCGGTCGTTGTCCTTTTTGCTTTTGTTGCTGATGGCGTTTCTTTTCTGCTGCTTTATCAAGACTGCGTAAACTTATTTGTCCTACTACATCTACAAATTCAGGCTCTGCTTCTTTAGGTTTAGATGATGTTATATCAACAGCTTCCAGTTCTTCAGGTATAACTCCCTGCATATTGAGTGTCTTAATTTTCTTTACTCTTTCAATAGTAAGCGGATATTGCTTGGTACTTTCCGGTAAGCTATACCACATCAGGTTTCTGAAAATGTCTTTTTTAATAAGATAAGCATTGCCTTTGGCCACCTGGATGCTTTCGCAATCATCAGGGAAATGCTGAAGTGCATCTAAATAAGTGTCCAATTCATAATTCAAACAACATTTCAAGCGACCGCATTGTCCACTTAGTTTGGTTTGATTAATAGAAAGATTTTGGTAACGGGCAGCAGCAGTGTTCACCGATTTAAAATCAGTGAGCCAGGTAGCACAACAAAGTTCACGACCACAACTTCCGATACCGCCTACCTTACCAGCCTCTTGTCTTGCGCCTATTTGCCGCATTTCCACTTTTACTCTGAATTCAGAAGCATATACTTTAATAAGTTCCCTGAAATCAACACGGCCATCGGCTATATAAAAAAAAGTTGCCTTGCGGCCATCGGCCTGCATCTCCACCTGGCTTATTTTCATATCAAGCTTCAGTTGACGGGCAATAGCCCGACTTCGTATAACAGCTTCGGCCTCTCTTGATTTATTTTGTTTCCAAATATCGATATCACGATCACTAGCACGTCTCAATACTTTTTTCATTTCAGGGTTGTCTTCTCTTACATTCCGTTTCTTCATTTGCAACCGCACGATTTCCCCGGTTAGCGAAACTTCTCCTACATCAAAACCACTAACACCTTCTACTGAAATAAGATCACCTTTTTCAAATAACTGTAACATCGGGTTGCGAAAAAAATCTTTACGGGTACCTTTATTAAAACTTACTTCTATCACTTTACATACACTGTCAGCATCAGCTACCGGCAGATTGCGCAGCCAATCATAAGTATTCATCCGGTTGCATCCACCAGTACTGCATCCGCCATTACTTTTACATCCATTCGGTGTGCCCGTTCCACAATTAGTGCAAGACATGAGATCAGTATAAAAAATTAATCGTTATAAAATTGAGAACAGAGATGATGAACCCGGCTGCAGTAATTCTATTGAGCTTCTGTTGCGTCGCACTCTTCAGCGTTCGGTAATTCTACTGAGCAATTATAGCAGTAGTTCGCTAAGTGTAAGCAAGTTATATTTAGAAAAAACAAATGAAGCATTTCTTAGAATTCAGCGTCGGATAATCTTTTCAGCACAATTCATTTATCACTCACCATCCTCAATCTGTCAAAAATACAATTTTGTCCTGAATGATATGATATAGTTTAATGGTAAGGGCATGAAAGAGCATTTTAGCATTGGCATTACGTTCTATATAATAACTGGCCTTATCTAGTTCTTCAATAATAGCCTGTTGTTGTTCTATCCCGGCAATTTTGTTCAGCCTTTCAGCAAAATCCTTCTCTGTTTCACCGATCATTAATTGAGAATTGCCTTTCGCTGATAAAGCAGATTGCGATGATGCGACCCGCAATTTCACAGCCTGCTCTAATAAATGATTAAAATAGCGTAAGAATTGTTTTTGTTTTTCCCGGCCCAGCCGGCTGATTTCCTCTACCCATTTTGTTTGTGCTATTGGCCCCGTCTTTAAAATAGCATTAAGCCATTCTCTAAGTAAAGTTTGCCAATCTTGTTCTGCATGTTGCACCAATTGTAAAGCTTCCCGGTAATTGCCGCCGCTTATTCCGGCAATCTGTCTTGCAGTTTGAGCAGAAGTATTATTGCGGTTGATGAGTGCATTTTCAATTTCCTTTATTTGCAATGCAGGGACCTTGATCAACTGGCAGCGGCTGACAATTGTTGGCAATATCAAAGATTCATTTTCGGCAACAAGTATAAATAAAGTATCGGGTGGTGGTTCTTCTATCAGTTTTAATAGTTTATTTCCTTCCGTGCCGAGGTATTCAGGCATCCACATGATCAGTATCTTATACCCGCTTTCAAAACTTTTTAAATTCAGTTTGCGAATAATATCGTTGCATTCTTCTGCAGTTATTTTGCCCTGGCTATTTTCTTTTTCTTTTATCATTTCTATCCAATCAAATGAATTGCCATAAGGGGTTAGTTTTATAAACTCTCTCCATTCAGTAATGAAATCAGCTGCTATTGGTTTTTCACCTGGTTTTTTTGTAACGGTAGGATAAGAAAAATGAATATCAGGGTGAATTAGTTGTTGGGCCTTGATACAGGAAGGACATACTCCGCAGGAATCAGCTAAAGTTTGATGTTTGATGTTTGATGTTTGATGTTCTTCTCCAAATAATGAAACTGATTGCTGACTGCCAATTGCCAATTGCCGATTGTTTACTTTGTCGCAAACAACAAACTGGGCAAAAGCCAATGCAAGAGGAAGTGCTCCGCTTCCTTCTTTTCCTAAAAATAATAAAGCATGGCTAAGCCGGTTATGTTGCACCAATTCAGCCAGTTGATGTTTTATTTCCTGTTGACCTATAATATCCGAAAATTGCATAGAACCACGATAGATTGGGTTATTTAGGATTCTGAGGAAAGTTAAGGATTGGGGTTTAAATTTTTCTGAATACCAGGATCAAATAAAAAAGGAAATCATTGCTGATTTCCTCTAAATCTTTTTTAATCCTGATAATCCAGGCTCTTTAATTTAAATACTTCAGCACTTCTTCACTCATCGGATTTACCTTATTGTGAAATACAGCAATGAGCTTTCCATTTTCATCTAATAAAAACTTAGTAAAGTTCCAGGTTACAGGATTTTGTAAAAAAGCTTTCCAGGCGAGATCTTTTGAGTTATCAGTTGGGACACTCTTAGCCAACTCTTTAGATTGATCTACCAGCCATTTGAATACCGGATCAGTATCATCACCCTTTACAGATACTTTATCCGCCATAGGAAAAGTAACACCATAATTTTTTGTGCAGAATTCTTTTATCTCTGAATTTGTTCCAGGTTCCTGTTCTCCAAAATTGTTTGCAGGGAAACCTACGATCACTAATTTATCCTTATACTTTTCATACAGTTTTTCAAGGTCAGCATACTGCGGTGTATTACCACATTTGGAAGCCGTATTAACTATCATAATCTTTTTGCCCTTGAATTTAGAAAAATCAATATCGGTTCCATCAAGTCCCGGCACTTTAAAATCATAAATAGGACCACCAACAAGCGTTGTTGATAATATCAGGCTTAACAAAAATGTTTTCATGATATAAAATTTGAATGTGTTGAATGATTAATTTGGACAACAAATATAAGACCGTTGTTCGGACTTGACGGTCATATATTTTTAAAAGTTGCTTATTGCTTTTCAAAACAGCCGAGGTCTGGTTTTAGCCCAAGCGGCCTGGTTTTTCCATCCAGATCAATTGTTACCGTTGTATTAGCTCCTTTATCTATAGCTGGGGAAAGAACTGGACTCGATTTCAATCGGAAATTATAATAATTCTTAGATACATTGATACTATCAAATAGAGGATTTTGATTAACAGCTCCTGAAACAGTTGCTCCGGGGGGATTAGATTGAACTTTCCATAATACAGTGTCAAAAGTTACTGTATTCAAAGTATTTTTTTTATATATGCCAACCTCGTTAGTTACCGTTCCATTCTCTCCCCAAAAAATACAATTGCGGAAAGTAGCAGAAAGAGGAAGGATCATAGAAGGGTTACCGAGGTCAAAATCAAAAACAGAAAGCACAGAATCTTTATGCAAAATGAAATTGTTCGAATAACTCGCAACCGTGCAATGAGTAAATTGATAATTACCTCCTTTAGTGAGAAAAATATTTTTACCACAATTACTTATCAGGCAGTTTCTCGCATTGATGCTTGAATTAATGGTAATAATTCCTGCGTCGTAAGCATTATCGATCACACATTCATTAAATGTCAATTTAGGATTTGCATTAGAAGCAGGATCAAGCATTGCAATTGCCCGGTATGCATTTCTTATAACTGCGTAGTTAAATACATTGTCTTTGCTGGTGGTTCTAAAAAAAATACCGGGCCAACCAGCAGGAAAATCTTTATAAGGATCATCGAGCCTGTCGCCCTGGATATAAACTCTGTCAATAGTATCCTTTTGACCATTTATTAGTAATGTGCCATCAACAATTATTGGTGCATCTGCATGCACATAGATTCGGCATCCTTTATTTATTGTAAGTGATGTATTAGGATCAATAACAAGTGATCCGAGTATTACATACGGCAGATCATTAATCCATGTTTCATTAGCCGCAATTTCTTTGTTGCTGAAAAAATGTGCATTTTGTCCAAATGCCTGCAATTGTACCAACCTGTTTTTACCATTATAGCTTACCTGTATGCTATCTCTTACAATAAAAGGAAGATTATTTGCATTTTGGTTAATATATACCTGTACAAAAACATATACGCTGTCATTCGCTCCAATTTCGAGATTGTTTATTTCAGGTCCGATAACACCATCCACATTTATCTTATAAGGAGATGAACTGCCTCCCATTAATTTTACCGATGATAATCTAAGCTTCTGATTATTTTCATTAATGATCTTGAAGAACTGGTAAACTGAACCTGAAGTCACGAAGACTGTATCATACTTCAATGTGTCCTCAGTAATGGTAACTCTGGCATCGGGAGATGTAATGAAAGTTTCTTTTTTGCAGGAAAAGAAAATAAGCAAAAAGGATATTGACAGTATTCCGAGGGTCTTCATTAGCATCAAAAATAATAGAACTAATTGAGATTAACGAGAGGCCATGCAAAGAGTTGCAATACTTAATTGAGAATTGGGGGCTTTCAATAATTCACTACCACAAGCTTCCAGCGTAGCGCCGGTGGTAACCACATCATCAACCAATAATACATGCTTATTTCTAATTACTTCGGGTTTTATTAGTTCAAACTTGCCTTCAATATTTTTCCATCGCTCAATTCTTCCTTTTTTAGTTTGCGTGTCTGTATGCTGAGGTCGGGTAATAACATTTTCCCAAACAGGGACATTCATATATTCTGCCATTCCGTAGCATATCATAGCGGCCTGGTTATAGCCTCTTCGTTTTTCTTTAGCAGGAAAAAGAGGAAGAGGGATTAATGCATCGACAGGAAATCGATCAGATAGACGTAATTGATTTCCTATGATGCGGCCTAATTGCAATCCCAATTCTTTATTGCCTTTATATTTAAATTGATGCATAAGATGCTGCATCAATGATTCTTTGGTGAAATAAAATTGTGCTGTTGCACTTACCAGGGGAAGTCGCCCCCAAAAAATTTTTTCAACCGGATTTCCTGTATGCAACTCAAAATTTGTTTCAGGCATTGCGTTCACACATCGCATACACAAAATATTCTGCTCGCTCACTATATCACTGCCGCAGCCAGCGCATACATGAGGAAATAACAGATGCAGAACAGCATTTCTTATTTCTTTTAACTGAATCACTGTACGAAATGATGATGAATTTATTTAGAATAAGTACTTATAAACTTCTTCTACCTGACCCATTGTTACAATCTCAATGCCCTGTATGTTTTTAACTTTATTTAATCCTTTTTGATTGTATTTAGAAACAATGATTTTTTCAAAACCCATTTTTTCTGCTTCTGAAATACGCTGATCAATGCGATTTACTGCTCTTATCTCTCCGCTTAATCCGACTTCGCCTGCAAAACAAATATGCTGAGGTAAAGGCACATCTTCAAAAGAGGAAAGCAGCGAACATAAAACTGCCAAATCAATTGAAGGGTCTTCCACTTTTAATCCTCCTGCAATATTTAGAAAGACATCTTTTACTCCAAAATGAAATCCACCTCTTTTTTCTAACACAGCCAACAATAATTGTAAACGCCGAAGATCAAACCCGCTAACGGTTCGTTGTGGCGTGCCATATACCGATTGGGTAACCAAGGCCTGCACTTCTATGAGCAATGGCCGCATTCCCTCAATCGTAGCAGCTATTGCTATTCCACTGAGCTGATCCTCTTTTTGTGTGATTAGTATATCGCTGGGGTTGATTACACCTTTCATTCCCTCGTCTGTCATTTCATATATACCAAGTTCGGCCGTGCCTCCAAAGCGATTCTTTAATGTTCGAAGTATCCGGTAAGCATAATGCCGATCACCTTCAAATTGTAAAACAGTATCTACCATGTGCTCAAGAATTTTTGGGCCGGCAATACTTCCATCTTTAGTTATATGACCTATTAAAAAGACAGGTGTATTCGTTTCTTTAGCGAAACGTTGAAATTCAGCAGCGCTTTCTCTTATCTGCGACACACTTCCCGGAGATGAATCAATGAATGGGGTTTGTAATGTTTGAATCGAATCAATAATAACTAACTGTGGTTTTAATTTTTTTATTTCCTGGAAAATAATTTGAGTAGATGTTTCTGTAAGCAAATAAAAATTTTCAACTGCATTTGTTGAAGTATTTAATCTATCAGCTCGCATTTTAATTTGCTGTTCACTTTCTTCACCACTTATATAAAGAACAGTATGATCTTTTAATGTTAGTCCACTTTGCAAAAAAAGAGTTGACTTTCCAATCCCTGGCTCTCCTGCAATTAAAACTATACTTCCCGGGACAATACCCCCTCCTAATACACGATTTAATTCAGGATCTGCAGTAACTATTCTTTTTGTTTCTGTATTTTTTATTTCATTTAATAAAATCGTTTTGTTTATTCTTTTATCATCTTCATCCTTCCACCCGTTATTATTTTTTGATTCTTTTTGAATTAACTCTTCGACGAACGTATTCCATTGCCCACATGAAGGACACTGACCCAACCACTTTACACTTTCATAACCGCAATGTTGACAAAAGAATGCTGTCTTTGTTTTACTCATATACTAAAATTAAACTTTCAACTTTTTAATCAGAGTAAAATTTAGAATGAATAAAATTTGCTGAGCAAATAATGAAAGGAGATACTTAGGAAGAATCAGCGTTTTTTGACTGATTTTAAATGTAAAAAGGGTCAATCGAAAGATTGACCCCCTTACTTACTAACCCATTAAATTCTTGCACTAAGTTACAAATATGACTCACACTACAAAATAAATTTTTCTTCCTGTGAATAACTTTTAGCCAAAAGGGACTTTCAATAAAGGACAGTAGCTTTTAATGAAATTCATTTGCAATTAATTGATAATTAGTATATTGTATAAAAACACGAGATAACCTTCTAATTTAATTTCGTTTTGGAATTGAATTACAAACGAACCCGGAATGCCAAAAAGACTGAAAAATTCAACAAAATATAATATGGTAGCAGATTTGATATTTAAGGGGAATAAAACAAAGATTTTAAAAAATGACACCTTCAATTTTAATTGTCTCACTTGTTTTCGTAGGTATTAGCATGTTGGTTTCTATGGTGCTAAAAAGCAAGCTACAATCCTATGCTAAAGTGCAACTTTCCAGCGGTATGAGTGGCAGAGAAGTGGCCATGAAAATGCTGCGTGATAACGGTATTTACGATGTCCAGGTTATTTCGGCAGAGGGGTTTTTGAGTGATCACTATAATCCGGCAAATAAAACTGTAAATCTTAGCCCGGAAATTTACAATGGTAATAATATAGCCTCAGCGGCTGTAGCAGCGCATGAATGCGGTCATGCTGTTCAGCATGCTACCGCCTACCGATGGCTGGCCATGAGAAGCCGGCTTGTGCCGGCAGTGCAGTTCAGTTCATTTCTTGTACAATGGATTTTACTTTTCGGCATTATTATGATAAATCGGTTTCCGCAACTATTATTGTTTGGAATTATTCTGTTTGCAATAACTACCCTTTTTTCAATTATCACTTTACCCGTTGAGTTTGATGCAAGCCGGAGAGCCCTGGCCTGGTTGAACACTACAAACATTGCCGATAGAGAAGAATACCCAAAGGCAAAAGACGCACTAAAATGGGCTGCTACTACTTATGTGATTGCTGCCTTAGCATCCTTAGTAACGCTGATCCAGTATATCCTAATTTATTCAAAGAGGCAGAGAAGCTAATTTGAGATTGTAAGATTAAATTAAAAGCTTCGTTTGGAGGAGAGCTTTACAGCTTTATTTCTTCATCATGCTGATCAAAAAACTTGTATTCGGTAAGATGGTAATTGCTATTTTCTTCAAGCCTCGTTTTTTGCCCGAATTTTTTCCTCCACTTTGCCATCTTGGTTTGCCATGGCCAGCCTTTGCTTAGATAGGCATACATGATAGGGTTGACTACAAGTTTGAGATTTCCATTTTTATGTGTAATAAGATAGCTGAGATTCTTTTCAATTTCATCTTCCAGTAATAAGGTAGATGAAATTTTACCTGTTCCATTGCAGCTTGGACAAACTTCCTGTGTATTAATATTCATTTCAGGCTTCATACGTTGCCTGGTTATCTGCATTAACCCAAATTTAGAAATGGGGAGTACTGCATGTTTAGCCCTGTCAGGCGACATGAACTCTTCCATTTTTTCCATCAATTTTCGCTTATTATCTGGGAACTTCATGTCAATAAAGTCAACAACGATAATTCCACCAAGATCTCTGAGACGAAGCTGACGAGCCACTTCCTCTGCCGCTTCAAGATTTGTTTCCAGGGCATTTTGCTCCTGGTTATTGCTTACGCTTTTATATCCACTGTTAATATCTATTACATGAAGAGCTTCTGTGTGCTCAATTATAAGATAAGCCCCGCTATTCAAGTTTACTGTTTTTCCAAAGGAAGATTTAACCTGTTTTGTAATACCAAATGAATCAAAAATAGGAGCTCCATTTTGATAAAAACTTACAATATCTGCTTTTTCAGGAGCAATGCGCTGAATGTAGTTTTTTGTATCAGTAAAGATATTTTTATCGTTGACAACAATCTTGTTGAAGTCTTCATTAAGCAGGTCACGAAGAATGCTTGTCGTTTTTGTTTGCTCACTTAAAATTTTTGCCGGAGCTACAGCACCCTTCAGGTTGCGTTGAATAGACTTCCACATTTCCACAAGCACAGAAAGATCCTCATGAAGCTCGGCAGTATTTTTTCCTTCGGCCGCTGTTCGAACTATAACACCAAAATTTTTTGATTTAATTGCTTCTACTATTTTCTGTAATCTTTTCCTTTCCTCTGATGAATGAATTTTCCTTGATACTGCAACTATATCATTGAAAGGAGTCAGTACTACAAAACGCCCCGGTAATGAAAGCTCGCAACTCAATCTTGGTCCCTTTGCTGCGATGGGCTCCTTTAATATTTGTACGAGAATATTTGGTTTACCGCCTAATACTTCGTTGATTTTACCTGTTTTTATAATTTCTGGTTCAATGGAAAATTTATTGAAGTCAAGTCCTGTTTCGCTTTTATCGTTCATACACATGTTAGTGAACTTCAAAAGCGATTTGGCATACGGGCTGAGATCGGTATAGTGAAGAAATGCATCTTTTTCAAAACCTACGTCTACAAAAGCAGCATTAAGGCCCGGGATCAATTTTTTTACCTTTCCCAAGTACAGATCGCCAACAGCAAAACGGGCATCGCTTTTTTCGCTATGTAGTTCTACCAGTTTCTTATCCTCAAGGAGAGCAATCTCTACGCCTAAAGGAGCGGCATTAATAATTAATTCTTTGTTCATTACAGCTTATAAATGAAATACCTGAGCACTGCTGCAAGCGTTAGTTGCCGGAAATCCGTATTGAATGCAAATATTAACTGCAGGATTAGAGAAACATATCAGCGACTGCAAACAAATACGGCAATAACAACCATTAACTGAAAAGTTTAAGGACTATGAAAGCTTAGAATTCAACCTGGTTTAAATGATTTAGCATTGCTATTAGTTGGATTTGATGTAGAAAAACTTTAAACCTTAAACTTTATACCGCTTATTTATTTCTCTTTTTATGGCGGTTCTTTCTCAGTCTCTTTTTTCGCTTGTGCGTCGCAATCTTATGACGCTTTCTTTTTTTACCACAAGGCATATTCAATATTTTTTTTAATCGTGTTTAAAATAAGTTTAATATCCTATAACTAGTTTGTTATTATTTTTTCAACTCTCTGATCCTTGTTTCTATATCCGTTCTGGCATCTTCCCGTTTTATATATTTCAGCCCTTTGTTGTACCAATTGATCGCATGTTCTTTATCCCCGGTCCTTTCATATAGATCAGCAAGTAGTAAAATTGCCTCTATATTACTTTCCTGAAGATGATTAACGGTCAGCAAACGGGTAATGGCTTTATCATATTGCCCTGAAATTATAGCACCTTTTGCCAGCGTTAATTGAGCATAAACGTTGAGGCTATCTCTTTCAACAACCTCCCTGATTTTCATAATTCCTTCCATGGGTGCGGCTGAGATATTTCCAAAAAGATAACATGCGCCTAATCCAACTTTACAGGAATCATTTCCGGGATTAAGAATCAAAGATCTTTCAAACAAATCTTTGGCTTGCAGTGCTTTCCATTTTCGCCTTTCGTCAATATTATCAGACTGCAGATTCTCCAAAAATAAGTGGGCAGCAAAGGTGAGTGTTTTTTCCGAATTTTCCAATCTGGCAGCTTCGGCCTCATACC